>WNGL01000597.1_pt1 | contig 42601 bp, 37 predicted proteins | sample 5400591 | NCBI WGS metagenome assembly WNGL01 (sample SAMN13153377, study PRJNA577476) | soil metagenome | isolation source: 80 cm soil or saprolite under Garry oak tree replicate 1 | place: USA:California | collected 2016-06-15
TGCCGTCTCTTGGCTACCTCAAGCCACCCGACCTTCTCGAAGGAAACCGGCGGATCGATGAGGCGGCCACCGCCGCGGGCCGCGACCCGCGCGCGATCCGGCGAGTGCTCAATGCGGGCTTTGTCGATGCCGAATCGCTGGTGTCCCTGGTGGTCGATGACGGGATGGACACCTTCCTGGTCTCTGAGGATGCCGAGGACATGCGCGCCTTCGCCAGGGAGGTCGCGCCGAGGGTTCGCGAGGAAGTTGAAGCACACCGATCTCGTCGCGCTGATTGAAGGCGGGGTGGGGGAGCGGGGAGGGAGCTGGGCCGACCTGGGCGCCGGCGAAGGAGCCTTCACCCTCGCTCTGAGCGACCTGCTCGGCCCCGGGGCTCACATCGTCGCGGTCGACAAGGATGCCAGCTCGTTGCGTGCTCTCGAGGGCAAGTTTGAAACGCGGGTCGCCGACTTCACTCGCCCGATCGACCTGCACGATCTCGATGGGGTGGTGATGGCGAACTCGCTGCACTTCGTGCGCGACAAAGAGCCCGTGCTGAAAGCCGTGCGGGGAATGCTTCGGCCCGGAGGGCGGCTGATCGTGGTCGAGTACGGGACGGACCGTGGGAATCACTGGGTCCCACATCCCTTCACTTATGCGCGATGGGAAACGATGGCGGCTCAGGCTGGGTTCAGGAACACAAGGCTCCTGAAAACCATCCCGAGCCGCTGGCTGGGAAGTTTGTACTCCGCGGTGAGCGAGGGTTAGAAGACCTGGCTTTGCTTCTCGGCTTCCCTCTGATGCTGCCCGCGGTGGCGTCGCATCCAGCGCCGGATCATGACGCTCCTACGGTCGTCCGACCCGCGGCCACCGCCGCCGCCCCCAGGGTTGAAGCGCTTGGTCACGCCTTCGAGCTTGGCGCCCCACGTGACGTACTTCTTGAAGCGCTCCTCGGCCTCCCGGGCGATGCCGATCCGGTCCCCTCGCGTCTCTTCTCGGAAGCGGGCGATGCGGCCGGCAGCGGCCCCCTCCTTCTCCTCGGGCGTCGAGCCGAGGTTGGTCTCGGGCAGCGTGCCGATGACCACGATCTGGTCGTCCTCGACGGCGACCTCCACTCCCTTGAACCAGCCGTCTGGGAGCCTTCCGGCAAACCAACCCTTGATCGAACCGAGCTCTTTCTCATCCATGCATTACATAATTACACTGTAATAAATGAGAAGTCAAGGATGGTTTCGCCTCCCCGCTCGCCGGGCGGGGGATAAGGCATGCCCATAACGTCGCGTAAGCTCCCTCTCACATGGGAATGATGCCGCCGGGCTCTCACGGGCCTGTGATCTGGTGGGGCGGCTGGGGTGGACGCCGGCGCAAGCCCGAAGAGGGTGCCGCCAACAGCGGCCTGACCGGGGACCCGACGCTCGAGCCCCCGCAGCAGCCCGAGGGTCCGAAGGACCTCCGTGGGCGGTGGGAGAGCCTGAAGCAGTCGGTCACCGGCACCACGGCCGCGCTGCCTCAGGTGTTGCGCCTCGTGTGGGAGGCGAGCCGCCCGATCACCATCGGGCTGTTCGTCACGACCGCCATCGCGGGCGTTATCCCGACCATCTCGGTCGGCATCACGCTGATGCTGACCAACGCGGTCGTCGCGGGGATCAAGATCAACTCCTTCCACCTCCCCGACCACGTCAGGCTCTCCGACCTCGGTGTGCCCTGGCTGCCGGGGCCGACGTTCTCAGCGGTCGGCATGATCGTCTTCCTCGCCGTGCTGCAGCTGATCCTCTTCGCGGTGAGCGCTCTTCTGAACACGCTGCGCAACATCACGCAACAGCTGCTGCAGAACTCGGTCTCGATGCGCATTCAGCTCATGGTCATGGAGAAGGCGGCATCGCTCGACCTGCAGTTCTACGAGGACCCGGCGTCTTACGACCTGCTGCGACGCGCCCAGAACGACTCCATCAACCGGCCTGTGCTGATGATCGCCACGGCTTTCGGGCTCCTCCAGACGATCCTCACCCTGGTCACGATGATCGCGCTGCTGTTCGGGGTCAGCTGGATCCTTGCCATCGTCGTGTTGATCTCGCCGATTCCCGCCTTCATCGCCGACACGCGATACGGCTGGCGCGGCTACAACATCGCGCGTTGGGGCTCTCGCCTGCTGCGCCGGATGACGTACATGGTCAACCTCGTCACGACTGACTCCTTCGCCAAAGAGGTCAAGCTCTTCGGCCTCGGCCAGTACTTCATCGAGCGCTACCGCTTGATCGCCAGCGCCTTCTATGACAGTCAGCGCTCGCAGGTCGTGCGCCGCTACATGACCGGCTTCGCGCTGGGCAACATCAGCACGCTCGTGACGTCGATCACCTACCTCTACATTGCGCTGCAGGCGATCGCCGGGCGCCTCTCGCTCGGCCACCTGACCGCGTACACGCAGGCGGCGGTGCAGGTGCAGAACTCGATCCAGAGCCTGCTCGGCGGTTTTTCGGGGATGTACGAGCACAACCTCTACCTGAACAACCTCGTCGAGCTGATGGCCAAGCAACCGTCGATGCCCGTCGCGGCAGAACCGGTGCAGGTGCCCGAGCCGCTGCGAGGCGAGATCCGGTTCGACAACGTGAGCTTCGCCTATCCCGGCTCGGAGAACCAGGCGCTGAGCGACCTCTCGTTCACGATCAAGGCGGGGGAGACGCTCGCCGTCGTGGGCCGCAACGGGGCGGGCAAGACCACGCTTTTCAAGCTCATCTGCCGTCTCTACGACCCGAGCGGTGGCCGCATCTTGATCGACGGCATCGACATCCGCGATTTCGAGCCCACCGAGCTGCGCCGGCAGATCGGCGCCATGTTCCAGGACTACGTGGACTACCAGGCGACGGCGAGCGAGAACATCGGGCTGGGCAATGTGCCTGAGATCGGCAACCGTGACGCCGTGGTGAGCGCGAGCAAGCAGGCGGGATCCGACGAGCTGATCTCCACGCTGCCCGCCGGATACGACACGGCCCTCGGCAAATGGTTTGACGCCGGCGTCAACCTGTCCGGCGGCGAGTGGCAGAAAGTCGCGCTGGCGCGCGCATTCATGCGCGAGGACGCGAGAATTCTGCTGCTCGACGAGCCGACGTCCGCGCTCGACGCCCAGGCCGAATACGACCTCTTCGAGAGACTGCGCTCGCTGACTCACGGCCGGACCGCCGTCTACATCTCGCACCGTTTCTCGACCGTCCGGCGAGCCGACCGGATCATCTTCCTCGAGCACGGACGCCTCGCCGAGGAGGGCACGCACGAAGAGTTGATGCGTTTGGGCGGTCGCTATGCGAGGCTCTTCCGGATGCAGGCCGCCGCGTACACAGGCGAAGACATCGAAGAGCTTGTCGGGGACGTCGGCTAAGCGGGAGATCGTCGCGGGCGCCATCCTCGGCGTCGCGACATTCGCCGTTTACATGGTCGGATCTAACCGGTCGTTCGGCTATGACGCGGCCGCCACGTTTGCGAACTTCATCGCGACGCCTTCGATCTGGGACGCCTTCGCGGTCCGCTCGGTGATCCCGACGATCCCCGTGACGCAGGTCGCGACCAACGACCACGTGCTGGTGTCGCTGCTCAGCCACCTCATCTATTCAGGCACTGGGTCGCGCAGCGAGGTGTTGTACCGATTCCTTCCGGCGCTCGCCGCAGGCGGGACCGTCGGCCTGTCGACGAGCGCGCTGATCCGGCGTTTCGGGTTGTTGGCCGGGATCTGCGCGGGCCTGTACATCGCAACCGACCCGCTGTTCGTCGACAACAGCCGCGACTTACGCGGCTACAGCCTGGCGGCTCTCGGCTCAGTTATCGGAACCCTTCTTCTGCCGAAACTTGGCCTCCCCATTCATGGGGAGGTGTCGGCGAAGCCGACGGAGGGGCTGAAGCTAATTGCCTATGCCGTGATCATGGGCTTGGCGATGGCCGCCCAGCTGTTCGTCGGCGTCGTGCTTCTGTGTCACGTCGCGTGGCTCGTGTCGGAGCGGTCATGGCCGAGGCTGCGCCAGCTCGTGCCCGCCTGGGTCGCGGCGGCTCTGATCGGTCTCGGCGCCAACGCCCATATCCAGGTCATGGAGTACACCCAGCACGGCCTGCCGCCGCCGGTCTTCTACCCGACTTATCCGCGCGACCTGATCCTGTTCATCATCGGCGCGCCCGTGCTGCTCCCGGTCGGGCTGTGGCTGGCGGCCGCCGGCCTCGGCCTGTGGACGCAGCGGCGCGCGCGCTGGCTGTGGACCTCCATCGCGGTGGTCGCCGTGGCCGTCCTGGTGCTCTGGCTGGGCTTGAAGCCGGCCTTCCTCTACCCGCGCTTTTTCATCTTCCTGGTCCCCGCGTCCGCCTTCCTGATGGCGGCCGCGATCAAGCGCTGGTGGGTGGTGGCGCCCGTAGTGCTGTTGGGGGCCGTGGTCGCTGCGGTCAGCCAGGCGCCCGGCTACACCCAGGATCCTCTCGCGCTGCCGCACGCCGCGGCCGCGGTCGAGCGCATCCACGCGTCGGGCCAGCGGGCCTGCGTCATCCACAGCGACGAACAGGTGCTGTCCGCGTACACCAGCGACTTCACCGTCGTCACCCGGACGGACCAGCTGGCGGACTGCGATGCGGTCGTGGTGGTCAGCTGGGGCGTCGACCAGGCTCTGCGCGACCAGGCGGCGCAGGAGTTCCCACGACTTACGACGCTGCCGGCGTACTACCCGACTGTCGTTCTAGAGCGTTGAGTGTGCGCTGCAGGCGTGCACGCCGTTCGGCGTGAGCTGCAGGACTCGGACCGCTCGTCCGCGCATCCGGTCACACCGCCAGCAGAAGACCACAGCGTCGATCCCCCAGGGCAGGATCCCGCCCAGCAGTACCTCTCGCTCCTTCTGATGAAAAGCCCAGCAGACGATGAAGTGCATCAAGCTCGACGACTTTATCTGGATTTCGCCGACAAAACAAAGGAAACCCAGTTAAGAAAGTGTGAAACCGCCCTCAGGCGGGCTGGATTTGGTCGATCTTTGCCGCCAGCACGAAGTCGTTCTCGGTCAGCCCACCAGCCGCGTGCGTCCAGAGCTCGACCCGGAGCGACCCGAAGGTGAGGTGGAGGTCTGGGTGGTGGCCCTCCTCTTCGGCAATGGGGGCGATCCGGTTGATCAGCTCCACCCCGGGCATAAAGCCCTTGAACCGGAAGGTCTTGGTGAGCTGCAGGTGGCCGTCGGCCTGGACGACGATCCAGCCGGACAGCTGCTGGAGAAGAGTGTCGATCTGGGCCGGCGCGAGTGTGGGCGTCCCCGGCTTGCAGACGACGCAATGCCGCTCCGCCAGAGGCGTTGACACGCCTCTGATCCTAGGAGGCTAGAAGCCTCCGGGCAGGCGACCCGCCATCACGGTGGCCGGAGGTAGCGCGACCGAGACGCCGGTGCGGACGTCGACGACGTACTGGTCGGACGTGCCGGCGCGGCGGTAGACAACATGGAACTCGTCCATCCAGCCGCCATCGCCCGGGTATCCGCCGGCCTCGGGATAACTCGCACCCAGCGTGGTCACCCTGCTGCCTGTCTCTGGCGAGCTGATGAGCTTCAAGAGGGCGCCCGATCCAGAGGCGAGGAGCTGGGTTCCGTCCGGCGCGAGCGATGCTCCTCCGGTGAAAGCGTCACCGTTGGCGAAGATGGTCGCGTTGCCGGACCAATCGATCCGCCCGACGGCCAGGTTCGGCGTTGCGCAGGCGAGACCCGCGGCGCTGGGCAGCGAGGACATCGGCTTGCATTCCCCGTTGCTAAGAGTGGCCAGGGTGCTTCCCGTGGAGGGATCGAGCAGCTGCAGGCTGCTGATTCGATATGGAAGTGGGCTGTAGAAACCGAAGGTCGGGTTGGGCGTGTTGTCCGCGCCGACCAGCAGCTTGCCGGCATGCCAGCCGGCGGGCCAGCGATACGTCACGGCTGAGGGCGGAAGCATGGCCAGATCGCCTCTGTCCAGGGCCTGGACGAACAGGGTGGAGGCAACCGGGTGGCGCCGGTAGTCGAACACGGCGACTGCGACCATTCGGTCGTCAGGGCTGACCTGGAACATCGCCACGAACTGCGAGCTGCCGTACACCCGGAAGGCAAGACCTGTCGATCCGTCAGGGGCCAGGTAGCGGACGTCGGTGTCCCCGTCCAGGTAATAGACGCGACCCAAAGACGTGCTGAGCATCGGCATCGCCGGGTAGGCCTGGACATCGTTGCCACAAGTGCCGCTTATGGCGCTCCGCAAGCGTGCTTCGGCGCTGGCCACGACAAAGCCGTTGCTGTCGACGAGCTGAACCGTGTAGTTCCGCACGTCGACGGTCGACCTGCCGAACATCACGGCGAGGGGCGTGGCCGGCGGAGAGCTGGGCTGCAATGAAACGGGGCTGCTGCCTGAAACCAGCGGAGCCGTCACAGTCGGGGCGCTCATCACGCACTGGGTGCGAGCGCCTGATGCGTCGGAGGGGTTGTCCGTGCGGCTGTCGGACGCCGTCCTGGAGCCGGAAGCCTCCGAACCCAGCCCGCCCGGGGTCGCCGCGCACCCCGTGGTGAGCAGCGCCAGCGACGCCACGAACGGGACGATGACCCCGCGGTTCATTCTGATGACTCAACGCCGGCCGGAGGCCGAACGTTTCTCTGGGGGCGGGTAAAATGAGCGTTCCCATGGGGCGGCTAGCTCAGTGGGAGAGCGCTTGCCTCACACGCAAGAGGTCATTGGTTCAAACCCAATGCCGCCCACCAATAGCGGCCCCGTCGTCTAGTGGCCTAGGACGCAGCCCTCTCAAGGCTGAGATCGCGGGTTCGAATCCCGCCGGGGCTACCAGTTCCGACCGTTCTTCGCCATGTGTTGAACATCACCTCATATCTGTGCCGATTGGCATAGCTCCGAGCTCTTCAGCTCCATACGCTCGATCTCGAACCGGACGTCGGTCACGACGAAGGAGGAATCGAGATGGAAGCGGTTTACGGACGGAAGCACCAATCAGAGAGAGGGGTTTGCGAGACCTGGATGGATCGGTTCGTCGAACTCGAGCCCGATGGCGGATTCGGGAGCGTCGTGCAGCGAGCCTGGAGCCACAGCCTTCCAACGTCCAATGGAGCGACCACGTTGGCCCTCCTGAATGGGCGAAACGAAGTGAAACCCGTCTATGGCAGGAAGCGCCTGTCGACAGGAGCTGGAGCGGCTTTGACGTGGATGGATCGGTTCGTTGAGATGAAGCCGGAGGGCGGATTCGGCGCGGTCGTCCAGCTTCAGGTGAATCGCAACGGTCGCGACGGTTCGTAGCTGATCTGATCGGGCTGTTGTCGGCGCCGCCGCCCCGGCAACGGGCCGTCCGGCGCGATGCCGCGGCGGGCTGCGTAGACGGATGACTTTGCGGAGTTAAACTCCGGCCGTGCCGTGTCCGCGTTGCGGTCAGGAGAACCCGGCTGGAGCCCGGTTCTGCCTGGCGTGCGGCGCGCCGCTAAAAGAAGAGGCGGCGAAGCAAGAACGCAAGTTGGTCTCGGTGCTTTTCGTGGACCTCGTCGGCTTTACGGGCCGGTCTGATCGAGCGGATCCCGAAGACGTCAGAGACGCCCTGCACGCGTACTATGCGGCCGCGCAAGAAAAGATCCAGGACTTCGGCGGAACCATGGAGAAGTTCATCGGGGACGCCATCATGGCCGTTTTCGGCGCACGCGTTTCTCACGGCGATGATGCAGAGCGTGCTGTGAGAGCCGGTCTCGCGGTGCTCCAGGCTGTCGGCGGGCTGAGCCTTCAGGCCCGCGGCGCGGTGAACACGGGCGAGGCGGTTGTGTCTGTCGCGTCGGGTCCCGCCACCGGCGAGGCGCTGGCAATGGGCGACGTCGTCAACACAGCGTCGAGGTTGCAGACATCAGCGCCTGCCGGCGGCCTGGTCGTGGGCGAGGAGACATATCGGCTGGCCCGAAACGCAATCGATTTCCAACCTCTGCCGTCCGTTGACGCCAAAGGAAAAGCTGAGCCCGTCCGCGCGTGGCTTGCCGTGGCACCTGTCGCCGCGGGTCCGTCGCGACCCGACTCCCCGATGGTCGGCCGCGAGCGCGAGCTCACGCTACTGAGTTCGATCTGGGATGGCGCAATTGGCGACCGGCATCCGCACCTCGTGACGATGGTTGGCCCTGCCGGCATTGGTAAGTCGAGGCTGCAGCGTGAGTTCTCGCGGCGCGTGCATGGGCTCGGCGCCGCGGTCGCCCGCGGTCGCTGCCTGCCGTACGGCGAGCGCGCGGCCTACGGTGCATTCACGCAGCTGGTGCGAGGTATCGCTGACATTTACGAGAACGATCCACCGGATTTGGCCAGGACGAAGCTGTCAGCGGCGGTCGAGAAGGTGCTGCCCCAGACGGAAGTCGAAGAGACGACCCGCTACATCTCGCTGCTCACCGGCCTGGGCGTCGACGAACCGGCCCGTGCTCGCGATTACTTGTTCTTTGCAGGCAGGCGGTTGCTCGAGGGTTTTGCTTCAAACCAACCTCTGCTTGTGATCTTCGAGGACCTGCACTGGGCCGATGCCGCCCTCCTGGATCTCATCGAGTATCTCGCGACTCACATCAAGGATGTGCCACTGGTGATCGTGGGCCTGGCCAGGCCGGAATTCGCGGACCGAAGACCAGGCTGGGGCAGTGGTCTGTTCGCTCACACCACGATTGGACTCGAGCCGTTATCCAGCGCCGAGTCGTTCACCCTCGCGGAACGACTCGTTGTGAAATCGGCCGGCCTCAAAGAGGCGATCGAGCGATTGGCCGAAGCCTCCGAAGGAAATCCTCTTTTCGTCGAGGAGCTGACTTCGGCACTGACCGAGGGGCACGAGCTCGGTTCCGACCTTCCGCCAACAGTCAGAGCCGCGATCGCAGCTCGTCTGGATGCGCTGCCAAACACCGCTCGGGCGGTCCTCCTGGATGCGTCCGTGGTCGGCCGAACCTTCTGGCGCGGCGTACTTTCCACCCTTCGCGGCCAGCGAGAGTTGGACGAGGCCCTGGCTGCGCTGCAAGTACGGGACTTCATCCGTCGGGTGCCATCGAGCAGGGTCCGCGGCGATATCGAGTATCTCTTCAAGCACATACTCATCCGAGACGTCGCTTACGCGACGCTTCCCCGGTCACTCCGCCGCGAACGGCACGCGGCCGTCGCGAGATACGTCGAATCCGCGGCCGGTCAGGCTAAGGATCTGGCCGCATTCCTGGCACATCACTGGCGAGAGGCCGGGGAGCCGAACAAGGCCATCGATTATTTGATGCTTGCTGCCGAGCAGGCGCTCGACGGCTGGGCGCTCGAGGAGGCGGTCTCTCACTACGATGCCGCGCTCGAGCTGGCGCCCGACGACGCCGCCCGCCGCCGGATCCGGCTGGCGCGCGGGCTCGCCCGGTCAAGGCTCGACGACTACCAGGCAGCGGTCGACGATCTGGGGGAGCTGCTGCCGGAACTGAGTGGTCGTGAGCGCGTCGAAGGACTGCTGGGATGGATTTGGGGAACCGAGTGGACTGAGCGCAGCGAGGAGACCATCACTGGAGCCGAGGAGGCACTCGAGCTTGCGCAGTCGCTAGGCGACCAGGAGCTCGTGACTGTCTCGACTGGGCGCCTGAGCCAGGGTCTCGCGATGAGGGGTCATCCGGGCGACCTCGATCGCGCGGCGGAACTGGGCCAGAAGGCGCTCGACACCTGGGTCCCCGGCAGCCGGCCCTGGGATCTCATCAACCATAAACACATGTTCGGCGAACAGCTCTACTGGATGGGGCGCCTGACCGAGGCCGGCGATCTGATGGCCACGGTGACGGAGTCGGAATCTGATCCGCTGAGTCTCCAAGCGCGCCTTAGGAGCGCATCCCTGAGGGCCATGGTTCTCACCTCGACAGGGCGCTATGAAGAAGGACTTGCCTTGTTCGATCAGACCCTCGAGCTTGCGCGAAAGCTCGGCCGGTCTACCCGCATCGTCCAAAACTACTCGACGCTCCCGCTGCGCGACCTGTATGAGCTGGAGGAGGCAAGGCGCCGTACCGAGGACGCGTTGGTCGGTTCCGAGTTGCTCACTGGATTCACAATGCCCAGAGCGAGTGCAATGGCTGACCTCGTACAGACCGCCCTTTTGCAGCGTGACATCACGACCGCAGAGAACACATGGCGTATCCAGTGGGAGGACTCGATCAACACGAAGGGCTGGGCCCGCTGGCTGGTCAGCATTCGCCTGGCCGCCGCGCGAGCAGAGCTATGCCTTCTGACCGGACGGATCGAGGACGCTGTCGAGTGGGCACGAAAGACCATCGAGCTGTCCATACCCGTTCGCCGATTGAAATATGAGATCATCGGCCGCACGCTACTGGGTGAGGCCCTCGTCGCTCTAGGAAAAAGTGGCGAAGCACTTCCTGAGCTGCGTCATGCTGTCGATCAGGCCGATCGGCTGAGCAGTCCGCCTCAGCGCTGGCAGGCGCAGGCGTCACTGGCCCGGGTCTTGTACACAACCGGCGACGACAACGGAGCGGAGCGAGCCTTCGCCGCCGCCTCGACGGTAATCCAAGACGTCGCCGCCGGTCTATCGGCCGAGCGCTCCGCTCGCTTCCTGCGGGCCGAGCCAATCCGAAGCATTCTTGGGGGCCTGACCAAGGCTCGCCGGTAAGGCGCGCTTTATGCAGCGGTGAAGAGGGTCACCACGCCGCTCGCGATCAGGACGAAACTCCAGCCCAGGTCGAGATTGAACCAGCCACGGCGAAGGATGGCGAGACCGACCTTCTCATAGATGACTACGGAGACGACCCCCATCACGAGCAGCATCGCCGCGACATGAAGCGAAGCCGCCGCGACCGCCTGAAGGGAGATCTCGCTGAGACTGTGGTAGGTCGCGTAGACCTGGAGCCCGAGCAGCACAGGGGCCAGCATCAGGCCGGCGCCATGCGCCGAAGACATCAGAAACGACCACATCGTGAGCCCGGCGGGGCCGACTCGCATCCCGAAGCCGCCGGGATGGGAGCGCGGTCGCGCAAGCTTGTAGAGCCCGAAGCTCACGAGCACCAGCGCCGCCAGCAACCGCACGAAAAATGGCGGAACGACCTGCTCGGTCAGGGAGACGGCGACCACGACCATAACGATCGACGCCTCATGACCGATGGCGATGGGTAACAACGAGCCGAGCACGGCGCTCCGGCTCTTCTCCTGCAGGCCGCGCCCGACCGCAAACAGCCATCCCATGCCCGGATTGACGCCGTGGAAGGCCCCGAGCAGCGCGAGCGCTGCCCAGGGCCACAAAGCGCTGGTCACGAGTAGCAGTACGAGTCGGACGAGGCGTCGCCGCCTTCGAGGTGGATCTGGTGCGTACGCTGCTCGAACGTGGTGAAGAACCCGCCGTCGAGACTGAGCCCGCCTTCGGGCTTGGCGCCGATCAGCGTCGCCCAGCTCTTGATCCCGTCCGGGTAGAACTGCTCGTCCCACGACGCGTAGAGGGAGTTCGTGAGGTAGATCCTCTTGCCGTCGCGACTGAGCTCGACCATCTGGGGTCCGCCATTGAGTGGACCGCTCGTCGGGTGCGCAGCTTTGCGCACAATCCCGCCAAGGTGGACGCTCCCGGTCTTCTTCGGCTTGAACGGATCGCTGACGTCGAACTGCAGGAACTCGCCCGTCGCCCAGGCGGAAACGTAGAGCCAGCGGTCATCGAGCGAGAGGTTGATATCGGTGACCAGCGGCGGCACCGCCTTGAAGCCCTTGAGGAGGGGCGGCAGATCGTCCGGGTCGGCCGGCTCCGCCGGGATGTCGATCACCTTCTCGATCTTGTAGGTCGAGCCTTCGAGATACCACGTCCAGATCGACGCGCTCAGGTCTTTGAGGCTGGTGACAACGCCGACAAACCCATACGCCTTGCTCGGGTCGTGCGCCGGGCGCAGCTCGAGCGGCATCTGATACTCCTTGCCGAGGTCGATCTCCTGGCGATGGCGGCGCTTCGGCAGGTCCCAGATGTGGATCTTGTGACCGTATTCGCCGGCCAGCAGGATCTCGGGATTGACGCCGCCCTCGACCATGTTGGGCGTGCCCCACTCGCTGGTGATGGCGGTGTCGTAGCCGAGATGCCACCAGAAGTCGTAGGCGAGTTTCTGGGGGCCGCGGTCGAGCTCCCAGCGGCCTTTGACCGCGAACGTATCGTGGTCGATCACGAAGACGCCACCTGGGGCATCGCCGTCGGGGTTACCGAGCGCGCTCACGTAGATGCCGTCCGGGCCGCAGTGGATGGTGTGGGGTCGGCTGTAGCCGGCGCGGTCGGCGATCTCTTTCGCTTCGATCGTATGGACGAGCTTGGGCTGCTTGGGGTTGGGTTTGACATCGAAGATGTAGATGCATGACGAGCGCAGTCCGGGAACGAGCAGGTAGCGCCGCTCCATGTGCGGATGCGAGGCGTAGGGGCAAAGCGCGGAACTGCATACGTTCCATCCGAAGTGATGGAACTCGTCGCCGACGTTAAGTGCGTCGACGCGTCCGATCTGCCGGCCGAAGCTCTTGGATTTCGGATCGACGTCGAGCGTTACCAGCCCGTCAGGCGTCTTCCGTGTCGGGTCGAACGTGACCATGTAGGCGAGCGTCTCGACTGGCGCTTCCGCCGCGAGACGCGGCGACGGATAAAAGGTTTGATCGGGTCGGAGAAGTGTGGTTGCCATTCTGTTCCAGCGATTCCTCCTTCAGACATAGTCGTGCGTCTGGTTCGCAACGAGCCTATGCAGCTGGACGATCCAATGGTGTGCCGTGCAGCACAGTGACGGTGTGTTGTTCGACACACGTCGCCCCCGCGCTTTCCGCTAGTCCCGCCTATCGCGAATCATACGTTCGAGGAGGCGCGATGGCGAAGGCGGTCGCGGTCGAGCAGGGTGATCGAACCGGCAGATCGGCGGATGTAGCCGAGTTCGGAGAACCGTCGAAGCGCACGGTTCACGTTCTCCCGGCTAGCGCCGACCATGCCGGCCAACACGCGCTGGCTGAGCGGTAAGTCGATGACAATGCCATCAAGTGTTTGCCGGCCTCTCGCATCGGCCAGCTCCGCCAGCTTGGATGCGACCCGACCTGATATGTCGAGGAATGCGACATCGCCCATGGCAGCGTCCTTCCGTCTTATATAGATGCTCAGGCTGGCGATGATTCGCAGGAGCAATTTCGGTCGGGCGGTGAGAAATCGGAGTAGTGGCGTCTTTGCGATGACCAGGCAGACAGTCGGCTTCAGGGCCTGAGCCTCGGCTGTCCTTTCGCCCTCGTCGTCGAATAAAGACAGCTCGCCAAAGACCTCGCCGGGCCCCACGATTGCGAAAACTATCTGACCACCTCCCTCACCAACGCGTCCGATCATTACCTCGCCCTCAACCACCATGTAGAGGTGTGAGCCGGGGTCGCCCTCTCGGAACAGATACGCGCCTTTAGCGAAGCTGCGCGTGCGGATGGCAGTTCGCAGCGGTTCCAGCTCAGCCGGCGCTAGACCTTCGAAGATCGGCGCCTTCGTGAGCAGCTCCATCGGGTCCATATGGCGCCAATCATGCGCGGTGCGCGTTTTGTTCTCTGTGGCGTCGCTCCACCCGTCCGGCTACTCAACCGGTCAGCGGAACGTCATGGGCGGTTTCGTAGGTGTTGCCTCGAATCCCGCCGGGGCTACCAATTCCACGCATGGGGCCGAATTCCGCAAGCCTGACGCCAGCCGTTCGGAATCTGCCCCCATGGATACGCACCGCTGACGCCAAAAGTGCGGAATTCCCGGGCCGGCTATTGACACCTCGGCGCGTAGGGCCAATAGTCGAGGCGACGGCTGCCATGGAAGGCACCGAGCGCCCAGGACACGATTCGCACAAGGGGGAGGCATGGAACAGACGCTGTACGAGCGACTTGGTGGAATCAACGCCATCACAGCCGTCGTTGAAGACTTCAGAGACCGGGTGGCCGGAGACGACCGGATAAACCTCAAGTTTGCGAGGACCGATCTTGCGCGCTTGAGAAAGATGCTCATCGATCAGGTCTGCGAAGCCACGGGAGGTCCGTGTCGATACAACGGACGCAGCATGAAGGAAGCACATGCGGGGATGAAGGTCACCAATGGTGAGTTCAAGGCCCTGGTCGATGATCTTGTCGCGACGCTCAAACAATTCAAGGTCCCCAGCGGCGAGCAGGACGAGCTCTTGGCGATCCTTGGTCCACTGAAGTCGGAGATTGTCGAGGTGGATTCGAATCAGGATGGAACGGCACTTCCAGACGCGTTCCAACCTGCGCCTGCACTGATGACATGAATGCGGGTAGCGCCTAGCACCGACTCCCGGCTCCGTGGACGTAGTCACCTGTCAGATCTCGATCTCGCTGGACGGCTTTGTCGCCGGACCCAATCAGGGATTTGAAAACCCGATCGGTGAGGGTGGGATGCGCCTTCACGATTGGCTCTTCACGACCGCAAGTTGGCGCCGGCGGCACGGAGAGGGGAGATGAGCCGCCATACCACGTGCCGGTCTTCGTGCTCACGCACCACCCGCGTCCACCGCTGTCGATGCTAGGCGCACCACGTTCACGTTCGTCACGGACGGGATGGAGTCGGCCCTGGCGCAAGCGCAAGCAGCCGCGGGCGATCGGGTCGTGTCGATCGCCGGCGGTGCCAGCACCATCCGCCAATGCCTGGCCGCAGGCAGCCTCGATGAGTTGTACCTGCACATCGTGCCAATCCTTCTGGGCGCCGGTGAAGGGCTGCTCGAGGATGTTGGCGATCCAGTTCTCGAGCCGGTCAAGGTGGTCGCCTCACCCGCGGTGACCCACATCAAGTACCGGATCGTGAAGGGGCGATAGCGATCACTCCCGAGCGTCGCACCATCTCGATCGCTCTGGAACCACAGCCTTGACTTCCAGAATTCAACGTCTGTAGAATTCAACGCACGTTGAATACTCTCCGGGAAGGGTTGAAGGCATGAGACAACTGATTGCGCCTGTTGTCGGCGCGCTGGTGCTGCTGGTCGCGTTCCTCGGGTTGATCGGCACCGCGATCCGCGATCCACGTCCTCACGACATCCCGGTCGGCCTGGTCGGGCCGGCCCCGGCCGTCCAGCAGATTGAGGCCGCGTTCGGTACCAATGCGCCGGGAGCCTTTCAGTTCACCGCATACGGTTCTGAATCTGATGCGAGGGCGGCGTTGGATTCCCGCGCGGTGGATGGCGTGCTAGTGCTGGGCGGACCTGCGCCTCGGCTGATTCTGGCCGGGGCGGCCGGCGACGCAGCCACCGGGGTGATGACCGCAGCCTTCACGAACGCCTTCCAAGCACAGGGATCGAGCGTTGAAGTCGAGGTCGTTCACCCATTCGCAGCCGGAGACGCTCACGGTCTGATCCTCTTCTTCGTGGTCGTGGCGGTGATCATTTCGACGCTGGTGTCTCAAGCGCTTCTCTTCGGCATCGCGAGGTCTGCGGGATTTGGTCCGCACGTCAGCGTCGTCCTCGCGTTCGCTGTGCTGGCCGGAGTCACCGCAATGGGCACAGCGGAGTGGATCGCGGGCGATTATGGCTCGGGGTTCTGGACAGCGGTGGGTCTGGTCACGCTCGCAGCGGCGGCGGTCGGCGCGGTCGTCGCCGGAAGCGTCCGCCTGCTCGGAGCCCCGGGCATCGGCCTTGGCGCGTTGGTGGTGGTGCTGCTCGACCTGGTGTCATCCGGAGGACCGGTCGGCAGCCAGCTGCTGCCCGACTTTTACCGTGCGCTGGCCCCCTGGATGCCGGCGGGCCCGCTGTATGGCGCACTGCGCGGCGCCCTGTATTTCGACGGGGCGGGTGTGGGCGGCCCGCTGCTCGTCCTTTTCGGATGGCTCGCGGCCGGACTCGTGCTCATGTTGCTGGGAGAGCTGCTCGCCAACCGCAGGCGCTCGCGCGGGACTCTCGCGCCGGCCCACTAGCCACTTGCCTCGCAGCGGGAGGCGGCCCGGAGCAGGCGGCACGAGGACAAAGATCCTCGCCGCCGCGCGCGCGCACTTCGCCCGGGCCGGCTATGAAGCCGGAACGATCCGAGGCATCGCCGCCGAAGCGGCGGTCGACCCGGCGCTGGTCCTCCACTACTTCGGATCCAAGGAGGGTCTTTTTCGGGAGGCGGTGGACTTTCCGCTCGATCCAGCGACGTTTGTCCCTCACCTGCTGGCTCCCGGGCTCGACGGGCTGGGTGAGCGGCTGGTCCGTTTCTTCCTGGAGACGTGGGACTCGCCGGCCGGCCGCCCCCTCCTGGCGCTGATTCGATCGGTGGTCGCCAGCGAGGATGCGGCCGCGCTTCTGCGCGAGTTCGTCACACGTGAGGTGCTCGGTCGCCTGGCCAGGGCGCTCCAGGTCGATCAACCGCAGCTGCGTGCGAGCCTTGCGGCAAGCTCTCTCATCGGTATGGCGATGCTGCGCTATGTCATCAAGCTCGAACCTCTGGCGACCGCCCGGCCAGAGGTCGTCGCCGCGTGGCTCGGCCCTGCCGTCCAACGCCACCTCACCGATCCCGGCCTGACGAGCGGCCCGGCCAAACCTCGCCGACCTCGCAACACCAGGGCTCGATAACCCACGCCCGGATCTTGGACCGCTAGCGCACGCCCGCCAGACGTGCGGAATCAGGCGGGGCTAAAACGGTGTTGAACTTCCGGCGGTTAGCGTCACCCCGAAGTGACGGTCTCGTCCCACACCTGCGCGTCCGCTCCGTCAGCGTGGTCGTTGACGTAGTCGAACGGCTGGACCAGCTCGCGCAGCGCGAGCTCGTAATGAAACGTGCCTGGCGCGGAAGCCGTGCCGTGGAACGAGAAGGTCTTGTCTGCCCCTGGTGCCAGGTCGCCGCAGTCGAACGCCGACTCATCGCGGGCCAGCACGCATCCGCCGAGGTCGGTCACGTTGTGGCGCTCGTACCAGCGGTCGGCGGTGCGGAAAACCAGGCCGAGGTGGGGGATGAGCGGTCCGGTGTTCGTCACTTTGACCACCAGCTGGACGGGGTCTCCGACCTTCGCCTGATGGGTCGCGACGGCATCCACGGTGGCCGTCATCGGTACAGGATTCGAGCACATGCCGGAGGCGAGCAGTGCCACCACGAGCCCAGCCAGCTTCATCGTCGTCGATCCTTAACTCACCGCTAAACGGCCAAGCGGTATTCTGGGCGACTTGCGGCATGAGGAGACGCGCGTAACGCATCCATACCTATGTTCGTTTCAAGGTGCCGTGAGGAACGGGGTAGTTCTCCTCCTTGCCGTGGCTGCAATCGCCGCCTGCACGGCGAACGGTCCGCTTGCCCCGGCCTCCAGCCCCGCGGCCAAGCGGACGACGCCGACTCCGCCCTCGAGCCCCCCGCCGACTCCCAGTCCGATCCCCACCCCCAGCGCGTCGGCGTCGCCAACGGTCGAGCCCAACCCGGTCGTGGTGCCGGCGTGGGCCGCCCTCCACGGCAGCTGCGTCAGCGCCCCGACCGCGCAGGAGGCGGTGCTCCAGCTCCAGGGCGCGGCCAACCCCGTCCTGGCGGACGTCTCCGACGCGAAGGCTCCACGCACGCTCTGCGGAATCAGCGGGGGCACCTTCCAGCCCGTCCTGGTGACCCAGACCATGATCTCCTGGTACGCGACCCAGGGCGGGGTGGACGCCCCCGGGACCAGCGTGATCGCCGTGCTCGACCTGTTCACGGGTACGTCGACGGTCGCGGCCACCTGGTCCGGGGGAGGCTTCATGGACGGTCTCCACGCGTGGAGCCCGGATCGCGGCTTCCTCGCCTATGTCGCCTCCGACCAGAGCTCGGTGACCCTCCACCTGCTGAGCGGCGGCGGCGACCGCGTGGTCGCAACGCTGGGCGCGGTGCCCGGACGCGGCGTCAACCCAAACGAGGACGACTCGTACCTCGGCTTCTCACCGGACGGCGCTTATTTCGCGCTCGTTCAGACCTTCACCGGCTCCGGAGATCAGCTCCAGGTCCGGCGGACGATCGATGGCACCCTGGCCTTCAGCCTCTCGAGGGCCACCATGGCGACCTGGGGCAGCAGCGGCAGCAAGCTCTATTACCGGATGCCTGGATCGACTCTGGTCCAGGTATGGGATTCCAGCGCGGGCGTGTCGCAGGCGTTCGGCCAGCCCGCGATGTGGATCCGGCCTCGGGCAGACGCCGGGGATGACTACCTGGCGTTCACGGTGCGCGATTCCGTCGGCACTCCGCACGTTTGGCTGTACGGTCACAACGGGCGCTCGGGCGGCCAGCTTCCGAACGTCCGCTCCTCGGCCGTTTGGCTGAACTCCACCACCTTCCTCTATCTGGAGGAGGCGCCCTGCTCGCCGAACTGCGGCATCGGGCCGGCGTGGCAGCCGGACGGCAAGACGTTCACCTTCGATATAGCGGCCCAGGCCGAGGCAACCTCGCGGATCAGCCAGGTCTACGGGGCGTGGCCAAGACCGGGCCAAACATGATCACTGACAAACCTGGCGGTGCGATCATGACGCCGACCGAGATGGACCAGATCACCGAGCCCTTGGACGACACCAGCCTGCAACCGCCCGAAACGTATGCCCCTGCGCCCGCGAGGCGGCGGCCGTCGGGGCCGCCGGCATGGCTTCCGGCGCTGCAGCTCACGGAGCGGCGGTGGTGGACGGTCGCGTTGGCGGGGAGCCTGCTCATCACCGCGTTCGGGATCGGGCTGCTCTACGTCGACGACTCGAACAACCAGGCCTCCATCCGCACGCTGACGACCCAAAACGAGTCCTTGACTGGACGCACCCAGATCCTGCAGGACCAGCTGAAGACCACCCAGACCAACCTCACGGCGACACTGGGCCAGCTCGCCCAAACGAAAGCCGAGCTGGAGCACCCACAGCTGACGATCTGGAACTCTCCGCAGGCGTTGAAAGGGCCGACGTGGTACCTCGCCGGAGGCATCCCGGACACGTTCACCTACCACCTGAAAGCGACCTCGACTGGTCCGATGTCGGTCAGCATCCTGACCCTCGAACAGTGGGCTGCGGCAATCCAATGCGTTGATCCGAACGGCGGAACCGTGAATTACTGCATGCATCACAGCGGAGTTGTGCTGAGCTGGCTCAGCGTGACGAGCGTGAACTACGACTTCCACCTCGCTGAGGGCTGCGCCGACTACCTGGCGGTTTTCACGTCCGCATCGTCGATCACAGTTACCCCAAATGTGAGCGTCACCTATAACCCGGCGACCTCGACAACCGGCACGTGTAGCTGAGCTTCGCCAAGAATTCCACCTTAAGAGCGTCTGTACCCCCGGAAAGTTAGGTTATCCTACCTTTCATGGTAGGCATGCCAGGATTCGCGATTAGGAGCGCCTAGGTGGTGGTCGAGCAGCTCGAGCGCCGCAGCGTCTTCACACGGTCCCAGGAGGACTACCTCAAAGCGCTCTACCTGCTTGGTGGTGACGAGCGCCCGGTGCCGACTCGCGATCTCGCCCAACGCCTCGGCATCTCCTCGCCGAGCGTCAGCGAGATGGTCACCCGCCTCTCGGCGCAGGGACTCGTAGAGCACGACCGCTATCGCGGCCAGCAGCTCACCCGGGAGGGCCGGAAGGTCGCCCTGGAGCTGGTCCGTCACCACCGCCTTCTCGAGATGTTCCTGGTCCGGGTCCTGGGTTACAGCTGGGACGAGGTCCACGACGAGGCGGAGCGCCTCGAGCACGTGATCTCGGAGCGGATGGAGCAGCGGATCTTCGAGCTCCTCGGCCGCCCCCAGCTCGACCCGCACGGTCACGCCATCCCGACCCTGGGCGGCAAGGTCCGCGCCGTCAGTCACCGGGCGCTCAGCGAGTGCAGGGCAGGCGAAAAGGTGACCGTCCAGGGCGTTTCCGACGAAGACCCAGGCAAGCTGCGCGAGCTCGAGCGCCGCGGATTGCTCCCTGGAACCCGGATCGCAGTCGTGGGCGCCAGCGAGTTCGAGGGCCCGATCGAGGTCAGGATCAAGGGCCACCGGGACAGCGTGCCGTTGGGCCTGGCCCGCGCCATCTTCGTCGCGGCGGCTCACTAGTGGCGGAGATCGTCAAAGCCGTCATCGCACCGCCGATGGTGCTGGGCGCCGAGCACGCCCTGCCGGGTGAGCTGCGGGTGCTGCGGGCAGCCGAGAAATCGCTGAACGGAGAGCGCCGCGGCGTTCGGGCAGTTCTCCCCTTCCTCGGCCCTGCCTTCATCGCCGCGGTCGCCTACGTCGACCCCGGGAACTTCGCCACCAACATGGCGGCCGGATCGCAATACGGCTACATGCTCCTGTGGGTCGTCCTCGCGGCCAACCTCATGGCGATGCTCATCCAGTCGATGAGCGCCAAACTCGGTATCGCCACCGGCCGAAGCCTGCCGGAGGTCTGCCGCGATCAGTTCCCCCGCCCGCTCGTCTACTTCCTGTGGCTCCAGGCCGAGCTGATCGCCATGGCAACGGACCTCGCGGAGTTCGTCGGCGCCGCCCTGGGCATCTACCTGGTCTTCGGGATTCCCCTGTTCATCTCCGGGCTGCTGACGGGTGTCCTGGCCTTCACGATCCTTGGTCTCCAGGCGTGGGGTTTTCGCCGTCTCGAGGCCACGATCAGTGGGCTCGTCGGAGTGATCGTCATCGCCTTCGGCCTCGAGGTTTTCAGGTCAAACCCAGCTTGGGGCGCGGTTGCCGGCAACACGTTCGTGCCGCACCTCGACGGCAGCGCCTCGATCCTCCTCGCGGTGGGCATCCTCGGCGCGACGGTGATGCCTCACGTCATCTACCTGCACTCGGCCCTCACCCAAAAGAGGATCGTCGGCGCGAACCCTGAGGCGAAGCGGAAGATCTTTCACTTCGAGATGGTCGACGTCGTGATCGCGATGGGTATCGCGGGCTTGATCAACCTGGCGATGCTGACCATGGCCGCCGCGGTGTTCGGCGCCCGCGGCATGGTCAACGCGGGCGCGGACCTGACCCAGGTGTTCACGGGCCTGGATCAATTCGTCGGTGGACACAGCGGCCTGATCTTCGGCATCGCCCTGCTCGCCTCAGGCGTTTCCTCGTCGTCGGTGGGCACGCTTTCCGGTCAGGTCGTCATGCAGGGGTTCATCCGGCGGCGGATTCCGCTGTTCTTGCGTCGCGCCATCACCATGGTGCCGGCGATGATCCTGATCGCGACCCGCTTCGACCCGTCGCATGCGCTGGTGCTCAGCCAGGTGTTTCTCTCTTTCGGCATCCCGTTCGCGTTGATCCCGCTCGTGCTTTTCACGCGCGACAAGAAGCTGATGGGCAACCTGGTCAACAGCCGCCTGACGAACCTGGCCGCCTACGGCGTGGCGGTGATGATCATCGGCCTGAACATCTTCCTGATCTACCAGACGGTCATCTCCGCTGCCTAGCTACTTCTGCTTCTCCAACAGGTAGCGCTCGTACTGGTATTCCTCAGCCGAGATCTCGCCCGATGCGAGACGCTTCTCCAGAATCTGCAGAGGCGACGCGGGCAGGTTTGCGCGCAGGTCGGCGAATGCCCGGCGGCGGACGTAAATGCCCAGGACGATCGCAACGAGTCCGAGGACGATTGGGATGGCGAGCAACAAATCCGAGTTCAAGGCCGTGTCAGGATAACCGCGAGGTGTCGATTTGAAGCTCGGTGTGAGCGTCGGCTACTGGGGTCTCGGTCTGACCATCGCGGACCAGCTCGACATCGCCCAAACCGCGGAATCGCTGGGCTACGACTCGATCTGGACGGCCGAGGCTTATGGGTCGGACGCGGCCACGGTGCTCGCCTGGCTGGCCGCCGGGACGAGCCGGATCAAGCTCGGGTCCGGCATCTTCCAGATCCCCGCGCGTAGCGCCGCGATGACCGCGATGACCGCGGCGACGATCGACAACCTGTCGGGCGGGCGCATGCTGCTCGGCCTCGGCAGCTCCGGCCCCCAGGTGTCGGAAGGCTTTCACGGAGTGCGGTTCGGCAAGCAGCTGCAGCGGACGCGCGAGTACGTGGCGGTCGTCCGCATGGCCCTGGCCCGGCAGAGGATCGAGTTCCACGGCGAGACGCTCGAGCTGCCGCTGCCCGACGGTCCGGGCAAGGCGCTCAAGCTGACCATCCGCCCGGTCCAGGAGCAGATCCCGATCTTCCTCGCAGTGCTGGGCCCCAAGAACGTCGCCCTGGCGGGTGAGATAGCGGACGGCTGGCTGCCGGTCTTCTTCTCACCGGAGCACACCAAAACGCTGCGCGGCCCTCTCGAAGAAGGCGCGGCACGCGCGAGCCGATCCCTTGACGACTTCAGGATTTGCCCCTCGGTCAACGTCATGATCGGCGACGACGTCGAGAGCGCGCGCAACGCGATGCGTCCGATACTCGCGCTCTACGTCGGCGGCATGGGATCGCGGGAGCAGAACTTCTACAACCGCCTCGTGTCGACATACGGTTTCGAAAAGGCCGCTCAGGAGGTCCAGGACCTGTACCTGGCGGGGAAGAAGACCGAGGCGATGTTCGCCCTGCCCGACGAGCTCATCGACCTGGTCTCGATCGTCGGCCCGCGCGACAAGGCGAAGGAGAAGATCCGCGCGTTCCGCGACGCCGGCGTCGACACGCTGATCGTATGGCCCGTGATGCCCGACCACGAGGAACGCAAAAAGCAGCTGGGCCTGATCGCCGAGCTCGCGAACCAAGTCGGCTAACTCGAGTCGCATCAAATATAGCCAATTGGGTATAATTTGAGGCATGATCAGAACCGAGGTCGGAATGCTTCTTGCCCGAGCGAGGATTCGCGCCGGGATGACCCAGTCGAAGCTTGCCGAGGCAATGGGAACGACACAACCGGTGGTGGCTCGGGCCGAGGGCGGCTACCGACTGCCGACGATCGAATTCATCGACCGCTGGGCCAGGGCGACCGGTGCGCCACTCTCGCTGACCTTTGGAGCCAAGGTCGAGTCCGGGAGTTCCCCGGCTGAGAAGCGCGCGCTCGTCGACTCGGTGCTGGGGCCCGGGCGCTTCGATCCGTGGGAGCGCGATCCATCCGCTGTCGAGGCCGCTCTTTTGAACAGGGCTGGACGGAATCGTGCGTTCTTCCGCCGACTCAAGGCGTCTCGTGGGAAAGCGCGAAGACCTCAAGCACGCTAAGGCCCTGCTCTCGAAGATTCCGCGCGCGAAATCTGACCAGAGGCAACGTCTGTTGCTGGCGGCGGCTGTTACAAAGCTGATGCGCCGCGCCCCGATAGTGGTTGGTGGAACGGCTGAGGCATTCTGGGCGGGAGGCGCTTACCACCCGACCGACCTTGATCTCTGTCCGCGGCCCGACACCTCGGACATCGCTGCTTTGCATGCCGTCGGCCTGGTGAGGTTGGGTCGACACTGGGTTCGCGACGACCTGCCTGTGGCGGTTGAGTTCCCGGGGTCCGGGGAGGACATCAAACGGACAGTTCGAGTCGTGGTCGAAGGGGTCGCGGTTCAAATCATCGCTTGCGAGGATCTTTACCTCGAACGGATCCGACAGGCAACTGTGAGCTGGCCACATGAAGACGTGAGCTTCGACGGCGCATTTGAGATCGCTTTGACCAACTACGCGACCATGGACTGGGACTACATTCGAGCACGGATCGCCGACGCGGGGAAAAATGAGCAGGCGGTCGGTGCGAGGATGCCTATGGTGAACAGGCGGGTCAGGGCACGTGCGAGACGGCGCGCCATAACAGCTCGCGAAGAACCGCGACCGTGAACACCAACCAACCGCCGCCGCTCGTCGATTACAACCTCTTCGAGTCCGACGCGCCGCTCCGCGAATCGCTGGAACGCGAGGGCGGGTCGTGGGCGCGTGACCTCGTGCACGACCTCGGATCGCTGGCGGGCACGCAGCAGGCGATCGATTGGGGATTCCAGGCCAACGCCAACCCGCCGCAGCTGCGCACCCACAATCGCTTCGGCGACCGCATCGACGAGGTCGAGTTCCATCCCGCATGGCACGAGCTGATGAGCGTCGCCATCGGCCACGGCCTGCACGCTCTGCCGTGGCGAGAGCCCCGACCCGGTGCCCACGCCGCCCGCGCGGCGGCGTTCTACATCTGGTCCCAGGTCGAGGGCGGCCATGGCTGTCCCGTCTCCATGACCTACGCCGCAGTCCCGACGCTCCGCGCAGAGCCGAAGCTCGCCGCGGAGTGGGAGCCGCTCGCGACGACGCTCGACTACGACCCCGGGCTCAGGTCCCCGACGACCAAGCGAGGCGTGCTCTTCGGCATGGCGATGACGGAGCGCCAGGGCGGTTCGGACGTCCGCGCCAACACAACCCGGGCGGTGCCGGCAGGCAGCGATGGCGCGCACCTGCTGACCGGCCAGAAATGGTTTTGCTCCGCGCCGATGTGCGATGCGTTCCTCGTCCTCGCGCAGGCGCCAGGCGGACTTTCATGCTTCCTGCTCCCGCGGGTCCGGCCCGACGGGACGCGCAATGCGTTTCATATCCAGCGCCTCAAGGACAAGCTGGGCAACCGCTCTAACGCGTCGTCGGAGATCGAGCTCGACAACGCGTGGGCGGTCATGGTGGGGGAAGAGGGCAGAGGAATCAGGACGATCATCGATATGGTCAACCACACGCGCCTCGACTGTGTGATCGGATCCGCGTCCCTCATGCGCCAGGCCGTCGCGCAGGCGACCCATCACACCGCGCACCGCAGCGCGTTTGGCAGGCTGCTCAGCGAGCAGCCGCTGATGGTCAACGTGCTCGCCGACCTCGCCATCGAGTCCGAGGCGACGACGATCCTCATGATGCGGCTCGCGGGCGCCTTCGACCGTGCGTCGGATCCAGCCGAAGCTCATTTCCGGCGCATAGGCGTCGCCATCGCCAAGTACTGGACGTGCAAGCGCGGCATCGCCGTCGTCGCCGAGGCGTTGGAGTGCCATGGCGGAAACGGCTACGTCGAGGAATCGATTCTGCCTCGTCTGTATCGCGAAGCCCCGCTCAACTCCATATGGGAAGGCTCGGGCAACGTCAACGCGCTCGACGTGTTACGCGCAATGCAGCGCGAGCCGGAGACGATCGCCGCCTACCTTGCAGAGGTCGAGCAGGCGCGAGGTCTGGACGCCCGGCTGGCTCGTGCGATCGACTTGCTCGAGCGCTCGCTCGCCAATCCCGATGAGCTCGAGTCTCGGGCTCGGCTCCTGGTCGAACAGTTGGCCGTCCTGCTGCAGGCATCACTGCTGCTGCGGCATGGTGATCCCGCTGTGGCGGACCTGTTTTGCGCCTCCCGCGTCGCCGGCGAGCGAGGACATGCGTTCGGTACGCTTGAACCAGGTCCCGAGCTCAAATCGGTGATCGCGCGCCACCGTCCGTGTTTGTAACCTGGAGGGATGATCCAAGAAGCCCAAGAGATAACCCATGCCTGGGATCGGTCGCCTGTCGCACAGGTACCGCCAGGCGAACTAATCCTGGTTACCGACTTCGACGGTACGCTGGCGGACATCGTCCAGGATCCAGCCAGGACTCGAGCTCGGCCGGATGCTCTAGAGGCTCTGCAGGAGCTGGTTCCGCTGCTGGCCGACGTGATCGTCTTGAGCAGCCGGCCGCCGGCCCAGCTGGAGACGCTCGTCCCGATCGATGGCGTGAGGCTCATCGGGGACAGCGGACTGGCCATCCCGAGGCACGCCCAGAAGGAGGCGCTCGATCGGTTCAACGCCGAGACCGCCAGGCTGCTGGAGCGGATCCCCGGCGCGTGGCTCGAGGTGAAGCCGGCCAGCACGGCGATTCATTTCCGGAACACGAACAAGAGCGGAGATGAGATGCTCGCGCTGCTTCGGCCGGCGCTCGACGGCGCGCGGTTGGCGGCGTATCTGGGCCGCAAGGTCATCGAGGTGCATGCGCCGAAGGCGGGGAAGGGCAGCGCGCTCGCGGCCCTGCTGCCAAGCGAGGACCCCGGCGGGGTCGTGTGCTTCGGCGACGATGAAAACGACCGCTCGATGTTCGAATACGTCGGCTCGCTGGACATCCCGCACATGTGCGTCGGCGTGTGGTCGCCAGAAGCACCGAAAGACCTTTTCGACGGATGCGACCTCGTCGTGCCCGGGCCGGAGGCCGTCATAGCCGTCCTGCGCGAGATAGTGGAGTGGGCTAAGCAGGCGTACTGAGGTCGCGGAGGTCCTGCACCTGGTTGCTGATCCAGCGCGCGATGTCGTTCGTGCGTACCACGTCCCGGGCGCGCTCGTTCATCGCCCGCCTGTCTTCCAACGCCATCGTCAATCCCATGTGGAGCGCCGCCGCGGTCGCTTCGACGTCGAAAGGATTGATCGAAAGCACGTTGCCTCGCAGCTCTTCGTATGCCCCGGCGTTTTCTGACAGCACGATGACCCCGTTGGCCTGATTGACGAGCGCGCCCTCTTTCGCGACGAGGTTCAAGCCGTCATAGACCGGGTTGACCAGCAGCACGTCGAAGTTCTTCAACGCGGCGATCGCCTTGCGCTCGCTCTCGGCGACCTCGAGCCGGATGGGCTGCCACTCCGCGGTGCCGAGCTCGCTGTTGATGCGCGCAGCCGTCTGCCGAATCTGGCGCAGGTAGCGAACGTACGCGGAAACGTCCTGCCGTGACGGTTGCAGAAAGGCCCAGAACTGGACCTGGCCGCGCAGCTCCGGGTGGTAGCGCAGCAGCTTTTCGTACGCGATGAATCCGCGGACGATGTTCTTCGAGGGATCGGAACGATCTATGCGCACGATGAGGTGCGGAGGCCGCCAGGTCGCGATGTCGTCCTCCTGTCGCTTGACTCCGCGCGATGATGCAAGCCGCATGGTCGCGTTCACGTCGACCGAGATCGGATAGTGGCGGGCGTAGACGACGCGCCCGCCGGCCACGACGGCCCGCTCGTGCTCGTCGACCTGCAGACCGAGGTTCTCTTCGCACGTCAAGAGGAAGTTGCGCACGTCCAGGCTGGACTGGAAGCCGACGATGTCGCATCCGAGGAGGCCTTCGAGGATCGGATCGCGCATGTGCTTGGGCAGAACCTTCCAGTACTGCGGCGTCGGCCACGGGACGTGGATGAAGTGCTGGATCACCGCGCGCGGAAGAACCGCGCGGAGGAGTCGCGGCACCAGGTACAGCTGGTAGTCATGGACCAGCACCATCGGCGGGTCGGGGGCAGCGTGGGCGAGCTCGATCACCTTCTCCGCCATCAGCATGTTGACGCGGACGTAGCCGTCGGTCCAGGCCTGGTGGATCCGATCGTCGATGACGGGCTCGTTGCCGAGGTCCCAGAGGTAGTGCTGGATGAACCACAGCACCGGGTTGGCGATCACCGAGTAGTACATCTCGTACTCCTCGCGCGAGGGCCGCGCATAGTACAGGCGCCCTTTGCCGCGTGCCAGCCGGACCTGCAGCCCATCGCTTGAGCTTTCGGCCTGCTTACGTTCCACATCGTTGCGCGCGCAGGCGACCCAGTCGGCGGCGGTGGCCTCGGCCAGGGTCAGGAGCGCGGTCACGACCCCGCCCGCGCCGCGCTTGAACGTGCCGTCCTCGCGCGGGTCTTGCGGCCCGCGATTGCTGACCAGTATCGCGTGGCGGCCCGGCAGCGCCCGAGCCACGTAGCCTCGGAGGCTACTGTCCGTCTTCGGAGTTCCTCAGCAGCTTCCAGCGATCGATCGGCACCTCGCGCACGCGCACCCCGGCGGCGCGCGATACGGCGTTGGCCAGGGCGGCCGTGCCCGGGATGGCCGGCGGTTCGCCCACGCCCTTCGCGCCCAGCGGCCCCACCGGCGAGGGCACCTCGATCAGCCGCACGTCGATCTCCGGGATCTGGTCCGCAGCGGGAAGCTCGTAGTCGAGGAACGACCCCGTGCGCAGCTGGCCGTCGCCGTCGTAGACGAGCTGCTCGCCCATGGCCCGGCCCAGTGATTGCGTCGCGCTGCCGTGGATCTGGCCCTCCACCTCGGGCGGGTTGATGGCGCGGCCGACGTCCTGGATTGCGGCGTAGCCGGTCAGCTGGAAGGCGCCGGTCTCGCGGTCGAGCCGCACACGGGCGATGTGGACGGTGAACATCGGCGATGCCGACTGAACCGCTGAGCGCCCGGTCGCCTGGACCGGTTTGTGGTGGCCCATGAATTCGGTACTCAGCCTGATCAGGTGGGTGATCTCGACCGAACGGCCTGGCGCACCCTTCACCGCGACCCTACCGTCGATGATGTCCAGGTCCTCCGGCGCTGCCTCGAGCTCTTCGGTCGCGATCTCGAGGAGCTGGCGCCGGGCTTCCTTCGCCGCTTCGTAGACCGCGCCGCCGACGCTGTAGGTGACCTGGCTGCCACTCGACGAGGGACCGAAGGGCGAGGTGACCGTGTCCCCGACCTCGACGCGCACCCGATCTGGCGCGACGCCGAACGCCTCGGCGGCGATCATGGCCAGGCCGGTGGCGGTCCCGCTGATGTCGGGCGACCCGACCGTGACCGTCACCGTTCCGTCCGGCTCGACGCGGCATCCCGCGGCCGCCGGCGTCCGGGCGCCACCCCACGCGCCAAGCGCGACTCCCACCGCCTCGCCTTCGGCCAGCGGGGCCGTGTATGCGGGATGGCGCCGGGCCTCCTCCAGGACCTCGATCGACGCTATGCGCGGCCACGGCTGGCCGTCCGCCGCAGGGTCGCCCTCGCGCGACACGTTGCGCAGCCGCAGCTCGATGGGATCGATGCCGAGATTCGCGGCCAGCTCGTCCATCGCCGACTCCAGGGCGAAGTAGGCCTGTGTCGCACCGGGGGCGCGGTAGGCGTCGACCGGGGTCTTGTTGGTCGAGACCTCCAGTCCACGCAGGTCGAAGTTCGGGATCCGGTAGGTGCCGCCCAGGAAGCTGGCGGTCAGGCCCGCGTGCCAGCCCGCGCCGGCTCCGTTGTCGTAGTGAAATCGAGCGCGCAGCGCGAGCAGCGTGCCATCGCGACTCGCTCCCAGCTCCAGGTCGAAAAGCGCCGCGGGCGCCGGATGGCCGACCACGAATTCCTGCGACCGGTGGAGGGCCAGCCGAACGGGCCTGCGCACGCGAAGGGCGAGGAGGGCGAGCAGCGGCTCGAGGAGCTCGATCTTGCCGCCGAATCCGCCGCCGACCGGCATGGGGACGACCCGCACCCTGTGGGGCGGCAGCCCGACGAGCCCGGCCACCGTATCCCGGACGATGAAGGGTCCCTGCGTGGGCGACCACACGGTGAGGCCACCGCCGGGCTCCGGACGGACGACCGCAACGTGCGGCTCCATGAAGGAGTGATGCGCTCCCGCCATGCGGTACGTCGCCTTGACCACGACGTCCGAGCTCTTCAACGCAGCCTCGGCGTCGCCGCGCTTGAGGTGCGCGACGCCGCTGACGTTGCGCGGCCGTTCCTCGGGCGCATCGTCGGCGGCGGCTGAGGCGCCGTGAATGGAGGCGTCCTCCTCGCTCGCGCCCTCTTCCTCTTCGAGGACGAGCGGCGACTGCTCCCTCATTGCTGCCGAGGCGTCGACGACCGGCGGAGATTCCTCGTAGTCGACCTGGACCAGGGCCGCGGCGTCCGCAGCCGCCGACTCTGTCTCGGCCACCACCGCCACGACGGGCTGCCCCACATAAAAGACCCGCGATCCGGCGAGCGGCAGGTCGGGGCCGGCGTTCTCCTTGGCTGGGAGGTCGGCGCCCGTGACCACGTCGACGACTCCCGGCATGGCGCGGGCGGCGCCGATGTCGATGGCGCCGATCTTTCCGCTCGGAACGTGGGAGAGGACCAGTTGCACGTGCAGCAGGCCGGCCAGCTCCAGGTCGGCGGTGAAACGGGTCGCCCCCGTGACCTTTTCGCCTCCTTCCTGGCGCCGCATGCCCCTGGCGGGTACGCTCATCACCCGAAGATGCTACCCAGGCGGTTGCGTACCGCGCTTTTGACCGTTCTGCTGGTGGCATGTTCGAACGGTACGAACGGCGGCGCACAGCCGACCAGCCTCGCCACCGACCAGACGCTGCGTTTCCCGATCCAGCACGATGTCAGCACGCTCGATCCCGCGATGATCGACACCGAGGCCGAGGCGGCCATCGCCCAGAACATCTTCGACGGCCTTCTGAAGTTCGACAGCAACCTGAGCATCTCACCCGACATCGCATCCGCCCTGCCGACCGTGTCGGCCGACGGCGCGACCTACACGTTCAAGCTGCGCCAGGACGTCATTTTTTCCAACGGTGACAAGGTGACGTCGAAGGACGTCCTTTATTCCTGGAACCGCGCGGCCGCGATGCAGGGACCTTATGCGGTGAATCTCTCGGCGATCATGGGTTACGACCACGTCGCAGCGAATCAAGCCGCGGGCGCTGCGCTCGAGGCCCTGCTCGAGAAGAACGACCCGGCTGTTTCGTTGGCCGGCCTGAGCGCACCTGACCCCTATACGGTCGTGGTGAAGCTCAGCGGCGCCGCGGGCTGGTTCGAATCCGCAATCGCCCAGCCCGCGGTGGCCGGCATGATCGTGGACCAGAACATCGTGAAGAGCAATTTTGAAAACTGGTGGAGCAAGCCGGACACGCTTGTCGGGACCGGCGCGTACAAGATGTCCGCCCACACGGCCGACCAGTCGCTCGATTTCAGCTCGCTTCCGGATTGGTGGGGGAGGCCCAAGCCCACCCTGAGCAAGATCCACGTCGAGGTCGTCGCCGATCCAACGACCGCCCTTACGAAGTACGAGCAGGGCGCGTTCGAGATCTACGGCTACGCCGCGTACGGGCCGGCCGCGGCGGATGTCGTGCGCATCGAGACCAAGGCGGCCGAGAAGGCGCAGCTCGTGCTCGAGGTGAAGAACAAGACCTACTTCGTCAGCTTCAACATGGTCGCCGATGCGAAACGGCCGGCCGGGGGTCCGTTCACCCTTGACCAGGGCAAGGCGTCACACGATCTGCGACTTGCCTTCTCGCTGTCGATCGATCGCACCAAGCTGGCCAGGGACCTGTGCGCCGACATCGCCTGCATCCCCGCCACCGGCGGCGTGATCCCCAAGGGCCTTGCGGGTTATCTCGGCGACGGCAACGATCCCCTCGCCGCATTCGACGCGGTCAAGGCGCGGAGCCTCCTCCTGGCGGCGGATCCCACCGGGACCAAGAGCAAGAACCTCGTTTACGTGTACGACCCGGAAAACCCGTTCAACGAGCCGACGGCGAAGTTCCTCCAGTCGCAGTGGCTCCAGAATCTCGGCCTCTCGGTGGGGCTGCAGGCGGTTCCGCGCACCCGATTCATCACGGAGCGGCTGAAGGGGATGTACGTGCTGTCACGCGATGCGTGGGCGGCCGACTACGACCATCCGCAGGACTGGTTCGACAACTTATGGGGCCAGGCGGCCGGCTGCCCCGACGTGAGCTGCACGAGCGGATACGAAACGAAGGCCTACGACCAGCTGCTCGCCAAGGCGGACACCGAGCCGTTGGGCTCCGCCATCCCCGACTACAAGATGCTCAGCCGGCAGCTGATCGACGACGTGGCCTACATCCCGCTCTTCTACACGGTCGACCCCTACCTGTTCAAGCCGTACGTCCTAGGAGCCGGCTCGAACAACATGTTCGACTACTACTGGAACCAAATCCAAATCACGTCGCACTAAACGTATGAGAGGAAACCCGAATGGTTTCCTCTCATCGGCCGGTCGGCTTCGCCGACGGGCCTGCTCTCTTTCCGGTATACGGTTGGGCTTTTCTTAATTAGCCACTCGAGGCAACGCTTGGCAGACGAATAGGCATAGCTGCGGCCGGGTTAAACCCGGCCGCCAAGGCGACGCCTCTAGCTCAGAGTTGCCCCGCGAAGTGGCAGGCGGCGAACCGCCCGTTCTCCTTCATCTCCAGCGGCGGCTCGACCTCGGAGCAGACCTGCTGCGCGATCGGGCAGCGGGTGTGGAAGCGGCACGCTGAAGGCGGGTTGACGGGCGAAGGGATCTCGCCCTTCAAGAGGATCGGCTTGCGCGCCGCCTCGATGTCGGGGTCGGGCACCGGCACCGAGCTCTCGAGCACCTTGGTGTAGGGATGCAGCGGCCTGTCGCGGATGGAGGCGCTGGGCCCGATCTCCACGATCTTGCCGAGATACATGACCGCGATCCGGTCGCTGATGTGCCGGACGACCGAGAGGTCGTGCGCGATGAACAGGAACGTCAGCTGGAACTTCTCCTGCAGGTCTTCCATCAGGTTGACGATCTGCGCCTGGATCGAGACGTCGAGTGCGGACACCGGCTCGTCGGCGACGATGAACGTCGGGTTCAGCACGAGCGCACGGGCGATGCCGATGCGCTGGCGCTGCCCCCCCGAGAACTCGTGCGGGTAGCGGTTGACGAAGTTCGGGTTGAGGCCGACGACGCGCATCACCTCCTGCACGCGCTGCTCGGCCTTGCGGCCCTTCGCGACGCCGAAGTTGCGCAGAGGCTCGGAGACTATGTCGCCCACGGTCATGCGTGGGTTCAGCGACGCGTACGGGTCCTGGAAGATCATCTGGATCTCCTGGCGCGTGCGCCGGAGCTTCTCGCCGCGCACCTTGGTCAGGTCCGTGTCCTTGAAATAGACGTGCCCTGCCGTCGCCGGCAGAAGCCGGACGATGACTCGCCCGAGCGTCGACTTGCCGCAGCCCGACTCGCCGACCAGGCCAAGGGTCTCGCCGGCCTGGATCGCGAGGTTGACGTTGTCGACCGCGTGCACCACGCTCCGGCCGAAGAGGCCGCTTCCGGTCGGGAAGTACTTGACGAGGTCCTCGACTCGGACGATGGGGGACTTGAGCGTGGGGTCGGTCGTCGGGGTCGGGGCGGCCGGGGCGCTCACGTCTGGGCTTGGGCTTCTGGGTTCGCGACGTTCTTCATCAGGACCCAGCAGCGGGCGCGCTGCTCAGGGTCGACCTCGTCCAGCGGCGGCTCCTCCGTGAAGCAGCGGTCGATGCGGAACTTGCACCGAGGGTGGAACTTGCACCCCGGTGGCATCTTCCCGAGGTCCGGCGGCAAGCCCTTGATCGAGATGAGCCTTTCCTTTTCCTTCTCATCCACGCGCGGCATCGAGCGCAGGAGCGACCACGTGTAGGGATGCTGCGGGTTCTTGAAGATCGCCCGCGTCGGGCCTTCCTCGACGACGCGGCCGGCATACATCACGATGACCCGGTTGCACAGGCTCGCCACCAGCGCCATGTTGTGGGTAATCAGGATGACCGCCGCCCGCAGCTCGCGGCTCAGGTCGCGCAGCAGCTCGATGATGGAAGCCTGGACGGTCACGTCGAGCGCGGTCGTCGGCTCGTCGGCGATGAGGAGCGACGGCTCGTTGGACACGCCCATAGCGATCATCGCGCGCTGACGCATGCCGCCCGAGAACTGATGCGGGTAGTCGCGTACCCGGTCCTTGGCGGCCGGGATGCGCACGCGCTGCAGCATCGGGATCACGCGCTCCTTGGCCTGCTTGTTGGTGAAGCGCTGGTGGGCGATCATCGCCTCCTCGACCTGGAACCCGATGCGCAGCACCGGGTTGAGCGATGTCATGGGGTCCTGGAAGATCATCGCGACCTCGTTGCCGCGAAACTCACGGATCTCCTCGTCGGTCATCTGGGCGACGTCTTTCTCGCCGTACAGGATCCGCCCGCTCGTGATCTTTCCCGGTTCGGGGATCAGCCGCAGGAGCGAAAGCGCGGTCATGGTCTTGCCCGACCCGGACTCGCCGACGATGCCCACGATCTCGCCGCGGTCGACTTCGAAGCTGACGCCGTCGACCGCGTTCACCGTGCCCCCGGACACGAAGAACTGAACCCTGAGGTCCTGCACGCGAAGGAGGGGGGCCAGGGCCTTATCTCCGCATGCGGGGGTCGAAGGCGTCGCGCAGCCCGTCGCCGACCCAGTTGAACGCCATCAGCGTCACGGAGAGGGCGATGGTCGGAGCGAGCACGATGTGCGGCGCGAAGTCCATGCCGTGGTAGCCGTCCGCCGCCATGGCGCCCCAGGACGGGGTGGGTGAGGGGAGGCCGAGGCCGAGGAAGCTGAGGAACGCCTCGAACAGCACCGCGGCGGGGATCGCAAACGTGGCCTGCACGATGATCGGCCCGAGAGCGTTGGGGAGGATATGGCGGGCCAAGAGGGCAAGGTCGCGCGCGCCTGACATGCGGGCGGCCTCGACGAACTCTCTTTCTCTGAGAGCGAGGGACTGGCCGCGGACCAGACGTGCCACGTCCATCCAGCGGGTGAGCGAGAACGCGAGCACGATCACAAAGACGCCGCGTGGGATCAGGTGGAGCGCGTCTGACAGAACGAACACCAGGATCAAGGCGACGAGCAGGTCGGGTATGCCGTACCAGATGTTGATGAAGAACGAGATCACCGTGTCGACCGACCCGCGGTAGAAGCCCGCCACGAGCCCGAGCGGGATGCCGATCAGGCTCACGATGATCGCGCTCCCGACGCCGACCTGGACGGTGATCAGCGCGCCGCCCATGATCCGGCTCAGGATGTCGCGGCCGGCTTGGTCCAGGCCGAGCGGGTGCGCCGCGCTGGGCGGTTGATAGGTGGGCCCAACAGCCTGCAGCCAGGTCGGGTAGGGCGTCCAGACGATGGAGATCAGCGCCGTGATGAAGAGCACCCCGATGATGACCGCTCCGACCAGCGCCAGACGGTTGCGGCGAAGGCGGCGCCACGCGTCGGAGAGCAGGGTGACCTGCTCGGGCATCTCATAGGTGAGCTCGAGGTCGGGTTGGATGACCGGCGCGGCCTGGGCCATCAGTAGCGAATCCTTGGGTCAAGAATCGGATAGATCACGTCGACCGTGAGGTTGGCCAGCCCGACCAGGGCGGCGTAGAAGGTGAAGACTCCGATCACGATGTTGTAGTCCCGAGCCAGGATGCTGGTGACGAATTCCTTGCCCAGCCCCGGGATGCCGAAGATGTTCTCGATCACGACCGACCCGGTGATGATGCCGGTGATTAGCGGGCCGAGGATCGTCACGACGGGGATCAGCGCGTTGCGCAGCGCATGCCTCACGACGACGACGCGTGCCTTCAGGCCCTTCGCCCACGCCGTCCTGACGTAATCGGTCCGAATCGTTTCGAGCATGCTTGCCCTCGTCAGGCGCGCCACGTAGCTCGCGTAGGGCAGACCGAGGGCCAGCGCGGGCACGGGTATCTGCTCCAGCTTTCCCCAGCCGGGCACGTAGTAGAAATCGCCTTGCGTCCAGAGGTACAGGTAGTGGCCGAACACCAGAAGGCCGAAGATCGCGATCACGAAGCTCGGGATGCTGTAGCCCACGACTGCCGTGCTCGAGGCAAGGTAGTCGACCCAGGTGTTCTGCCTCAGCGCAGCGACGACGCCAAGGAGAAGACCGAGCCCGACCGTGACGAGGAGCGCGAAGAATCCGACCGTGGCGCTGACCGAGGTTTCCCTGACCAGTAGCGGCGTGATCTTGACCTGGCGGTTTACAAGTGACTCGCCAAGGTTGCCGTGCAGGACGCCCTGAACCCAGTTCACGTACTGGTTTTGCAAGGGCAGGTCAAGGCCGTAGCGGTGCAGCTCGGCGGCAAGCGCCTGCGGCGTCTGACGGGTCTCGTTGAGGAAGGCGTTGCCGGGAATCTGATGCAGGAGCAGGAACACGATCGAGGAAACCAGGACGGTCGTGATTGCAATCAGGACCAGCCGCTGCCCGATGTAGAGGAGGGTTCCTCTCATCTGCTCATCACTTCCCTATTTCGTATTGACAAAGGGGGCCCGCCACGCGGGCAGACCCCCTAATTGTGTCGATATCGGACGGTTTAGTGCTGAAGGATCTTCACGTCCGTCCAGTAGTTGTCGTAGAGAGCGTTGCCGCCGACTCCCTTGACGTAGGCAGGCGAGACGTACTGCTGGATGCCGTACACGAGGTTGCCGGTCACCGTGTTGTCGACCAGGATCTTGTTCATCGCCTTATAGGTGTCGAGAGACTGAGACAGGGGCTTGGCGTTGGCGTCCTTCGCCATCTGGTCGAGCTGGGAGTTCGAGTAGCACGCGCCACCCGAGCCGGCGTCGGTCACGAACAGGAAGTCGAACCAGTCCTGGGGGTGGTCATAGTCCGCGCCCCAGCTGTGCCGGAAGATGGGGTAGCTGCATTTGGTCCGAGCGTTGAAGAACGAAGCGCGGTCCTGGGCGGTGCACTGCATCTTCACGCCGAGGTTCGCCTGCCATTGGGAGGCGAGGTTGTCGCAGACCGCCTTGTTGAACCCGCTCGTGTTGTAGGTGTAGACGAGGTTCTTGGTCTTGGAGCCGTCCGGGTCCCACTGCTTGAAGAGCGATTGGGCCTTGGCCTTGTCGAAGACGGCCCACGGGTCGGTGTTGTCGCCAAGGTAGCCCTTGAGCCCCTTGGTGATCACGCCACCGGTGGCCTTGAAGCAAGCAGTTCCCTTGGAGCACGCGATGTCGACGAGTTGGTCGCGGTCGATCGCCAGACTGAAGGCCTCGCGGCCGAGCTTGCCGGCGTCACCCGCAAACGGGTTGCCCTTGGTGCAGTTCTTGGAGGGCTTACCAGCACCCTCGCAGAAGTTGAAGCCAATCCAGGTGGTGCGCGCTGAGGGCAGAAGCTGTAGCTGCTTCTTCAGCTGGGGGTCGGAGTTGTAGCGGACCACGTCATCGGGGTCCAGGCTCTGGTTGGCGAAGCCGATCAGGGTGAAGTTGCCTGACTCGTACTTGGTGAGGGACGACTTTTGGTCGGCAATGATTTCGATGTGGACCTTGGTGATGGCGCCTGTGGAGCCGCCCCACCAGTTGGACACCGGCGCAAAGTCGATTGACTGCTTCGGCGTTCGGGCCGTCATCTTGAACGATCCTGTGCCGATCGCTGTCGCGGGGTCGCTGGCCCAGTTGGATTCCGTCGCCTTGCCGGCCGCCAGGACCACCTTCTTGTCGGTGACCCAGGCCGTCCAGAGAGCGACCTCCGTGAACCAGTAAGCGGCTGGCGCGGACAGCGTCGCGGAGAAGCTGTAGTCGTCGATCTTCTTCAGGCCGGTCATCTCCGTTGCCTTGCCGTTGGCCACGTCGTCGTAGCCGGCCACAGGCTGGAAGACAGATGCGTAGTCGCCCTGAATGGCGGCGGCCCGGTTCCAGCTGAAGAGGAAGTCGTCGGCCTTGACGGGATCTCCATTGGAGAACTTGACGTTGTTCTTCATCTTGAAGGTGTAGGTCAGGCCGTCCGTAGAGATCGTCGGCGCTCCCGTCGCGATGTCGGGGACCTCGTTCAGCTGGTCGTCGAACTTGTACAGGCCGGAGTACGTGTTGCGGAAGATGTCGATGTCGACGGCGGCCGACATGGTGCCCGGGTCGAGGTTGCCGACGTCGTCCACCATCGGGAAGCTGAGCGTCTGGTCAGAGGCCAGGTTCTCGGATGTGTTGTTGTTGCCTCCTCCACACGCCGCGAGCATCGAGACTGCTCCCACCGCCACGGCGAGGGAACGAAACACTGCGATTCGCGTCATACCACCTCCTACGAAACACGGCTCGAGGAGGGCGCACTTAGATGACTCCCTCCACGACATCCATCGCCCTCTTCCCGCTTCAAGCGGGGCGAGAGTGCGCCGGCGACGGATATTTGCCACCTTCCGATGGCCCCGCTACTCCACGTTCAGTTTTGAACTTTGCTTCACCGAAGTCAAGTTCCGATAGCAAATTGGGTCGCCCGGGTGGTTGAATTGAGATCAAATGAGGCGGACGGCGGCCTTCCTGTCGGCCGGCCTGCTGGGGGTCGTGGCGCTGCTCGGTGGGCTGTCCCTCGACTCCTACCTCCACGCCCGAGACCCCTCGCTGGCCCACCGGGAGGGCATTTTCACGCTCACCAACCCGGGTCACGTCCTGCTCGGGATCGGGATCGGCCTGGTCGTCGTGGGGGTGGTTGGGGCCGCCTACACGTCACTGCCCTACGGCGTCTGGATCCGCCGCGCCCTGCTCGTGGGCGCCCTCACCCTGATCGTGGTCTCAGGCGACATCGCGGGGTGGGCGGCTTCGGTCGAGCGGTCGGGTTTGACCTCTTCCACGACGGCAACCCACGACCACACCGCCCCTGCGCTTACGCGGCAGCCCACCGCGGCCGAGCTTGCAGCCGCGGCCCAGCTCGTGACCGATACCAAGGCGTCCGTGGTGAGGTATGCCAGCCTGAACGCTGCCATCGCTGCCGGGTACAAGCCGATGGAGCCACAGACCGACCAGGTCGTGCACTATGTCAACCCGGCCTACCTGACGGACGCCGACATCGTGAATCCGCTGCACGTCCAGTCGCTCATCTACTTCAATTCGACGCAGGGCCCGGTGCTGATCGGTGCGATGTACATCATGCCCAGGAGCTTCGAGCCGGGCCCGCAGGTCGGGGGACCGCTGACCGTTTGGCACCAGCACTCCAACATCTGCTTCGACGACGTCACGGGAATGGCGGTCGCATTCGTGGACGACGCGTCCTCCAACACCAACGAGAAGAGCGGATCGTGTCCGCGCGGCAGCACTCACAAGACGACGCCGCAGATGCTGCACGTGTGGCTGATCGACAACCCGGATGGACCGTTTGCATCGACGATGGCGCCCGATGTCCTGGGGACGACCGCTGCGGTCACCTAGTGCTTGAGAATTCGCACTCCGGTCCAATCGTTGTCGTAGAGCGCGTTGCCTCCGGCGCCCTTCACGTAGGGATGGACCAGGTACTGCTGCACTCCGTAGAGGAGGCCGCCGAAGATCGAATCGTTGACGAGCATGAATCCCGCGACGCGGTAGCCCGTCGTGGCTGACGCCGGCAGCGCGGCGTCGGCGGAACCGACCACCTGGTCGAGGTTGGGGTTCGAGTAGCACGACCCCGACGAGCTGGCGCCGGTCACGAAGAGGTAGTCGAACCAGTCCTGCGGATGGTCATAGTCTGCGGCCCAGCTCTGCCGGAAAATCGGATACGCGCATGCGCCGTTGCGCTGGTCGAAGAAAGTCTTGCGGTCGACTTCCACGCAGGCGACGGCGACGGCGAGATTCTTCTTCCACTGCGCGGCCAGGTTCTGGCATACGGCCTGGTTGAATGGGTTCGTGTCGTAGGTGTAGGTGAGGCCTTTGACCTTCGAACCGTCCGGGTCCCACGCCTGGTACTCGGTCTTGGCGGTCGCCGCGTCGAACTTCACGTTGTAGTCCGCGCCGTCGCCCAGGTATCCCTGCAGTCCCTTGCTGATCACCCCTCCGGTCGCGGCAACGCACGTCGTCTTCTGGTTGCAGACCGCGTCGGCCAGGGCCGAGCGGTCGATCGCCTCGCTGAAGACGCGCCGTCCGGCACGTCCGCCGTCGACGCTCGCGAAGGGGCCGGACTTGAGGTTGAAGCCGATCCAGAACGTCGTGCCCGCCGGCACCAGGACCAGCTGGTCTTTGAGCTTCGCGTCGGACGTGTAGCGCGTGGCCGCGGCGGGGGCAAGAGGCTGGCGCCCGAACCCGAGCAGGCTGAAAACCCCGGACTCGAACTGGGCGACCTGCGCGGCGGTGTCGGCCATGACCTCGACGTGCACGCCCGTCAGCGAACCGGTCTTGCCGCCGTACCACCCGGCCACGGGCGCGAAGTCCATCGATTGGCCGGGCGTCCGCGCGGTCAGGCGAAATGGACCGCTGCCGACCAGCGTGTCCGGCTTCATGAACCAGGCGGCATCGCCGGCCGACGAGATGACCTTCCGGTCGACGACCCAGAACGGCCAGAGGCTTGCCTCGGTGAGGAAGTAGCCGGCCCGCTTCGCCAGGGTGACCGTGAGCGTGTAGTCGTCGAGCTTGCTCAGCCCGCTCATATGGGCGGTCTTGCCCGACGCGACGTCCGCGTACCCGGCGATCACGCCGAACAGCCCCGCGTAGTCGCCCTGCTTGGCGGCGGCCCGGTCCCAGCTGTAGATGAAGTCGTCGGCCGTGATCGGATCGCCGTTCCAGAAGCGCCCGTCCTGGCGTAGGTGAAAGGTATACGTCAGGCCGTCCGCCGAAACGACGGGTTGGCCCAGCGCCAGGTCCGGCACCTCTCGCAACTTGGGGTCGAACCGGTAGAGGCCGGAGAACACGTTGCGCAGGATGTCGACGTCGGCGCCGCTCGAGATCAGCGCAGGGTCGAAGTCGGCAACGTCCTGGGCGATTGGAAAGCTGAGGGTCTGGTCGGCGGCCAGCGGTTCGGGCGTCGGCGCAGGGTTGCCGCCGGGGGTGCAGGCCGCCACCGCCAGCACCAGGGCGATCAGCCGGGCAGACCTGCGCACCGGGCGAAGGCTACTAGGCACGCTCCGGTTGCGGTTGGCGCTTAACCCGACGTCGGCGTGAAGTGCGCGGCGAACACGAGCAGCAGCACCACGGCCAGCCCGATGAGCGAGATGAAGGTCGTGATCAGCTTGCTCGTCAGGCTCCATCCCGTCATCCAGACGAAGATCGCAGAGATCGGTCCGCAGAGCCAGAGCAGGACGATGTAGATCACGATGCTCGTCCCGCCGATCTGCCAGCTCGCGTAGTTGCGGTTGTGGCTGTAGTCGCTGTACTGCATTCGCTCGCCGACCAGTCGCCAGTCCTGCGCGGCGGGCACGGGCGGCGGCGGCTGGGCCGCGAGCATCGCTCGCTCGCGTTTCTCTAGCTCGATGCGCTGGATCTCCGACGGGTCCACCCATGACGGCATCGCGACGGCGGGAACAGCACCGGGTGGCGGAGGAGGGGGGGGGGGAGGGGCTGCCGCGGCAGAGCCCGCCCAGGCAGGCGCTGGGGGTTGTGGCGGCGGCGGAGGGGTAGCGGGGTACAGCGGCTGCGCCGGCATCGCGGTCCGATGGCCCGCAAACGATTGCCAGACGCTGCCGTCGAAGCGCCACTTCCCGTCCTGAGACAGTGCGTCGTTCCACCTTTCGCCGTCCCAAAACCAGTTGCCGTCCTGCGACCAACCGGTCAGCGCCGCGCTCATCGCGGCGGGGACAATACAGCATCGGGTCGCCCCTTAAGCCCTTGCTAAACGCGCGATTCGAGAAAGGGGCGGCCGGTGCGCGCCGCCCGATGGCCTAAATTCGTAGCAGCGCCGGCGTAGCTCAGCTTGGAAGAGCAGCGGTCTTTTAAACCGAGGGTCCGGGGTTCGAGTCCCCGCGCCGGCACCAACCCGAAGGCAAGAATCGCCATGAACCTCCGTCACACAAGCGCCGATTCATGCTTCCCCCGGCGTACGCGCAGATCGGGATCTGGGTTGCCGCGGCGCTTTTCTCCGCGGGTGCTGTCGGCTACGCGCTCGCCCACGCACGGACCTGGCGGCGAACGCTGATGGCTGCGTCCTGTGGCCTCGTGCTTGTTTACGGGACTGCCGCCGCCCTCCTTGCGTCGGGCGTCTCTCCTCTCCGCCCATCGGCGACCTCGATGCTTCGGGCGTCAAGCGGCGCCACCAGTCCACACCCGACATCCCTTGCGACGCCCGATCAGTCAGGTCCGCTTCCGGTTGGAGAGCAGCCGATGCAGCCCGCGGCCGACGCTTGGCTTCGGTTCCAGAGCGATACGGGCGACTACATCGGCGGTGGTAAAAGCGAGCTCTGGACCCTCACCGAGTCCGACATTTCGATCCGGGGCGATGACCACGAGGTCCAGGCGTACGCGTCCGGCAAAGGCGACTACTGGCAGCTGTGGTTTCGCGCGCCGAGCAATGGGGTGCTGCGAGTCGGGACCTTCAGGAACGCAGAGCGCGCACCTTTCGTGACGGGAAAGGCACCTGGCCTGGACATCTTCGGCAGCGGCCGCGGATGCAACACGCTTACAGGACAGTTCAACGTCAAGAGCGTGGGTTGGGCAGCAGCCGGCGACGTGGTGAGCATCGATGTGGTCTTCGAGCAGCACTGCGAGGGCATGACTCCCGCCCTCAGAGGTGAGCTGTGGATCACAACGCAGACAGGCGTGCACAAGGCGCCGCCCGACATGAGCTCGCCGGTAACGCTCTAGATCGACCCGTGGCCGGCTTCACCTGGTGCCATTCCGCACCTCAGGCGTCAGCCGCGCGATACCGCGCCCTTGGTAGCGAGCGCTTAACGCCGCGCCCGTAGACTGTGCGGCTGACATGGCAGTAGCCGAAAAAGAGGTGCCACCGGCCACTCCCTCGCCGGCGGCATCCGAGCCAGACCAGCTTCTCGGAGAACCCGTCGGAATCGAGCTCACCAACGTCGTCCGTGTCCACCGGATGGGCGAGGTGGCAGTGACCGCTCTGCGCGGTGTTTCGCTCTCGATCGCGCCCGGCGAGTTCATCGCGATCATGGGTCCCTCGGGCTGCGGCAAGTCGACGCTGTTGTCGCTGATCGGCGGCCTGGACCGGCCGACTGAAGGCACTATCGTCGCCGGCGGCTGGAAGCTCAGCGAGATGCGAGACCGCCAGCTCGCCGACTACCGGCTGCAGCATGTCGGCACGATCTTCCAGAGCTTCAACCTGATCCCGACCATGAGCGCGCTCGACAACGTCGCGCTGCCCATGACCCTCGGCGGCATCCCGGCGGCGCAGCGTCGCGAGCGAAGTCACCGCCTCCTGGAGAAGGTCGGGCTGAAGGACCGCGTCAATTTCCGGCCGACCAGGCTGTCCGGCGGCGAGCAGCAGCGCGTCTCGGTCGCACGCGCCCTGGCCAACCGGCCCGGGTTGATCCTGGCCGACGAGCCGACAGGAAACCTCGACGAGGAAGCCGGCCAGGGCGTGCTCGACTTGATCAAGGAGATGCACGGCCTCGGTGGAACGGTCGTCATGGTCACGCACGACCCGGACGTCGCCGCGGTGGCGAACCGGATCGTGCGGATGAGAAACGGCAACATCGTCGAAGACCCCGGCGGCCAGAAG
>WNGL01000699.1_pt1 | contig 42601 bp, 38 predicted proteins | sample 5400591 | NCBI WGS metagenome assembly WNGL01 (sample SAMN13153377, study PRJNA577476) | soil metagenome | isolation source: 80 cm soil or saprolite under Garry oak tree replicate 1 | place: USA:California | collected 2016-06-15
ACGCGACCCGGTCCTCGGCCGAAAGCTCGAGACCTGGAAACGGACTGCGCGCTGTCTCTCGTGAACTCACCCATAGCTGTAGATCAAATCACTCGCCCCACCGCAAGCCTGATCGACTCGGCTGGGCGGGAGCACTAGGCGAACGAGATGGACACGTGGTGGCGGGAGCGCCGGCCCGCCGCACGCGGCCTGTTCGCCCAGGAACTGGCGGATGTCCTCACGCTGGTCACGCGGACGCCGGGCGTCGGGACGACCTACAGGACGAGCAGCGGAAAGACCCTGCGCCGCGTGCTCATGCCCAAGACGAAGAACCACGTCTACTTCGAGGTGGACCTCGCGCGCGATCAGGTCATCGTGCACGCGGTCTGGGTACGCCTCGCGGGCGTGGGCCGAACCTGTAGCCGGCGCGCTCGTCGGCGCGGAACGCCTCGAGGAGGGCCGCGCCTCATGCCACCACCGGTACCCCCCGGTACCCGAGCAGCACCGCGCCGTGCTCGCGATCCGGTACCCATGCCGCCGGAACCGACGCGCACCAGGAGGGCGGAGCCCACACTTGCCGATTCGGCAAGTCGTCGCTACACTATTGCCGTGGACGCCGCTGCCGCTCTTGCGGACATCCGGGCTACGCGGCGTCAGGCCGGATCGCCTACGTCCCGCACGCTCGCGACCGCATGCGGCAACGGGGAGTCCAGCCGAGAGACGTCCGCCACGCCCTCTCGACCGCCCAGGCCTGTCGGCGTCAGGACAACGACCGCTGGCGAGTCGACAGCATCGACCTCTCCGGCGACGAGCTGACGGTGGTGGTCGTCATCGAGGAGGGCGTCCTCGTCGTGACGGTGTTCTGAACGGAGCAAGGACATGAAGCGCTGCATCCAGTGCAAGGGGACCGACCTGCGGCATACCGAGGAGACGGTCGACGTCCACGTCCCGACCTCGAATGGCGAGCTGGAGGTCCGCGTCTCCGGCGTGTCGACCACGCGCTGCGGCGCGTGCGGCGAGTCGTACCTCAGCGGCCCGGATCTCGAGCGAGCCGACCTCCTCGCTGCGGCCGAGGCGATGCGCCGCGGCGTGCACGACGGCATGACGCTCAAGTTCATCCGGAAGGCTCTCGGGCTGCGCGCCACCGAGCTCGGCGAGCTGCTCGAGGTCTCGGCCGAGACCGTCTCGCGGTGGGAGAACGGTCACCGCGCCGCCGAGCGCAGCGTATGGAACACGCTCGCCGATCTCGTCGCCGACGAGCTCGCCGGCGTCACGACGACGCGCGACCGCCTGCGCAGCTTCGCCGAGCCACGGGTCCCCAAGACACCTGTACGGCTCGCCCTCGGCGCGGCCGCCGCGAAGTAGACGTCGGGCCCGGCCGTCGTCCTCTTCCTCAGCCGCTCCGCTTCGTCCTGTCGTGCCTGCTCATCTCGTCTTCCCTTCCGGGCCGACTGGGTCAGCCGGGATGGGAGGACGGTGCTAGGTGATTGCCCGGATCAGGCGCTCATCAGGTGGCGGCGCGGCACAGCCATGTTCAGCGGCGACCTACGGTGTCGCCGAGAGGAACTGCTCGATGGACTCCTCGCCGACGCACGTCCGCTTGGTGGAGTCGAACGTCACGGCTGACACACCGATTGTGCCGCGCTGGTGCGCCGAGCCGGCCAGGCCGGCCCACGACCCTGTGCTCGGCGGCGGCACAGGCAGCGCGTACACGATGTAGTCAGTTCCGTACTCGTCGGACGCCTCGTCGAACGGACAGTCGAACAGCAACCATTCGCCGCGAACGGCTACCGTGAACACTCTCGGCATTGTCGTAGAACTCGCGGTACGTGATTGGAAGCCACGTGGGCATACGAACACCTACCTAATCCGGTCCTTCGCCGGCGCGGGGTTCGGCAGCGGTTCCGAGAAGCAGGAAGCGTCTCCAGCCTCGCACACGTTCACGTGGCGGCAAGTTACGCGTCCCGCAGTTCGACCAGGCCTCATGCCAGCCGCAGTGTTCCGACCAGGTGCCAGCCCCGCCAAGCAGCGGAGGACCTTTCCCACTCGGCGAGGTCACGGGACGTGTCCACAGGGACAAGATTCACCGGCACCACATCCCCATTCATTGCAGCGGCCAGAATCGCGCGTTCAGCGAAGGCTGGGATCTCCGCCGCAAACGGGCCGGGCCCGTGCAGCGTGACGAACTCCCAGGGGTCGCTGATCTCTAGCGTTGCCGAGCGCCCGACGAGTGCACTTAGGGTGCCCATCAGTAGGAGTCCTCGCGGATGACCTTGACTGGGCCTCGGCGCGCGTCGCACGCCGGGATCGATCCGCGAGTCGCGGAACACGGTCCCGAAGTCGGCCGCCGCGAGCGCGGCGGCGCGCGCGGCCGCGTACGTCGCGCGGGCGTCAGTGGGGGCGGGCTCGAGCACCACGTCCACAAGGAGCCCGGCGCCGCACTGTGGGCAGCGGTCGGGCGCGTCCGTCTCCTGACTGCACGCGCTGCAGCGGTCGAGCGAGGGCACCCCGGAGGCGGACGCAGCGTGCACAACGGGAGCAGACCGGATCGCTCCGGCCCGGGCAAGCGGATTCGCGCGGAAGGGCGATGCGCCCTTCGATGGTCACCACGCACCATGCCGCCCTGATAGGGCTCTCATGCGCTTGGCCTCCGCCAGCGCCCGGGGCGTGAATCGCAGGCTCATCGGTGAGCGCGCAGTTCGGCTAGGGCCGTCGCCGCGTCCACGGTCTGGCCCGCCTCCACCTGACGGATGCTCTCGCGCAGCGCCTCGTGCAGCCGCTCGCGCTCCTCGGAGTCGAGGTAGTCCCCGCCGCCCGCGAGCACCTCGTCGAGCGGAACGAGTTCGACCTCGTCGCCGTCTGGCCGGTCCGTCGGCTCGTCGAGCACGAGCCGGCCGCCCCTCACGTGTGCTTTCAGCGCCCTCATCGCACCGTCCATTCTAGCGATTCCCGGAATTGGGGAGCCGCTCGCCCTTCTTCGGGTACTCCAGATCGGTTCGGGTTCGTCAACGCTCGGTTCTGCGACGCAGGGTGATGCTTGCTTCACTGTCTGCGCAACCATCGAAGTCTCGGGGAATTCTCGTTTTTCCTTCCTCACCGAAACTCCCGCGCGCGCCGCCCCACCGCTGGTGCCAGGGCGAGCGGAGCGACCGAGTCCACCCTCACGTTCACGACCGCCCCGCTCCGCTCGAGGCGCCCCCGGGCGACGAGGTAGGGGGCGCCCCGCACCACCGTCCGGCAGCGCTCGTACACGTCCGGCGCGACGACGAGGTTCGCGATCCCGGTCTCGTCCTCGAGCGAGACGAAGACGATCCCCTTCGCGGTCTCGGGGCGCTGGCGGACGATGACGAGCCCGGCGACCTCCACGGCAGACCGGTCGGGCAGGCGCGAGAGCTCGCGCGCGGTCCGGACCCGGCCGCCCGCGAGCGCGGGGCGCAGGACCGCCATCGGATGCCCGCGCGCCGACAGCCCGGCGGTCGCGAAGTCCGCGGAGACCTCCTCGGCGGCGGTGGCGTCGGGCAGCCCCGGGTCGGGCTCGGCGGGGGCGATCCCGGCGAAGAGGTCGCCCTCCTCGGCCTCCATCCCGAGGCTCCGCCAGACCGCGCTCCGGCGGTCGGGTGCGAGCGCGCCGAGTGCGCCCGCCTCGGCGAGCCGGACGAGCCAGGCGCGGGAGAGGCGCGCGCGGCGGACGAAGTCGCCGAGGGAGGAGAAGGGGCCCGTCCCCCTCTCCCCGACCCTCTCCCCCTGCGTGGGCGAGGGGGACCTCGGAGCTCTCGAAGCCCATCGGCCGCTCTCCCTCTGCGTGGGCGAGGGAGACCTCGGAGCTCTCGAAGGCCCTCGGCCGCTCGCAGGGGAAGCGTCTCGCGCCGCTACGATCGCGTCGCCGACCGCCCGCGGGAGCCCGCGGATCGCGTGCAGCCCCACGCGCAGGACGGGGGCCTCCCCCGACGCCGGCGGCGCGCCGGGGACGGCTCCCTCGAGCGTGCTCTCCCAGCCGCTCGCGGCGACGTCCACCCCCCGCACCTCCACCCCGTGCCGCTTCGCGTCCTCCACGAGCGTGTGCGGCGCGTAGAACCCCATCGGCTGGCTGTTCAGGAGCGCGCACGCGAACGGCCCAGGGTGGTGGAGCTTCAGCCACGCGGACGCGTACACGAGCAGCGCGAACGAGGCCGAGTGGGACTCGGGGAAGCCGTACCCCGCGAACCCGAGCAGCTGGTCGAAGATCACCTCCGCGTCCTTCGCGGCGATGCCGCGCGCGGCCATCCCCGCGAGCAGGCGCGCTCGCATCGCCTGGATCCGCTCGACCGAGCGGCGGTGGGTCATCACGCGCCGGAGCTCGTCCGCCTCCCCCGGCGTAAACCCGGCCGCGACCACCGCGAGCCGCATGATCTGCTCCTGGAAGAGCGGCACCCCGAGGGTCTTCGCGAGGATGGGCTCGAGCGGCGGGTACGGGTAGCGGACCTTCTCCTTCCCGTCGCGGCGGCGCAGGTACGGGTGGATCATCCCCCCCTGGATCGGCCCGGGGCGGACGATCCCCACCGAGATGACGAGGTCGTAGAAGTTCCGGGGCTTGAGCCGCGGGGCGAGCGACATCTGCGCGCGCGACTCGACCTGGAACACGCCGATCGAGTCGGCCCGGGTCAGCATCTCGTAGACCGCGGGCTCCTCGGCGGGGATGGTCGCGAGCGAGTCCGGGTGCGGAACGGGCGTGGGGACCGCCGGCGCGGGCCGGTGCCCCGCGAGGAGCGCGAGCGTCCGCGAGAGCGCGGTGAGCATCCCGAGGCCGAGCAGGTCGACCTTCAGGAGGTCGAGCTCGGCGAGGTCGTCCTTGTCCCACTGCACGATGGTCCGCCCCGGCATCGCCGCGGGCTCGATGGGGACGGTCTCGGAGAGCGGGCGGCGCGTGATCACGAACCCGCCCACGTGGATCGAGAGGTGGCGCGGGAAGCCGACGAGGTCGCGGGCGAGCTCGAGGACGAGCCGCACGCGGGAGGAGTCCACCCCGTCGAGCCCCGCCGCCTCCGCGAGCGCCGGCCCCGCCTGCGAGAGGTCGTCGTACATCCCGAGCTGCTTCGCGAGCCGATCGGCCTGCGCGAGCGAGAGCCCGAGCGCCTTCCCCACGTCGCGCAGCGCCGACTTGCCGCGGTAGGTGATGACCTCGCACACCATCCCGGCGTGGGCGCGCCCGTAGCGCGCGTAGACGTACTGGAGCACCTCCTCGCGCCGCTCGTGCTCGAAGTCCACGTCGATGTCGGGGGGCTCGCCACGCTCGGCGGAGATGAACCGCTCGAAGAGGAGCCCCATCCGCACCGGATCGATGGCGGTGATCCCGATGACGAAGCAGACGGCGGAGTTGGCCGCGCTCCCCCGCCCCTGGCAGAGGATGCCCCGCGAGCGCGCGAAGCGGACGATGTCCCAGACGGTGAGGAAGTAGCTCGCGTAGCCGAGCTCCTCGACGAGGGCGAGCTCCTTCGCGAGCTGGCGCGCGACGTCCTCCGGCGGCTCGCCGCCGTAGCGCCAGCGGGCGCCCTCCCGCACGAGCTCGCGGAGGAGCGCCATGCCGCCGACGTCCGCGTCGGTCGGGGTGGAGGCCCGCGCCCCCTCTCCCCGGCTCTCTCCCCCGGCTCGTGCCGGGTGCGAGGGAGGGACGGGGGAGGCAGTCGGGAGCGAGATCGCGACCGCCGCTCCGCCGGCGAGCGCGTCCGGATCGATCGTCACCGGCGGCAGCGGGTGCTCCCCCCGGATCTCCTCCATCCGGAACCGGCACGCGTCCGCGATCGCGGCGGCGTTCTCGAGCCCCTCGGGGAAGTCGGGCCACAGCCGCGCCATCTCCTCCGGCCCCTTGAGCGTCCGCTCGGCGTTCGGGAAGAGCCGGCGGCCCGCCTTGTCGACGCTCGTGCCGAGCCGCACGCAGGTGAGCACGTCCTGCAGCCGCTGCCGGGCGCGGTCGTGCGTCCGGACGTCGTTCGTGACCGCCACCGCGATCCCGAGCCGGTCGGCGATCGACCGCGCCGCGCCGGTCCGCGCCGCGTCGCCCGCGATCCGGTGGCGCGCCACGGCGAGCGCGAGGCGGCTCCCGAACGCCTCCCGGAGGCGCTGGGCGGCGTCCGCGTCCGCCCCGGGGTAGAGCGCGAACAGCCCGCGGGCGCGCGCGCGCACCTCGTCGAGCGCGACCCGCACGTCCTCCTTCTCCCGGCGCGACGGCGTCCCCGCCCCGACCTCGCCGCCTTGCGCGAGCGTCACGAGCCGGCACAGCCCCGCGTAGCCCTCCCGGTCCTGCGCGAGGAGGACGAGCGGCGCCGGCCGCCCGAGCTCGAGCCCCGTCACCGCGAGCTCGACTCCCACGACGAGCGGCAGCGCCCGCCGCTTCGCCTCGGCGTGGGCGCGGACGATCCCGTAGAGCCCGTTCACGTCGGCGAGCGCGAGCGCGGAGAGCCCGAGCTCCGCGGCGCGCGCGACGAGCTCCTCCGGGTGGCTCGCGCCGGAGAGGAAGGAGAAGCAGGAGCGGCAGCGCAGCTCCGCGTAGCGGGGCACCGGCGCGTCTCCGGCGCGCTCCCCCGCGGACTGGCGCGCTGCCGGCGCCATCAGTCGAAGAACCCGTGGAGGTAGAGCCGGCCGTCGCCGCCGTCGCGGAACACCCAGCAGTCGCCGAGCCCCTCCAGCCGGACCCGGTAGTAGTCGCGATCGAACGCGCTGGCCCACCACTCCCCGCGGAGCCGCTCGGGCCCGTCCAGCGCGAGCACGTTCCGCGCGCGCCCGTCCACCCGCAGCGCGGTGAGCCGTCCGCCCTCCCCCTCGGCGACGACCGGCGCGGGCGCGGCGAGCAGGCGCGTCGGGCGGACGGGCGCGGTCTCCTCCCCGGCCGTGCCCCCTCGCCGCCCGCTGGTCCGGAACGGCACCGCCCGGTAGGCACCCTCGGGCCGGTGGCGATCGACGGGCTCCGCGGCGAAGAGCGCGCCGTCCCCGAGCCGCACCGCGAGCCGCGCGAGCACGCCCTCGAGCGCGTCGAGCGCCTCCGGGCGATCGCCCATGGCGAGCTGCTCGGGCGCGATCGGGGCGACCTCGATCGCCGCGAGGCGGAGCGCGATCACCGCGGCGGGGAGCCGGAGCGAGAAGAGGTGCTCCTTGAGGAGGAGGAGCCAGCGCGACGCGGCCGCGGTCGGGGCCGCGAGCGGGATGGCGATCCGCTCCTCCCCCCGCGGATCGAGCTTCAGCACGACCCGCAGGCGGCACGCGCCGAGACCGCGCCCGGCGAGCCGGGCGGAGACCCGGTCCGCGAGCCGCTTCAGGCCGAAGAGGAGCGGCTCGGCAGACTCCGCCGGCGCCTCGAGCTCGAGCCCCTCGTCCGGCAGCGCGTCCGGAACGTACGGCACGAGGGGCGACTCGTCCTCCCCGCGCGCGAGCCGCGCGGCGAGCACCCCCGCCGGCCCGAAGCGGTGGGCGAGCGTCCCCTCCGGGAGCGCGGCGAGCGCGCCGGCGCGATCGACGCCGAGCGCGGCGAGCCGCGCGACGACGTCCGGACCGAGGCCCAGCGCGGCGATCGGGAGCGCCGCGAGCGCCTGCACCGTCCCGTCCGCCGGGATCCAGGAGACCGGCCCCGCGACGTGGCGGACGAGCGCGCGGGCGGGGCCGCGGCCGTTCGCGACGGCGGCGCGGGCGGAGTACCCCATCTCCGCGGCGACCGCGACGGCCCGGGTCGCGAGGTGCTCCTCCGATCGACGCTTCTTTTCCTCTGCTCCTCTCCCCGCGTCAGCGGGGGGAGGCAGGGAGGGGGGGGCCGATCGACGCTTCTTTTCCTCTGCTCCTCTCCCCGCGTCAGCGGGGGGAGGCAGGGCGGGGGGGGCCGCGTGCCCACGGCCCGGCGCGAGCAGGTGGCCCGCGCTCGCGTCGAGCAGGAGGACGTCCGGCCCGGCGAGCTCGACCGCGGGCGCGAGGCCGAGCAGCGCCTCGGCGAGCGCGCGCAGCGCGCTCCGGTCCGCGGCCGGATCGTCGGGGACGAGGGCGAGCCGGCCGCACGCGGCGAGCGCCTCGGCCGCCGTCGCGCCGCTCCGGACCCCCTCCGCCCGGGCGGCGGCGTCGGCGCAGAGCACCCGCCCCTCCGCCACGACCGCGAGCGGGCGCGCCTCCCCGCCCGAGGGCTCGCGCCCGCGCGCCACCCGCTGCAGCGGGAGGTCGGGCACGCGCAGGGCGACGAGGCGGGGAGCGCCTTCACGCAGCATGGCCGCCTCCTCCGGCGCGGACGGGCGACGCGCCGGGTGCCCCCTCCCCAGCCCCGCTCCGCGGGGCGAAGGTAGTCCGGGGACAAGCGCCGGGGCGGCTCGCGACGATCCGGCCGTGCTCCGCCGAGAGCTCGAGCCGCACGGCGGCGGGGACGCGCAGCCCGCCGCGCGCGGCGCTCAGCCAGAGCCCGACCGCGCCGCCGCGCTCCACCGCCGCCTGGATCCGGCGCGCGACCGTCTCCGCCCCGGGCACCGCGCGCGGCAGCGGGACGTCCACGACCACGGCGCCGAACGCGCCCGAGGCGAGGAGCGCCTCGGCCGCCCAGAGCGCCGAGCGCCAGGGGGGATCGCCGCCGGGGGGAGCCGGAGGGCGGACGAGGAGCAGCCGCCCGAGGTCCACCCCCCTCGCCGCCGCGGCGGGCGGGTAGAGCTCGGCGCGGCCGTCGATCCAGGCGAAGAGCTCGTCCTCGCCGAGGCGGGAGAGCAGCGCGAGCGCGACCGCCGTCTTCCCGCTCGCGGGCCCGCCGGCGAGCTCCGAGAGCGCGCCGCGCGGGAACCCGCCGCCCGGCAGCGCGCGATCGACCGCATCGAGCCCGCATGCGACGAGCCCCTCGCGGCGCCCGGGCCGGCGCTCGATCCGGCGGATCTCCTCGCGCAGGCGCGCGAGGACGAGGTGCTGCTCGGGGTGCGGGACTACCGGCATGCGGGCGGCTCCTGCACCGAATATAGCTGCACGTTCGTTCAGGTAGCAAGCCGGTCTGACAAGAAGCCCTCGCCAGGGCTCTCGGGGAGGGAGTGGCGCTCAGCGCGGCTCGTCTGTCGCGTCCGGGGGGGAGCACTAGCGTTAGGCGAACACGACGCGTCCTGGGCAGGTGTGCCTGGTCCGTCTCAACGGAGCAGCAGTGGGGGGTCACAAATGAAGATCGGCAAGGGAATCATCGCAGGGCTCGGGGTCGCCAGCCTGCTCGTGGCGCTGCCTGCGGTGGCGCAGTCTGCGAGTGGCGGGTCGAGCGGCTCGTCCGGCTCGATGGGCTCCGACCCGTCGAAGTCCGATCCGAGCAAGGGCTCGTCGTCGTCCGGTTCGGTCGGCGGCTCGGGCTCCTCGTCCGACTCGTCGGGGTCGATGGGCTCCGGCTCCACGTCGTCCGATTCGTCGAGCTCCGGCTCGCTCGGCTCGGGCAGCGCGAGCGCGGCGGGCCGTCAGCACGTCACGGGGACCGTGGACAAGGTCGACAGCTCGAGCAACCAGCTCTCGATCCAGCTCAAGACGAGCAGCAGCACGCAGGTGATGAAGGACGGGCAGAAGGCGTCGCTCTCCGACCTGAAGGAAGGCGATCAGGTCCGCGCCAGCCTCTCGCCGTCGGGCACCGTCCAGCGCATCGACATCATGAGCTCCGGCTCCTCGGGCAGCACCGGGGGGACGGGCGGCTCGTCCGGCGCCGGCACCAGCCCGTACGGCGGCCCCTCCGCCCCCGGGAGCAGCGGCTCCGGCGGCACGACCGGCGGCAGCTCCACCCCGTCCTCGGGCGGCACGAGCAAGTAGCGTCGATCGAGGCACGAAGGGCGGGCGGCCGCCGAGGCCGTCCGCCCTTTCCTCTTCGTCTGCGGGCGCGACCGCGCCTGCGATCCGGTCGCGCTCGACGTGCTACGCCGTGCGCTCCTCGGAGTGCTCCTTCCCGTGCTCCGCGATCTCGGCCCGGACCTTGTCCATGTCGAGCGCGCGCACCTGGCGGAGGAGATCCTCGAGCGCGGCCTCCGGCAGCGCGCCCGCCTGCGAGTACAGCAGCACCTTGTCCCGGAGGATCATCAGCGTCGGGATCGAGCGGACGTCGAACGCGCCCGCGAGGTCCTGGCTCGCCTCCGTGTCGACCTTCGCGAAGGTGACGTCCGGGTGCTTCTCCGCGACCTTTTCGAACGTCGGCGCGAACATCCGGCACGGCCCGCACCACGAGGCCCACCAGTCGATGAGGACGATGCCGTCCTTCTCGGTGACCTCCTTGAAGTTGGCGCTCGTGACGTCGACGGTGGCCTTGCCCATGGAAAACCCTCTCCGCGCCCGCCGATCCATTCGGCGCCGGCGCTCGCACGTAAGATCCTGCGACGCGAGAAAGGGTTCTGCCGTCCCCGGGCGGAGTGGGGCGCCTGCCCGGGCGCCGGCTCAGCGGGTGGGCGGGTACTTGTGCAGCTTGCGCTGCAGCGAGCGCCGGTGGATGCCGAGCCGGCGGGCCGCCTCGGAGATGTTGCCACCGCAGTCGGACAGGACGCGCTGGATGTGCTCCCACTCCGCGCGGGCGAGCGACGGGGTGTCGATCCCCCGATCCTTCGCGGTGTTGGTCCCCGCGAGCGCGGCGAGGATCTCGTCGGCGTCGGCGGGCTTCGGCAGATAGCCGATCGCCCCCTCGCGGACCGCCTCGACCGCCGTGGCGATCGAGCCGTAGCCGGTGAGCATGAGCACCCGCGTCGCCGGGTCCTGCTTCTTCAGCTCGCGGAGGAGCTCGAGCCCGCCGCCGCCGGGCATGCGCAGGTCGAGGACCGCCATCTCCGGCGAGTCCTTCGCGACCTCGCGCAGCGCGTCGTCGCTGCTGCCCGCGGTGCGGACCTCGTAGCCGCGCGACCGGATCGCGGTGGCGAGGCGCTCGCGCAAGACCTCGTCGTCGTCCACCAGCAAGATGCTCGGGAGGCTGTCCTGGCTCACTTCGACCTGGGTCATCTCGTGCTCCTCTCGGCAGCGCCGGCCGCCGGCAGTTCGATCGACGCCTCGGTCCCCTGACCGGTGCACGACGCAACGTGGAACTTGCCGCCCAGCTGCTCGGCGAGCGCGCGGGTCAAGAAGAGGCCGAGGCCCATGCCGTCGCCCGGTCCCTTCGTCGTGAAGAAGGGCTCGCCCACGCGAGCGAGCACCTCTGCGGACATCCCGGTGCCGCGGTCCCGCACCATGGCGTGGACGCGCCCGTTCGCGCAGGTGATGCGGAGGACGACCGGGGCGGCGGGCGGCGAGGCCTGGATCCCGTTCTTGAGCAGGCTGCGCAGGGCGTCCGCGAGCGCGCGCGGCGGGCCGACGACGGCGGCGTCCGGGGCGACCTCCTCGATCTCGACCCGCTGCGGCGAGGGGAGCCCGTCGAGCGCCACCTTCACCCAGCGCGCGGCGGTGATCCGCTCGAGCGACTCGCCCGCGTGCTCACCGGCGTGGGCCGACATGCGGTTCAGGATCTCGCGGCAGCGCGCGACCATCTCGCGCACGAGCTGGAGGTCGTTCGAGACCTCCGGCCGCGGGTCCGAGGCAAGCGAGCGCTGCAGCTCCTTCGCGACGATGGCGATCGTGCCGAGCGGCGTGCCGAGCTCGTGCGCCGCGCCCGCCGCGAGGGTCGCGAGCGAGGCGAGCTTCTCGCGGCGCGCCGCGAGCGACCGCGCCTGGTGCAGCTCCTGCTCGCGCTGGGCGAGGGCGAGCGAGACGCGCTGCACGAAGAACACCACGAAGATGGAGGTGAGGGCGCCCGCCACCCAGGTGCCGCGCAGATGGCCCTCGATCATCTGCTGGGTGGTGACCATGATCCGGACGTGGTGGCTCGGGCCGACGAGCGCCTCGTGCACGAAGAGGCCGCCGTAGCCGGCCAGGGTCGCGCCCATGAGCCCCCACGACCACCGCGGCGGCAGGAGCACCGCGCCGAGCGCCACGTTGACGAGGTAGAGCGTCGTGAACGGGTTCGTCACCCCGCCGGTGAGGTCGAGCAGCACCGTGAGGACGAACACGTCGAGGAGCATCACCACGACGATCGCCGCGTCGGTCACCGGGGCGCGGCTCGCCCACGCGCCGAGCGCGAAGTTCCCGACCACCTCGACGACGAGGAGCGCGACGAGCGTCGTCGTGGGGAGGGCGATGCCGGTGATGGCCTCGGCCGCGACGACCACCACGGTCTGTCCGAGGATCGCCCACCAGTGGAGCTGGACGAGCCACGAGAGGTGGACCCGGCCGCGCTCGTCGAAGGCGGTGGGCGCAGGTGGGTGCGCGACGTCCGGCCGGGAGGCTGCGACGGTCGGGATCACGGCGGCGCCGAGCGCCTGAGCAGGGGATCCATCCAGCATGTGTCGATCTTTCCGGCCTTTCCCGGCGAAATTATCACACCCGAAGGCGTGCGGCGTGGACGTGGCACGGTGCCGCATGCCGGTGCTTGACCCACCTTCGCGTCACCCGTAGGTTTCCCGCCGCCATGAGAGGACGCCGCCGCTCCCTCGCCTCCGTTCTCGCGGACGCGCTCGCGGGGACCCCGGCGGCGCGGCCGGTAGCGCTCGCGGCCGCCTTCGCCGAGGCCTGCGGTCCCCGCCTCGCGCGGGAGGCGTCGGTCCGGGGAGTCACGCGCGAGGGCCACCTCCTCGTGGTCGCCACCTCGGCGGCATGGGCCGCTCAGCTCCGCGAGCTCGCGCCGGTCCTGTGCGAGCAGCTGAACGCGAGGCTGAAGAGGACCGTCGCGACCGGCCTCGACGTCCACGTCGCTGCGGAGCGCTGAAGCGCGTGCCGATCCGGCCCGCCGCCCTCGCCGTGCTCGCGCTCGCCGCGATCCACCCCCGCCCTGCCGTCGGGGGCGAGTACGGGCGCGAGCCCGCGGTGACGCTCTCCCCGGTGGAGCTTCGCGCGGTGCGCGCCGCGCGCTCTGGGCGGCCGACGACGCCTTCGACCTCGGGCGCCCTCGTGCTCGCCGCGCGGGACCTCGCCGCCCGCGCCGCGCGCGGGGCTCCGGAGCCGATCGCGCGCCCCGCGGTGCGCGCCGCGCTGGCGCGGGCCTTCGCCGCGGATCCCTCCGTCGCGGCGGTCCTGGCCGCGGCCGGACCCGACGAGGCGGCCGACAGCGCCGCCCGGTCCATCCGGCGGTACCCGGCGAGCCACCTCGGGGTCGGCGCCGCCGAGCGGGCCGGGACGGTGTTCGTCGTCCTCCTCGCCTCCGATCGGCACCCGACGCTCTCGCCCTTCCCGCGCGACGTCGCGCCGGGCGCGAAGGCGACGCTCTCCGGCTCCCTCCCGGCGCCGCTCGGGAAGGCGCGCGTGTACGTGACGCGCCCGTCCGGCGAGGTCGTCGAGGCGGGAGGTGGACGCGGCCGGGGCTTCTCGGCGCCGGTCGAGTTCCCCGCGCGCGGCCGGTACGTCGTCGAGGTGATCGGCGAGGGCGCGGGAGGGCCGGAGATCGCCGGGATGCTGATCGTCTCGGCCGGCGGCGCCGCGCTCGAGGAGCCGCCGCGAGCCGCGCCCGCGCCGGAGCCGGCCGATCGCTCCGAGAGCGAGGCCGGGGTGCTCCGCGCGCTGAACGCGACCCGCGGCCGCCACGGCCTCCCTCCCCTCGCCGCCGCCGCGGATCTCGGCGTGGTGGCGCGCCGCCACGCCGAGGCGATGGCCGCCGCCGGGCGCGTCGCGCACGTCCTGCCGGCCTCGCCCGACGCGGCCGAGCGGCTCCGCCGCGCGGGCGTGCCGTACCGCAAGGTCTACGAGAACGTCGCGCGCGAGGGGACCGCCCTCGAGGCCCACGCGGCGGTGGAGGAGAGCCCGGGCCACCTCGCGAACGTGCTCCGCGCGGACGCGTCCCGCGCCGGGATCGGCGTCGCGCGCGCGCGGTCGCCGGCCGGGCGCGAGGTGGTGTTCCTGTCGGAGGTGCTGATCGAGCCGCCGGACGACGGCGCCTCGAGCCGGCTCACGCCCGACGCGCGCGTGCGCGAGGCGCTCTGGCGCGAGCGGGAGCAGCTCCGCCTCGCCCCGCTCGTCGCCGACCCCGCCCTCGACGACCTCGCGCGCGACGCGGCGGCGGCGATGCGCGCGCGGGACGAGACCGAGCCGGACGGCGTGGGCGAGCGGGCGCTCGCGCTCCGGCGCAAGATCGCGGCGGTGGACGTCTTCGTCGGGACGGGCCCGCTCGATGCGGTACGCTCGGCGAACCTGCGCGACGGCCGGTTCCGCCGCGTGGGCGTCGGGCTCGTGTCCGGCGACAGCGCGCGATTCGGGAAGGGTCGGATCTGGATCGCCGTCATCTACACCGACTGACGGGAGCGACGGTGCGGTCAGGACACGCGGCGCTGCGTGGCGTAGCTCTCGAGGCCGCCCTCGACCTCGGGCTCGGCCGAGTGGAGCTCGCACCTCGTGCAGGTCCAGCTGTTCCAGCCGCGCTTCACCGCCTGGTCGAGGCAGGCGTCGTAGAAGCTGCAGAACAGGTTGCGGTGCCCGTCCACGCCACGGTCCGGGTTGATGGGCGAGGTGAGCTCGGTCGGGCTAGGCTTGGCGAGCACGATGACTCCTCCGGATGGGCGACCCATCTCCCTGCGAAGCACGGACGCGCGACGCGATCCCCTCCCGTCGCCACCGTTTCCCCTGCATCCCGCCTGGCGAGCAGCCCGGCGCACGGCTGGCGGGGTATATCTCAATCCCCCGATACACGAGTCAAGGCCCCCTCCCCGCGGCGTGATCGCGCACACGGATCGCACCGGCAAGCCCCCATGCAGCAACGACATTTCGGCGCCCTGACCCTCGCCGCCGCCCTCGCGGCCCTCGCGCTCCCGGCCCGGGCCGACGCGGCGGAGCCGCTCTGCGACTGGCTCCTATCGATCGGCCGGGCGGCCCAGGCGCAGGCCGAGCACGACTTCTCGCGCGCCGAGGCCGAGGCGCGGCGGGCGCTGCGCGCCCGGCCTCGCGGGACCGCCGCGGCCCGCGCGAGCGCGGCCCTCGGGCTCGCGCTCCTCGCGCTCGACGAGCCCGCGCGGGCGGCCGAGACGCTCGAGGTCGCGCTCGGCTCGCCGATTCCGGCCCGGCTCCACCTCGCGGCAGCCCGCGGCGAGGCGCTCCTCGCCGCGGGCGAGGCCCCTCCCGCCGCCCGCCTCTTCGGCGAGGCCGCCCGCGCCGGCGAGCTCGCCCTCTCGCGCAGCGCGGCGCTGCGAGAGGCGCAGGCCCTCCTCGCCGCCGGGCTCGCGACCGAGGCGGTCCCGCTCCTCGAGACGCTCGTGCGCAGGGCCGCGGATCCCGCGGCCGCGGCGCCCGCGCGGCTCGCGCTCGCGCAGGGGCAGCGCGCGCTCCGCCAGGACGAGCTCGCCGTCGGAACGCTCCGCGCCCTCTGGCTCGAGCTGCCGGAGCGGCCCGAGGGGCGCGCCGCGGGCGACGCGCTCGCCTCCTGGCGCGCCGCCGGCGGCCCGGTGCCACCGGAGTCCGGCGCGGACCAGGCGGACCGCGCAGAGCGGCTCCTCGTCTCGGGGCGGCCGGACGACGCGATCGTCGCCCTCGACGCGGCGGCGCGCGCGGACGAGCCGGAGGCCGATCCCGATCGCGCGGCCCTGCTGCGCGCGACCGCCCTCCTCGCCCTCGGCCGCCCTGCCGACGCCGAGCAGGGTGCGCTGCCGCTCGCGGGCGCGCGCGACCCCGGCGTCCAGCGCGGCGCGCGCCTCCTCCTCGCCCGGATCGCCGCCCGCGCCGGGCGGGTCGAGGAGGCGAGCCGCTTCCACTCGGACGTGGCGGAGGGGCGCGCCGCCATCCCCGGGCTCCCGGAGGCGCGCCAGCGCGAGGTGGCCGACGAGTCCGCCTACCTCGCCGCGTGGCTCTTCTACGACGCCGGCGACTACGCGCGCGCGATCGCGAAGCTCGAGGCGTTCGCGGCCGCGAACCCGCGCTCCCGGCGCGTCGAGGACGCCCGCTGGTTCGCGGCGTGGAGCCGCTACCGGCTCGGCCGGCTCGAGGAGGCGGACCGCGCCTTCGCGCGGCTCGCGCGCGGGCCCCTCGCCGACGCCGCGCTGTACTGGCGGGGCCGGCTCGCGCGGAGCGTCGCCGCGCGCCGCGGCCTGTACCGCGCGGCGGCGACCGCCGGCGGCGACGGGTGGTACGGGGTCCTCGCGCGCGCGCGGCTCGCGGCGATGGGCGAGCCGGCCCGGCGGGCCCGCCCGGGCCCGGCGCGCCCGCTCGCGGAGCAGGTCGAGCCCTGGGCGGCGGGGCGGCTGTCGATCGTGGTCGAGCTGCTCGGCCTCGGCATGCGCGAGGAGGCGCTCGCGGAGCTCCGCGAGCTCGCGCGGACGCCTCGCGTCCGGGGGCCGGCGCCGCTCGTCGCGCAGCTCGCCGCGTTCGCGGGCGACTACGAGACGCCGTTCCGACTCACCCGCGACCACCTCCCCGTCACGCGCCGGACGATCCGCTGGCTCTACCCCGAGCCGCTGCCCGAGGTCACCGCCCCGGCGGCGACTCGCTGCGGCGTCGATCCCGCGCTCCTCCTCGCGGTGATGCGGCGCGAGTCCTCCTTCCGGGCGGACGCGCGGAGCGGCGCGGGGGCCGAGGGGCTCCTCCAGCTCCGGCCGGCGACCGCCGAGCGGCTCGCGGCGTTGCTCGGGGTGCCGGGCGGGGTCGGGGGCAGGCTCCGCGATCCGGAGACGGCCATCCCGCTCGGCGCGCACTACCTCGGCCTCCTCGTCGCGCGCTTCGGGGAGCCGGCGCTCGCCGTCGCCGCGTACAACGCCGGGCCGGCGCCGGTGGCGGGGTGGGCCGCCGCGCGCCCGCCCCTGCCGCTCGACGCGTGGGTGGAGTCGATCCCGTACCGGGAGACGCGCCAGTACGTGAAGGTCGTGATCGCGGACTGGGACGCGTACCGGGCGGTCCGCGCCGAGCCGCCGATCACGATCGATCCGGACCGGCGCGTCGCGGCGCCGGCCCCGGGCGTCTCGTTCTAGCGCCCGGCGCTACCCCGCCCGCGGCACGTCGCCGGCGGCGAGGGCCTCGGCGATGGCGCCGCCCATCCGGCGCAGGACCGAAGGCGTGACCCCCGGGATCGTGGAGAGCGCGTCGGCCCCGGGGCGGCGGCGCGCGATCTCCACCATCGGCTGCTCGCCGAGGACCTTGAACGGCGGGCGGTCGTCGGCGCTCGCCCGTTCCTCACGCGCGATCCAGAGCGCGCGCAGGACCTGGCGCCCCGGCGCGTCGAGCTCCCGCGCCCCCTTCAGCCGGCGCCAGCCCTCCGGATCGAACACGCGCTCGCGGAACTCGGCCGCGGCGATCCGGTCGAACTCGCGCCGGGCCTCCTCCTCCGCCCCCTTCGCCGCGAGCTCCGCGGCGAGGGCGTCGTGGATGGGCAGCAGGTAATGGGTGTCGAGCGCGGCGTAGGTGAGGAGGTCGTGGGTGAGCGGCCGGCGGCCCCAGTCCGCCCGCTGGTTCGCCTTCGAGAGCCGCACCCCGAACTGCGCCTCGACGAGGGCCGAGAGGCCGAGCCCCGTGCGACCGACCCGGCGTGCCGCCGCCATCGTGTCGAAGAGCCGGGGGAGCTGCCACCCCCACTCCCGGCGCAGGCAGCGCACGTCGTAGTCGGCGCCGTGCAGCACCGTCACGCGGCCGTCGCAGATCAGGTCGCCGAGGGGGCCGGGGTGCACGGCGAGCGGATCGAGGATCCAGTCCTGGGTGCGCGATGAGACCTGCAGCAGGCAGATCCGCTCCCGGTAGACGTGGAAGGAGTTGGACTCGGTGTCGAACGCGACCGCCGGCTCGTCGCGCAGGCGTGCGACGAGCTCGCGCAGCGCGGCGGGGTCGGCGACGAGCGTCGGAGCGGCGAGATGCAGCAGGCGCTGGGTCATGCGGGGCGGGAATCCTACCCCGGCGCGCGGAGGGCCGCCGCGATCTCTCCGGCCACCCCCGCGTTCCGCTCGAGGAGGGCGAGGTTCGCGCGGCGCGCCCGCCCCTGCGTCGCGCGGGCGACCGCCTCGAGGAGGAAGGGCGTCACCGCCTTCCCGCGCACCGCCCGCGCGCGCGCCTCGTCGAGGGCAGCGGCGATCGCGGCCTCGACCACCTCGCGGGCGATCGCCTCCGGCGGCGGGACGAGCACGAGGACGCCCTCCGCGCGACCGAGCGCCTCCCAGTGGAGCCGGAGGAGGCGCGCGGCGGCGGCGGCGCCGTCGACGCGGTGCTCGAGGGGGACGCCGCTCCCGTCGCAGTAGAAGGCCGGCAGCTCGTCCGTTCCCCATCCGATCGCCGGGACGCCGAGCGTCTCGAGCGCCTCCGCCGTCGCGGCGAGGTCCAGGATCGCCTTCGGCCCGGAGGACACGACGCAGACGCGCGACCGGGCGAGCTCCGCGAGGTCCGCGGAGACGTCGCCCGCCGCGGCGGGCGGCTCGCCGGGGAGCACCCGGTGGACGCCGCCGATCCCGCCGGTCGCGAAGACCTGGATCCCGGCCCGCGCCGCGATCCAGGCGGTGGCGGAGACGGTCGTCCCCGCGTCCCGTCCGGCCGCGAGGAGCGGGGCGAGGTCGCGCGCCGCCGCCTTCGCGGGCGCGCGCGCGGGGTCGGCGAGCCGCGCGAGCTCGGCCTCCGACGCGCCGACGACGATCTCGCCCCCGATCACCGCGATCGCGGCGGGCACCGCTCCGGCCGCCCGGACCGCGGCGGCCTGCCGGCGGGCGGCCTCGAGGTTCGCGGGCGGGGGCAGGCCCTGGGCGACGACGCTCGTCTCGAGCGCCACCACCGCGCCTCCCGCGGCGAGCGCCGCCCTCACCTCGTCGGAGCTGCGGATGCTGCCGTTCACGCGGCGCAGCATAGCGCGCGGCGCGCGGCCCCGCCCTTCCGGCGTGCTATACCGGCCCCATGCTCGCGCGGATCCGCGGCGGGATCGCTCTCGTTTACGCCGCCCTCTCGATGGCCGCGATCTTCTTCGGCTCGCTGCCGGTCATGCTCGTGACCGGCTCGGGCGACCTCCCGATCTGGCTCGGGCGCCGCCTGTGGGGGCCCATCGGCCTCTGGCTCGCCGGGGCGCGGCTCGAGGTCGTCCGCCCGCCGTCGCCGCCGCCGGGGCCGGCGATCTTCGTCTGCAACCACGAGAGCGCCCTCGACATCTGGGTGGTCTTCTCGATCATGCCGCGAAGCTTCCGGTTCATCGCGAAGCAGGAGCTCTACCGGCTCCCGATCTTCGGCTGGTACATGCGGCTCGGCGGGCACGTCCCGGTCGACCGCTCGAACCATCAGCGCGCCCTCGCCTCGCTCGCGAAGGCGGGCGAGACGATCCGGGGCGGCACGTCGATCGTGGCCTTCCCCGAGGGCACCCGGTCGCGGACCGGGCGGATCCAGCCCTTCAAGAAGGGGGCCTTCGTCGTCGCGAAGGAGGCCGGCGTGCCCATCATCCCGATCGCGATCTCAGGCACCGGGGCGATCACGCCGTCGAAGAAGATCGAGATCCACCCGGGGACGATCCGGGTGGTGGCCGGCGATCCCATCGACCCGGCCGCGTTCCCGGAGAAGGAGCGGCTGCTCGAGCACGTGCGCGCCCGCATCATCGAGCTCCACCTCGCGGCGGGCGGCCTCGGCGGGGAGCCCGCCCCGGGCGCCGGCGCCTCCGCCCGCCCGACCGGCGCCTGAACGCGGCCCCGCGCGCGGCGAGGGGGTCGCGCTTCCCCTTGTCGCGCCGCGCCCCGCGGCGATACCCTGCCCGCACATGAAGGAAGCCGCCCGACCGGAACCCGCAGCACCCGCCCCGCGCGCGAAGGAGGCCGCACGACCGGATCCGGCCGCTGCCGCCCAGCGCGTGAAGGAGGGCGTGCGCGACCTCGCCATCGGCGCCTTCGGGGCCGCCGGCGACCTCGCCTCCGACGCGGTCACGGGCTACCGGAAGTCCACCAAGTGGTTCAAGCTCCGCGCGTACGTCGTCGGCACCTGGGTCGTCCTCGGCCTCGTGACCTTCTGGGCCGCCTGCCCGCCCTCGGCCGGCCCGACGAACTCCCTCGGCGCGAAGGCGAAGCTGCTCGCCGGGTCGATCATGGGGAGCCAGGTGTTCGTCGAGAACGAGTCCGAGGACGTGCTCTGGCGCGAGGTGGTCGTGACGCTCGAGGGCGGCTGGCGCTACGAGCGCCGGACGGTGCGGCCCAAGGAGAGCTTCGTCGTCCCGACGAACCGGTTCACGAAGGACGGCACCACCGCGCCGCCGGGCCTCTCGCCCAAGACGATCCTGATCGAGTGCACCGACGGCAAGGTCACGATGCCGCTCCCGGTCGAGCGCTGACGACCTCGTCCGCGGCGTCCTCCTCGACCCGCTCCAGCGCCCGCCGCCGCTCGGCCCGCCAGGCCTCGCGCCGCTCCTCGAGCGCGCGCACCTCCGCGCGCGCCGCGGCCCGCTCGTCCCGGCAGCGGGCCGCCTCGGCGCTCGCCGCGGCGAGCTCCCCGTCCCGCCGCGCGAGCGTCGCGGTGAGGCGGCCCTCCTCGGCCCGGAGGCGGCCGAGGTGCAGCGCCCGCGCGGCGAGGAGCCCCGCGGCGGGGCCTGCGCCCGGGGCGCGCCGCGCCGCGTCCACCGCCGCGTCCCGCCGGGCGCCGAGCGCGCCGGCGGCGCGCTCCCGGGCGAGCCGGCGCGCGCCCTCCTCGGCGAGCGCGTCCGAGAGCGCCGCCGCGGCGCACGCCTCTCTCCGCTCGGCGAGCACGAGCAGGACGGCGAGCGGCCAGCGCGATGCGGCGATCGACGCGCTCACGCGGCGACCTCGGCGAGCCGCGCCACGGCGACCTCGAGCGGGTCGGCCTCGGACGGCGCCTGCCGGAGGAACCGCTCGATCGCGTCCATCCGCTCGAGCGCCAGATCCGCCTCGGCGTCCGCGCCGGTCCGGTACGCCCCGGCGGCGATGAGCTCGCGGACGCGGGCGTGGGCCGCGAGGAGCGCGCGCAGCCGGCGCGCGTGGGCCCGGTGCGCCTCGCCGGTCACCGCCGGCATGGTCCGGGAGAGCGAGGCGAGCGGGTCGATCGCGGGAAACCGCCCCGCCTCCGCGAGGCGCCGGTCGAGGACGAGGTGCCCGTCGAGGAGGCCCCGCACCTCGTCCGCGATCGGCTCGTCGAGGTCGTTCCCGGCGACGAGCACCGTGTAGAGCGCGGTGATTCCGCCCGTGGCCCGGTTCCCGGCCCGCTCGAGGAGGCGGGGCAGCGCGGCGAAGACGCTCGCGGGGTACCCGAGGCGCGCCGGTGGCTCGCCCGCGGCGAGCCCGACCTCGCGCTCGGCGCGGGCGTAGCGCGTGAGCGAGTCGAGCACGAGCAGGACCTGCGCGCCGCGCTCCGCGAACCACTCCGCGATCGCGGTCGCGACGTGAGCCGCCGCGCGACGGACGAGCGCGGGCTCGTCGCTCGTCGCGGCCACCACCACGCTCCGCGCGAGCCCCTCGGGGCCGAGGGCGTCCTCCACGAACTCGCGCACCTCGCGGCCGCGCTCGCCGACGAGGGCGACGACCGAGAGGTCCGACCGGGCGTTCCGGGCGATCTGGCCGAGCAAGGTCGACTTCCCGACGCCGGCGCCGGCGAAGATCCCGAGCCGCTGCCCCTCCCCGACCGTGGCGAGCGCGTCGATGGCGCGGACCCCGAGCGGCAGGGGCTCCACGATCCGGCGGCGCGCGAGCGGCGGCGGCGGCGGGCGGGACACCGGCCAGTCCTCGCCGCTCGGCGGCGGCCTGCCGTCGATCGGCCGCCCGAGGCCGTCGAGCACCCGTCCCCGGAGCCCCTCGCCGACGCGGATCGCGAGCGGGCGGCCGGTGGGGACGACCTCCGCGTCCAGGCCGAGCCCCGCGAGCTCGCCGAGCGGGAGGAGCACCGCCCGCTCCTCCCGGACCCCCACCACCTCGGCCGGGAGCGGCGCCCGCCCCGGCGAGCGGATCTCGACGAGCTCGCCCACGCGGACGCCGCCGATCGCGGCCTCGAGCGCGAGCCCGGCGACGCGGGTGAGCCGGCCGCGGAGCGCGAGCGGCGTCGCCCGCGCGAGCGCGGCGTGGAGCGGCCCGGGGTTCACGGCGGCGTCTCCGCGAGGGCGCGGGCGAGCGCGGCGAGCTGGGTCTCGACCCGCGCGTCCACGTGCCCCGCCTCCGTCTCGACCACGACGTCGCCGGGGGCGAGGGCGGGGTCCTCGCGCACCGAGAGTGCCGCGCGCTCGAGGATCGCGCCGAGCGGGGCCGCGGCGTCCCGGAGCGCCGCCGCGTCGGCCGGGGACACGCGGAGGACGACCTCGCGACGGCCGCGCGCCTGGGCGAGGGCGGCCGCGGCGATCGACCGGACCGCGCCCGGCTGGGCGAGCTCGCGCCCGAGCACCTTTCGCGCGACGGCGATCGCCAGGTCCGCGAGCTCCCGCTCGGCCGCCGCGAGGAGCCGGTCCCTGGCGGCGCCCGCCGCGGCGAGGGTCGCGGCGGCACGCGCCTCGCCGTCCCGGAGCCCCTCCGCGCGCGCCTCGCCGGCGATCCGCTCCCGGGCGGCCTCGGCGTCCGCGACCAGCCGGCAGACTCGCTCGTCGGCCGCGGCGACCATCTCGCGGACCCTGAGGTCCGCGTCGTAGACCACGGCCTCGAGCCGCCGCCCGGGTCCGGACGCGGTGCTCCTCACGATCCTCGGTGCAGGCTCCATCGCCCACGCCAGCAGTGCAGCGCGCGTGCCGGCCCCCAACGCACGACGGGGGCCCGCGCTGGGCCCCCGTCGAAGGGAATCGGAGCTTCTGCCCCGGGACCTACGCCGCGTCGCGCTCGCCGGGCGTGAGGTAGCGGTGCAGGAACTGCTTCGTCTTCAGCTCCACCTGCCGGACGCGCTCGCGGGAGACGCCCCAGCGCTTGCCGATCTCCTCGAGCGTCCGCGGCTGGTCCTGCTCGAGCCGGTTGTGGACGATGTCCCAGCCCAGCTCCCCGATGCGCTTGCGGACCTTGCCGAGCGCGTCGCGGACATCGCGGTCGCCCTCGGTCTGGAGGTAGGTGTCCTCCGGGCCCGGGCCGTCGTCCTCGATCCGGTCGAGGTGCGTGGCGTCCCCCTCCTCGTCGATCGCGCTGTCGAGCGAGAGGTCGGGCTGGGCCACCGTGCCGCTCTGCGGGCGCACCGTGGAGCGGGCCTCCTTGAGGTACTTCCCGACGTACGCGCGGATCCACCAGACGGCATAGGTCGAGAACCGGGTCCCTGCGTGCGGGTCGAACTTCTCCACCGCGCGCATGAGGCCGACGTTGCCCTCCTGGATGAGATCGTCGAGGCGAACCGTGCCGCGCCGCTGCTTGCGCGCGATCGCCACCACGAACGCGAGGTTGTGGCGGACGAGCTTCTGCTTCGCCTTCACGTCGCCCTTGCGGGCGCGCAGGGCGAACGCGTGCTCCTCGTCGCGGCTGAGCGGCGGATAGTCCCTGACCGCCTTCAGGTAGGGAGCGAGCTCCTCGAACTCCTTGCTGCCCCTCTGCGTCGTCGCCGTCCTCATGTCTCCTCGCTTCCCAGGCTGACCTGCATCAATCTCGGTTGCGTCACTTCGCCGCGGTCAGGTTACGTAACGTCAGCTTAGATTCATGGACCTATCTAGTCAAGCATGACCCGAACACCCTATGGATTCAGCGATCTCCCCGCCAGGACCGCCGTCCGCAGAACCGGCGGTCGCTGGGTCGCGCGCTCCCGACCGAACAGGCAGACGACCGGCACATTCCCCGGGCCGTCGAGGTGGGCACGTGTGGGCGCAAGTGCCCGGACTTCCCTGCGATCAACAGCCACGCGCGACCCCTGTCCCGACTTCGCCCCTCGCACTGGCACGGCCCTGCGCGAGAGCTTCCGTTGGTGTCGGAGACAGATGCGTGCGCTGGATCAAAAAGCGAAGGGCTCGGCCCCAACAGGGACCGAGCCCTCGAAGGGCTGCTTCGGATGCCTCGGCGCTCTACTCCTCTGCCGCGACCGCGAGTGCCTCCTCCGCCTCCTCGACTGCATCGACCGGCGTCTCGACCTCGATGTCGAGGTGCTTGTAGTGCGACAGGCCGGTGCCGGCGGGGATGAGCCGGCCCATGATGACGTTCTCCTTCAGGCCGCGCAGGTAGTCGACCTTCCCGCTGATCGCTGCCTCCGTGAGGACCTTCGTCGTCTCCTGGAAGGACGACGCCGAGATGAACGACTCGGTCGAGAGCGACGCCTTCGTGATGCCGAGGAGCAGCGGCTCGCCCTGCGCCGGGCGGCCACCGGCCGCCTCCACGCTCTGGTTCTCCCCCTCGAACGCGAACTTCTCGACCTGCTCGTCCGCGAGGAAGCCGGTGTCGCCCACGTCCACGATCCGGACCCGGCGGAGCATCTGCCGGACGATCGTCTCGATGTGCTTGTCGTTGATCTTCACGCCCTGGAGCCGGTAGACCTCCTGCACCTCGTCCACCAGCCAGCGCGCGAGCTCCTTCTCCCCGAGCACGCGGAGGATGTCGTGCGGGTTGGCGGCGCCGTCCATCAGCGCCTCGCCCGCCTTCACCCGGTCGCCCGTGTGCACCGAGATGTGCTTGCCCTTGCCGATCAGGTACTCCTTCGCGAGATCCGGCCGGAGCTTGCCGTCCACCTCGGGGGTGATGACGACCTTGCGCTTGCCCTTCGTGTCCTTCCCGAAGGCGACGACGCCGTCGATCTCCGAGATGACCGCGTGCTCCTTCGGCTTGCGGGCCTCGAAGAGCTCCGCGACGCGCGGGAGACCGCCGGTGATGTCCTTCGTCTTCGTGGTCTCGCGCGGCATCTTCGCGAGCACGTCGCCGGCGTCGACCTCGTCGCCGTCGTTCACGACGAGGTTCGCGCCCTCGGGCAGCATGTAGCGGGCGTCGGCGTCGGAGTTCGCGAGCTTCCGCGTCTTGCCGTCCGCGTCCTTGATCGAGATGCGCGGCCGCGCGTCCGGATCCTTCGACGCGATGACCGCCTTGCGGGCGAGGCCCGTGATCTCGTCGACCTGCTCGCTGATGGTCACGCCGTCCACGAGGTCGCCGTACTTCACGTGGCCGGCCACCTCGGTGATGATCGGCATCGAGTACGGGTCCCACTCCGCGAGGAGGGTGTTCGACTCCACCTTCCCGCCGTCGCGGACGAGGAGCTTGGCGCCGTAGACGACGCCGTACCGCTCGCGCTCGCGCCCCTGGTCGTCGGTGAGGATGATCTCGCCGTTCCGGTTCATGACGATGAGCGTGCCGTCCTTCTTCTTGGCGACGGCCACGTTGTTGAACTTCACGAGACCGCCGTTGCGGTTCTCGAGGGTCGACTGCTCCGCCCGCCGCGACGCCGCGCCGCCGATGTGGAAGGTCCGCATCGTCAGCTGGGTGCCCGGCTCGCCGATCGACTGGGCGGCGATGACGCCGACCGCCTCGCCGATGTTCACCTTGCGCCCGCGCGCGAGATCGCGCCCGTAGCACTCGACGCAGATGCCGCGCCGCGCCTGGCAGGTGAGCACCGACCGGATCTTCACCCTGTCGATGCCGGCGTTCTCGATGAGCTTGACCTTCGCCTCGTCGATCTCCTCGTTCGCCTTCACGAGCACGTTCGTGGCGAACGGATCGTGGATGTCGTCGAGCGCGACGCGGCCGAGGATGCGCTCGCCCATCGGCTCGATGATCTCGCCGCCCTCGACGAGGGCGCCGAGCGTGATCCCGTCCATCGCCCCGCAGTCGTACTCGGTGATGATCGCGTCCTGGGCGACGTCGACGAGCCGGCGGGTCAGGTAGCCGGAGTTGGCGGTCTTGAGCGCCGTGTCGGCGAGGCCCTTGCGGGCGCCATGCGTCGAGATGAAGTACTGGAGGACGTTGAGGCCCTCGCGGAAGTTCGCCGTGATGGGGGTCTCGATGATCTCGCCCGACGGCTTGGCCATGAGGCCGCGCATGCCGGCGAGCTGGCGGATCTGCTGGGCCGAGCCGCGGGCGCCCGAGTCCGCCATGATGTAGATCGGGTTGAACGAGGGCTGGCGGCGCTCCTCGCGCTTGCCCTCCCGGTTCGTCCCGGTCGCGGTCTCGGTCCCGATCTCCGACATCATCTCCTGGGCCACCTCCTCGGTGACCTGCGCCCAGATGTCGATGACCTTGTTGTAGCGCTCGCCGATGGTGATGAGACCCTCGGTGTACTGCGCCTGGATGTCGTCGACCTCGCGGGTCGCGCGCTCGAGGAGCTCCTGCTTCTTCGCCGGGATCACCATGGCGTCGAGGGAGATCGAGATGCCGGCGCGGGTGGCGTGGCCGTACCCGAGCGAGCGGACGCGGTCGGCGAGGAGGACGGTCTCCTTCTCGCCGCAGAGCCGGTAGGTCAGGTCGATGAGCCCCTGCAGCTGCTTCTTGTCCATCACCTTGTTGACGGAGTCGAAGGAGAGCCGGCGCGGGACGATGTCGTAGAGGAGGACGCGGCCGACGGTCGTCTCGACCCGCTTGCCGTCCATGCGGACCCAGACCTTCGCCTGGAGCTCCACCTCGCCCTGATCGTAGGCGGCGCGGACCTCCTCGGGGCTCGCGAAGACCTTCCCCTCCCCCTTCGCGAACGCGCGCTCGCGCGTCATGTAGTAGATGCCGAGCACGATGTCCTGCGACGGCACGATGATCGGCTTGCCGTGCGCCGGGGACAGGATGTTGTTCGTGCTCATCATCAGCACGCGGGCCTCCATCTGCGCTTCGATGGAGAGCGGCACGTGCACGGCCATCTGATCGCCGTCGAAGTCCGCGTTGAACGCGGTGCAGACGAGCGGGTGGAGCTGGATCGCCTTGCCCTCGATGAGGACCGGCTCGAACGCCTGGATGCCGAGGCGGTGGAGGGTCGGGGCGCGGTTGAGGAGCACCGGGTGCTCGCGGATCACCTCGTCGAGGATGTCCCAGACCTCGGGGCGCTCCTTCTCCACCATCTTCTTCGCGCTCTTGATGGTGGTGACGTACCCCTTCTCCTCGAGCTTGTTGTAGATGAACGGCTTGAACAGCTCGAGCGCCATGATCTTCGGCAGGCCGCACTGGTGCAGCTTGAGCTCGGGGCCGACCACGATCACGGAGCGGCCCGAGTAGTCGACGCGCTTGCCGAGCAGGTTCTGGCGGAACCGGCCCTGCTTGCCCTTCAGCATGTCGGAGAGCGACTTGAGCGGGCGCTTGTTCGGGCCGGTGATGGTCTTGCCGCGCCGGCCGTTGTCGAAGAGCGCGTCCACCGCCTCCTGCAGCATCCGCTTCTCGTTGCGGATGATGATGTCGGGGGCGTTCAGCTCCTGGAGCCGCTTCAGGCGGTTGTTGCGGTTGATGACGCGGCGGTAGAGGTCGTTCAGGTCCGACGTCGCGAACCGGCCGCCGTCGAGCGGGACGAGCGGGCGGAGGTCCGGCGGGATGACCGGGATGACCTCGAGCATCATCCACTCCGGGTGATTGCCGGACTGGACGAACGCCTCGACGACCTTGAGGCGCTTCGCGATCTTCTTCCGCTTGGCCTCGCTCGTCGCCTCCTTCATCTCGGCGCGGAGCTCGTCGGAGAGGCCCTTCACGCCCTCCCCGTGTGCCTTGTCGGCCGGGCCGACCGCCCGGAGGAGCTCGAGCACCGCCTCGCCGCCCATGCCGGCGGTGAAGGCCTCGTCGCCGAACTCCTCCTGAGCCTTGTGGTACTTGTCCTCGGAGAGGAGCTCGGCGCGCTGGAGCGTCGTCTCCTTCGGGTCGATGACGATGTACGACTCACAGTAGAGGACCTTCTCCAGGTCCTTCAGCGTGATGTCGAGCAGGTTCCCGATGCGGCTCGGGAGCGACTTCAGGAACCAGATGTGCGCGACCGGCGTCGCGAGCGTGATGTGGCCGAGCCGCTCGCGCCGGACCTTCGACTGGATCACCTCGACGCCGCACTTCTCGCAGACGACCCCGCGGTGCTTCATGCGCTTGTACTTGCCGCAATTGCACTCGTAGTCCTTCACGGGGCCGAAGATCTTCGCGCAGAAGAGCCCGTCTCGCTCCGGCTTGAACGTCCGGTAGTTGATGGTCTCCGGCTTCTTCACCTCACCGTGCGACCACTGCCGGATCTTGTCCGGGCTCGCGAGCGAGATGCGGATCGCGGCGAACGACAGCGGATCCTTCGGCTTCTCGAAGAAATTGAAGATGTCCTTCACATGAGCTCCTGAACTTTCGAAGGGTCCTGGGCGTTACCGCTACCCGACGTTCTTGTCCGCCGCCGCGCCGCGCGGGGCGCCGAGCGGTCCGCCGAAGTCACCCTCGGCCTGCTCGCGCGCCAGCTTCGCCTCCGGCGACTCCATGAGCTCCACGTCGAGCGCGAGGCTCTGGAGCTCCTTGATGAGGACGTTGAACGACTCCGGAAGACCGGACTCGAGCGTGTTCTCGCCCTTGACGATGGCCTCGTACATGCGGGTGCGGCCCACCACGTCGTCCGACTTGACGGTGAGGAACTCCTGGAGCGAGTAGGCCGCGCCGTAGGCCTCCATCGCCCAGACCTCCATCTCGCCGAGCCGCTGGCCGCCGAACTGCGCCTTGCCGCCCAGCGGCTGCTGGGTGACGAGCGAGTACGGCCCGATGGACCGCGCGTGGATCTTCTCGTCCACGAGGTGGTGCAGCTTGAGCATGTACATGACGCCGACGGTGACGTCCTGGTCGAATGCCTCGCCGGTGCGGCCGTCGAAGAGGATCGACTGCATCGTCGCGGAGCCCTCGCCGAGGAGGACCTTCATCTCGTCCTCACGGGCGCCGTCGAACACCGGGGTGGCGACGTGAATCCCGTTCTTGAGCCTCGAGGCGAGCTTCGGCAGCTCGCGGTCGGGCAGCTCGTCGATGAGCTGCACGATCCGCTCGTTGCCCGTGCCGTCCACGCCCTCGAAGACCTTCTTCAGCTTGCGGCGGAGCGGATCCGGGCCGAAGTTCTTCTCGACCATCTCCGCCAGCCGCGCGCCGACGTTCTTCGCCGCCCACCCGAGGTGGGTCTCGAGGATCTGCCCGACGTTCATGCGCGAGGGCACGCCGAGCGGGTTCAGGACGATGTCGACCGGGGTGCCGTCCTCGAGGTACGGGAGGTCCTCCTCGGGGAGCACGCGGGAGACGACGCCCTTGTTGCCGTGGCGGCCGGCCATCTTGTCGCCGACGGCGAGCTTGCGCTTGATGGCGACGTACACCTTCACCATCTTGATGACGCCCGGCGGCAGCTCGTCGCCCTTCTTCAGGCGGCCGATCTTCTCGCCGAACAGGAGCTTCACGAGCTCCTTCTGCTCCTCGAAGTTCTCGACGATCTTGCGGACGAGGTCCTGCACGTCGCCCACGACGGCGATCTCGCCCCAGTAGCGCTGCGGGACGGTGTCGAGGAGCGCGTCGTCGAGGACGTCGCCCTTCTTGAGGAGCTGGTTGCCCTTGTCGTCGACGAGGCGGCCACCGACCTCCTTGCCGACGAGGAGCTTGCGGATCTTCTGGAACGCCGAGTCCTGGATGATCCGGATCTCGTCGTTCTGGTCCTTGAGGAGCTTCGCCTCCTCCATCTCCTCGATCGCCTTCGCGCGCTCGTCCTTCTCGACGCCCTTGCGGCTGAAGACCTTGGCGTTGATGACGGTGCCGGAGACGCCCGGCGGGACGCGCAGCGAGCTGTCGCGGACGTCGCCGGCCTTCTCACCGAAGATCGCGCGGAGGAGCTTCTCCTCGGGGGAGAGCTGGGTCTCGCCCTTCGGCGTGATCTTCCCGACGAGGATGTCGCCCGGCTTCACCTCCGCGCCGACGCGGATGATGCCCGACTCGTCGAGGTCCTTGAGGGCCTCCTCGCCGACGTTCGGGATGTCCCGGGTGATCTCCTCCTTGCCGAGCTTGGTGTCCCGCGCGACGCACTCGAACTCCTCGATGTGCACCGACGTGAACACGTCCTCCTTGATGAGCCGCTCCGAGAGGAGGATGGAGTCCTCGAAGTTGTAGCCCTGCCACGGCATGAACGCGACGACCACGTTCTGGCCGAGCGCGAGCTCGCCCATCTCGGTCGCCGGCCCGTCGCCGATGACGTCACCCTTCTTCACCCGCTCGCCCGGCTTCACGATGGGCTTCTGGTTGATGCAGGTGTTCTGGTTCGACCGCTGGTACTTGATGAGGTTGTAGATGTCGACCTCGTTCGCGACGTCCGTCGTCGAGGTCGCCACGTCCGCCTTCACCACGATGCGGCCGGCGTCCACCGACTGGATGACGCCGTCGCGCTTCGCGACCACCGTCACGCCGGAGTCGCGGGCGACGATGGACTCGATGCCGGTGCCGACGAGCGGCGACCGCGTGCGCAGGAGCGGCACGGCCTGGCGCTGCATGTTCGAGCCCATGAGGGCGCGGTTCGCGTCGTCGTTCTCGAGGAAGGGCACGAGGGAAGCGGCCACCGAGACCAGCTGGTTCGGCGACACGTCCATCAGGTTGACCTCCTCGGGCTTCGCGAGGATGTACTCCCCCTCCTTGCGGCAGGAGACGTTGCTGCCGATGAACGCGCCCTTGCGGTCCACCGGCGCGTTCGCCTGCGCGATGATGTGCTTCTCCTCCTCGAGCGCCGAGTAGAAGGTCACGTCGTCGGTGACCCGGCCCTTCTCGACCTTGCGGTAGGGCGTCTCGACGAAGCCGTACTCGTTCACGCGGGCGTAGGTGGAGAGCGACGCGATGAGGCCGATGTTCGGGCCTTCCGGCGTCTCGATCGGGCAGATGCGGCCGTAGTGCGTGGAGTGGACGTCGCGCACCTCGAAGCCGGCGCGCTCGCGGGTGAGGCCGCCCGGCCCGAGGGCCGAGAGCCGCCGCTTGTGCGTGACCTCGGAGAGCGGGTTCGTCTGGTCCATGAACTGCGAGAGCTGCGAGGACCCGAAGAACTCCTTGATGACCGCGGTGACCGGCTTCGCGTTGATGAGATCGTGCGGCATGAGCGTCTCGATCTCCTGGAGGCTCATGCGCTCCTTGATCGCGCGCTCCATCCGGACGAGGCCGATCCGGTACTGGTTCTCGAGCAGCTCGCCCACCGCGCGGACGCGCCGGTTGCCGAGGTGGTCGATGTCGTCGACGTCCTTGTTCGGGGTGCCGTTCTTGAGGTCGATGAGGAAGCGGACCACCTCGAGGATGTCGCGCTTCGTCAGGACGGAGTTGTCGAGCGGCTCCTCGATCCCGAACTTGTAGTTGAGCTTGAGCCGGCCGACCTTCGAGAGGTCGTACCGCTCCGCGTTGAAGAAGAGGTTGACGAAGAGGTTCGTCGCCGTCTCCGGCGTGGGCGGATCGCCCGGGCGCAGGCGGCGGTAGATCTCCATGATCGCCTCCTCGGGCGTGGAGATCTTGTCCTGCATGAGCGTGTCCCGGAGCGACGGGAGCACGTTCAGGTTGTCGATGAAGAGGACCTTGAACTCGGAGATGTTCCGCTTCCGGAGCTCCTCGACCTTCGCCTCGGTCACCTCCTCGTTCACCTCGAGGAGGACCTCGCCCGTCGCCTCGTCGACGACGTCCTCGGCGGAGACCTTGGTGTAGACCTCCTCCGCCTCGATGGGGAGCGACTTGAGCTTGGCGCCGACGAGCTTCTTGATCGCGCTCTCGGTGTACTTCCGGTTCTTCTTGACGATGATCTCGTTGGTCTTCGGATCCCGGATGTCGCGGGTCGCGCGCTGGCCCTTCAGGAGGTCCGGGTTGAGGTCCTTCTCGTACTTCCCCTTCTCTTCGACCCGGATCGTCTCGGTGTCGTAGTAGTACTTGAGGATCTCCTCGGCGGTGCCGTGGAACTCGACCGGATCCTTCTTGGCCGTGTCGGGCGTGGCGCCGAGCGCGCGCAGGAGCACCGTGGCCGGCAGCTTCCGGCGGCGGTCGATGCGCACGTAGAGGATGTCCTTGTGGTCGAACTCGAAGTCGATCCACGAGCCGCGGTACGGGATGATCCGGGCGTTGTAGAGGAGCTTGCCCGACGAGTGGCTCTTGCCCTTGTCATGGTCGAAGAAGGCGCCCGGCGAGCGGTGGAGCTGCGAGACGACCACGCGCTCGGTGCCGTTGATGATGAAGGTCCCGTTCTCCGTCATGAGCGGGATCTCGCCGAAGTAGACCTCCTGCTCCTTGACGTCGCGGATCGACTGCGCGCCCGTCTCCTCGTCCTTGTCCCAGACGACCAGGCGGACGACCACCTTGATCGGGGCGGAGAACGTCATGCCCCGCTGGTGACACTCGTCCACGTCGTACTTGGGCTTCTCGAGGTGGTAGCTGACGAACTCGAGCGAGGACGTCTCGTTGAAGTCCTTGATGGGGAAGACGGACTTGAAGACGCCCTGCAGGCCGGTGTCGTCGCGCTTCTCGGGCCCGACATCCGCCTGGAGGAACTTGTCGTACGAGTGCTTCTGGATGGCGATGAGGTTGGGGATCTCGGCGATCTTGTTGATCTTACCGAAGTTTCGCCGAACGCGGAAATTGTTCTGGATCGTCGTCGCCATCGAGTGCGGTCCTCTCCCCTCGCTGGCCCGGTACAAAAGGGTCTAGCCGGCCGTGAGGCCGGCTACCTGTCCGACCGAAGGGCCGGTGGTACGCGGGTCATGAAAGGGATGCGAGTTTGTAACGGCTCTATCCTCGCCCGTCAAAGAATCCAACGTGGGGCACGGCGGGAACGGCCGCAACGCCGCCCCGCCGTGCTCCGAGCACTTCCGAGCTACTTGACCTGCACCTTCGCGCCAGCGGCCTCGAGCTTCTTCTTGATCTCCTCGGACTCGGCCTTCGGAATGCCCGCCTTGACGTCCTTCGGGGCGCCCTCGACGAGGTCCTTCGCCTCCTTGAGGCCGAGGCCCGTGATCGCGCGGACCTCCTTGATCACGTTGATCTTGTTCGCGCCGGCGTCGGTGAGGACGACCGTGAACTCGGTCTTCTCCTCGACCGGCGCGGCGGCGGCGGCGCCACCACCGGCGGCCATCATCACCGGCGCGGCGGCGGCGGACACGCCCCACTTCACCTCGAGCTGCTTCACGAGCTCGGCGGCCTCCATCACGGAGAGCCCCGAGAGCTGATCGACGATTGTGTTGAGATCGGCCATGACTGCGTCTTCCTTCCTTTGATCGGGCGGCCTACGGCGCCCGTTCAGCGTTCGAGCCCGCGCGGCTTCCCGCGAGGGCGGTTCACGTACCGGTTAACCCTGCTTCTCGAGCTGCTCCTTCCGCGCGCCGAGCACGCGGGCCAACTGCTGGCCCGGGGTGCCGAGCATGCGGACGAGCTGCGTCGCAGGCTGCGCGACCATCGAGGCGATCTGACCGCGGAGCTCGTGCAGGCTCGGCAGCTTCGCCAGTGCCTGCACTCCCTTCGCGTCGATCACCTTGCCTTCGATCACCGCCGTGCGGACGACGAAGTTCTCGCGGTCCTTCATGAACTCCGCGAGGAGCTTCGCCGGCACGACGACGTCGTCGTACGACATGACGATCGCGGTCGGTCCCACGAACTTCTCGGCCACGGACTCGAGCATCGTGCCCTTGGCGGCGCGCGCTGCGAGGGTGTTCTTGACGACGCGGTACTCCACCTTCGAGTCGCGGAGCTTCTTGCGAAGCGCCGTGACCGTCTCGACGTCGAGGCCCCTGGGCTCCGCGACGATGGCCGACTTCGCCTTCGCCATCTTCTCGTGGAGCTCTCCGATGACCTTCTCTTTTTCTGTCCGGTTCAAGCTGAACTCACCACCTTTCGAGCCGCCGGCGCGTTCGCCGGTCGGCGGGATGTTCGGGCTTCGGACCGGACACCCGGTACGGAACCCCCTGGCCAAGCAGGGGACGCTGCGTCCTTCGCAGGTTCCCGTCTCGGCGGGTCGGACCCTCTGCAGTCCGCTTGGCCGCCCCTCCCCTACGACCTCTCGCACTCGGGGAGCGGCGGGCCCGCTGTCTTGGACCAGAAACCCCGGCGGCGCTCGCCGCCGGGAACCTTCCAAACCTCTCTAGGCGTGGGCCGCCGACAGCTCGGAGACGTCCACCTTGATGCCGGGGCCCATGGTGGTCGAGACCGTCACGTTCTTCACGTAGACGCCCTTCGCCGACTGCGGCTTCGCCTTGAAGATGAGCTCCATGATCGCGTTGAAGTTCGCGCTGAGCTTCTCGGGGTCGAAGGACGCCTTGCCGAACGGGACGTGGACGATCCCGGCCTTCTCGACCCGGAACTCCACCTTGCCGGCCTTCTGCTCCTTCACCGCGCGCGCGATGTCCATCGAGACGGTGCCGACCTTCGGGTTCGGCATGAGCCCGCGGGGCCCGAGCACCTTCCCGAGGCGGCCGACGACGCCCATCATGTCCGGCGTCGCGAGCACCTTGTCGAAGTCCATGAACCCGCCGTTGATCTTCTCGGCGAGGTCCTCCGCGCCCACGATGTCCGCGCCGGCGGCCTCCGCCTCCTTCGCCTTGTCGCCCTTCGCGAAGACCGCGATCTTCACGGCCTTGCCCATCCCGTGCGGCAGCACGACCGCGCCGCGGACCACCTGATCCGCGTGCTTCGGGTCGACGCCGAGGTTGATGGCCGCGTCGACGGTCTCGTCGAACTTCTTGGTCGCGGTCTCCTTCACGAGCTTCATCGCGTCCGGAATCTTGTACCGCTTGTTCCGGTCCACCTTCGCGAGGGCCGTCTTGTACTTCTTCGCAATGTTCGCCATGTCCGTGTCCTCCTCGCGATCAGCCGACGATGTCGATGCCCATGGACAGCGCAGTGCCCTCGACGGTCCGCATCGCGGCCTCGAGGCTCCCCGCCGTCATGTCCTGCATCTTCATCTTGGCGATCTGCTCGACCTGCTTGCGCGTCACCTGGCCGACCTTCTCCTTGCCGGGCTTGTGCGCGCCGGACCCCTTCTTCTTCTCGGTGTGGAGGCCGGCCGCCTTCTTCAGGAGGATGGCCGCGGGCGGGGTCTTGAGCTGGAACGTGAAGGACCGGTCCTGGTACACGGTGATGATGACCGGGATGATCAGGGCTTCCTTCGCCTGAGCCTGCGTCGCAGCGTTGAACTGCTTGCAGAACTCCATGATGTTCACGCCGTGCTGGCCGAGCGCCGGGCCCACCGGCGGGGCCGGGTTCGCCTTTCCGGCGGGGAGCTGCAACTTGATCTGTCCTGTGATCTTCTTCGCCATGGCTTCCTTCCGGGAGCGGGTGCTTCGAGCTCCCTGCGTGGTCTGACGGGCTCCGTTGCCCTTCCACGCTTCCGTTGGTGCTGCGCCCTAAGTCTTCTCCACCTGCATGAAGTCCAGCTCGACCGGCGTCGCGCGGCCGAAGATCGAGACGAGGACCCGGACCTTGCCCTTGTCCGGCTTGACCTCCTCGACCGTGCCGTTGAAGTTCGAGAACGGGCCGTCGATCACGCGGACCTGATCGCCCCCCTCGAACTGCACCTTCGGCTTCGGCTTGAGCGAGCCCTCGGAGATCTGGGTCGTGAGCCGCTCCACCTCGGCGTCGGTGACGGCGGGGACCTCGTTCGGCGTCTTGGCGTTCCCGACGAACCCGGTGACCTTGGGCGTCCCCTTCACGAGGTGCCAGGTGTCGAGGTTCATCTCCATGTTGACCAGGATGTAGCCGGGGAAGAACTTCCGCTTGGAGGTCTTCTTCTCCCCCTTCACCATCTCCTGGACCACCTCCATCGGGATGAGGACCTCGCCGAAGGCCTCCGCGAGCTCCTGCTGGCGGACACGCTCCTCGAGCGACTTCTTCACCTTGTTCTCGAAGCCCGAATAGGTGTGGACGACGTACCACTTCTTCGCCATGTCCATCTCCATTTTGCCCGCCGACCGTCCGGAAGCCGGGGAGCGCTCCGGGCGGCGGCGCCGCACGGTCCCCGGGGCGCCCGCGCCTAGTAGATCTTCGCGCTGAGCCAGCTCCAGACCATGTCGAAGACGCCGAGGATCAAGGAAGCCACCGCCGACGCGACGATCACGGCGATGGTGGCGGCGCGCGTCTCCCGCACGCTCGGCCAGGTCACGCGCTGCAGCTCGAGCGCGACCTCGAGCGAGATCGTCTGCGTCCGGGGGATCCGCCAGACCACGACGGCCGTCCCCGCCGCGAGCGCGAACCCGGCCACCGTCGAGAGCGGCCAGTCGCCGATCACGACGAAGTCGTTCACGCGCGCGTAGGAGAGCGCGAGCTCGACGACCTTCTCGAGGAACACCCCGAGCGCGAGCGCCGCGACCACGTACGCGATCGCGACGATGCGCCTGGGCTGCTCGATCCCGCCGACGTTGTCCATGTCGCGCCTCTGCCTCGAAATCGAGACCGCTCCTGCAGCGGTCACGTCCTGCTTTGCTTCTTTTGGCAGGCCAGGAGGGATTCGAACCCCCAACCCGCGGTTTTGGAGACCGCTGCTCTAGCCGTTGGAGCTACTGGCCTATCCTGCCGTCGCCGGACCTACTTCGTCTCCTTGTGCTCCACGTGCTTGCGGCAGCGCGGGCAGTACTTGGAGCGCGTGAGCTTGTCCTGCGTCTTCTTCTTGTTCTTCGTCGTCGTGTAGTTCCGCTCTTTGCAGGTCTTGCACTCGAGCGTGATGATCGTCCTGTTGCCGGCCATGGCTTGTATTTCCTTCCTGTTACTGGAGGACCTCGGCCACGACCCCGGCGCCGACCGTGCGGCCGCCTTCCCGGATCGCGAACCGGAGCTCCTTCTCCATGGCGATGGGCGTGATGAGCTCCACCGTCATCGTGATGTTGTCCCCGGGCATCACCATCTCGACGCCCTGCGGGAGCTGCACCGACCCGGTCACGTCCGTCGTGCGGAAGTAGAACTGCGGCCGGTAGCCGTTGAAGAACGGGGTGTGCCGCCCGCCCTCTTCCTTCGTGAGGACGTAGATCTCCGCCTTGAACTTCGTGTGCGGCGTGATCGAGCCCGGCTTCGCGAGCACCTGGCCGCGCTCGACGTCCTCGCGCTTGAGCCCGCGGAGGAGCGCGCCGACGTTGTCGCCCGCCTGCCCCTCGTCGAGGAGCTTGCGGAACATCTCGACGCCGGTGACGACCGTCTTGGTGGTCGGGCGCAGGCCGACGATCTCGACCTCCTCACCGACCTTCACGATGCCGCGCTCGATGCGGCCGGTCGCGACGGTGCCGCGGCCGGAGATCGAGAACACGTCCTCGACCGGCATGAGGAACGGCTTGTCCGTCTGCCGCTTGGGCGTCGGGATGTAGCTGTCGACCGCGTCGAGGAGCCGCTGGATCGAGGGGGTGCCGAGGTCGCCCGCGTCGCCCTCGAGCGCCTTGAGCGCGGAGCCCTTGATGATCGGGGTCTCGTTGCCCGGGAACTCGTACTCCGAGAGCAGCTCGCGGACCTCGAGCTCGACGAGGTCGAGCAGCTCCTTGTCGTCCACCATGTCGACCTTGTTCAGGTAGACCACGACGTACGGCACGCCGACCTGGCGGGCGAGGAGGATGTGCTCGCGCGTCTGCGGCATCGGGCCGTCGGCGGCGGAGACCACCAGGATCGCCCCGTCCATCTGGGCGGCGCCGGTGATCATGTTCTTCACGTAGTCGGCGTGCCCCGGGCAGTCGACGTGCGCGTAGTGGCGCTTCTCCGTCGAGTACTCGACGTGGGCGGTCGCGATGGTGATGCCGCGCTCCCGCTCCTCCGGCGCCTTGTCGATCTGGTCGTAGGCCATGAACTGCGCGAGCCCCTTGGTCGCGCAGTACTTGGTGATGGCGGCAGTGAGCGTGGTCTTCCCGTGGTCGACGTGACCGATCGTGCCCACGTTGACGTGGGGCTTGTTGCGCTCGAACTTCTCCTTGCCCATGTGCTTCGCTCCTACGCCGTGATGCTGGAGCCCTCGTCCAGGATTGAACTGGAGACCTCGTCCTTACCAAGGACGCGCTCTACCAACTGAGCTACGAGGGCAATCTTCCTTTTCTTCTTCTTCACCCGGTGGAGCGGGAAACGGGATTCGAACCCGCGACATTCAGCTTGGAAGGCTGACGCTCTACCAGCTGAGCTATTCCCGCAATCTGCTCGCTCCGAGAGACCTCTTTCCTCAAGGCGAAGCCGTCACTTCCAGTGGAGGGGGGTGGATTTGAACCACCGAAGGCGTGTGCCGGCAGATTTACAGTCTGCTCCCTTTGGCCGCTCGGGAACCCCTCCGGAATCTCCTCTCCAACCCTCTCATCCCAACGCTCGACCTTGGAGCTGGCGGTGGGACTCGAACCCGCGACCTGCTGCTTACAAGGCAGCTGCTCTACCAGCTGAGCTACGCCAGCAAGACTTTTCGGAAAAACGCGAGCGGGTGGACGCGCGTGCGCCCACCCTCCAGACCTCGTGGAGCCGCGTCTTGTACGGAATGCCGGGCCCCTTGTCAAGCAGGCAAAAACGTCCTCGGGACCGGCAGCTAGCCGCGACGCTGACGCGCCGCTTCATAGAGCGCGACGGCAGCCGAGGCCGACACCGAGAGGCTGTCCAGATCCCCCATCATGGGGATCTTCGCCGCCAGGTCGCACGTCCTGCGGACGAGCGGGCGGAGCCCCTCCCCTTCGCTGCCGAGCACGAGCGCGGTCGGGCCGCGCAGGTCGAGCGCGGCGAGTGGCCGGTCCCCGTCCGCCGCGAGGGCGACCGACCAGATGCCCGCCTCCTTGAGCCCCTCGAGGCACTGCGCGACGTTCGTCACCCGGGCGAGGGGGATCTTCTCGACCGCGCCCGCCGAGGCCTTCGCGACGGCGGGGGTCACCCCCACCGCCCGATCCTTCGGGATCACGACGCCGTGGGCGCCGAGGGCGAGGGCGGAGCGGATGATGGCGCCGAGGTTGTGCGGGTCCTCGACGCCGTCGAGCACGACGAGGAGCGGGGGGCGCCCGGACGCCTTCGCGGCCTCGAGCAGCTCCTCGAGCTCGGCGTACCGGAAGTCCGCGACCACCGCGACGACGCCCTGGTGCCGGTCGGTGCCCGCGAGCCGGTCGAGCTTCGCCCGCGGCGCGGCCCGGACCTTCGCCTCCGCCCGGCGGGCGAGCCGCTCGAGCTCGGCGAACGCGGCCCCGCGGGTCCCCCCCTCGGCGAGCCAGAGCTCCGAGACCTCCGCGGAGGCCCGCAGGAGCTCGCGGACCGGGTTCAGGCCATAGACGACGCGCATTCGCTACCGGGGGACGTTCAGCGTGCCTGGATCGCGACGGTGACCTCGCGGACCTGCTTCACGCACCACTGGTCGGTGCAGACGAAGAAGTCGAGCTTCGCGCGGGCCTCGTGCTTCCCCTTCGCCTCCGCGACGAAGGGCACCTCGAACCGGCGTCCGGCGGCCTTCGGGTCCACCGGATCGGCCTTGCCGAGCTCGGTCTTCGAGAGCTTCAGCCCCGGCGTCCCCTCGAGCGCGATCTTGAGCGGCGCGCGGGCATCGACGTGGACCGTCTCGACCGGGACGATCGAGAGGACGAGCACCCCCGGCTTGCCGACCTCGACCTCGGCGGTCGTGCCGGCGGTCTCGAGGCGGTAGGTCTTCGCGGCGTCCGCCGCGCCCGCGTCGGCGCGGGCGAGCGAGGCGGCGGCGAGGAGGACGGCGGCGAGGAATGCTCGGGTCATGGGGCGCACGCCCTCTCCATAGCAGGGACGCGCGGGCGGGGTCACGGATTCAGGAGGCTCGGGACCTCGCGGCGGCGAGGCGCCGCCGGGTCGGCGCGGGGCGCGCGCCGCGGGCCACGGCGACCGCCCGCTCGACGATCCGCCCCGCGACGTCCACGCCGCAGGCCGCCTCGGCCTCGCGGATCGACGGCGAGCCGTTCACCTCGAAGACGAGCGGCCGGCCCTTCACGTCGAGCATGTCCACCGCGCAGATCTCGAGGCGGAGCACGCGCGCGGCCTCCACCGCGGCGTGCACGTAGGCCGGCGCGAGCTCGGCCTTCTCGAACTGGGCGCCGCGGCGGAGCGTCCGGGAGAAGCGACCCGCCGCCGCGGTGCGGCGCATCGCGGCCACCACCTCCCCGCCCACCACCACCGCGCGGAGATCGCGCCCCTTGGCGCCGCGGACGTACTGCTGCACCACGATGTTCTGGCCGAGGCCGAGGATCGCCTCGAGCGCGGCCTCGAGCGACTGCATGCTCTCGCAGAGCATGACCCCGGTCTTCTCGTTCGTCGCGAGGAGCTTGAGCAGCACCGGCGGGCCGCCCACGAGCCGGACCATCTCCTTCACCCCGGACGGGTTCGACGCCATGACGGTCCGCGGCACCGCGACCTCGGCCGCGGCGAGGAGCTGCAGGCTCCGCATCTTGTTGCGGCTCGCGCCGATGCCGTAGGCGCCGTTCAGCAGCGGCATGCCGAGCAGCTCGAGCTGGCTCACCACCGCGAGCCCGTACTGGTGGACGGAGAGGCCGATCCGGGGGACGACGACGTCCGCCCCCGGGAACTTCCGGCCCCGCCAGTAGACCTGCGGCTCGTCGCCGAGCCCGAGCCCGAGCTCGACCTCGAGCGGATCGACGACCCGCGCCCGCACCCCGCGCGCCCGCGCCGCCTCGAGGAGGCGGCGCGTCGTGTGGATGGCCGCGGAGCGCGAGAGGACGGTGAGGCGCACGCCTACACCTGCTTGAACTCCGCGTCGACGACGTCGTCCTTCTTCTTCTCGGCGCCGGGCGCCTCGCCCGGAGGAGGTGGCGCGCCGTCGCCGCCCGGCGTGGCGGACTTGTAGAGCTCCTCGGCCGCCTTGTGGCTGGCGCGCTCGAGCCGCTCCATCGCCGCCTTCACCTCGGCGACGCCGCCCTTCTCCCGGATCTTGTGGACCTCCTCGATCGCGTCCTCGATCTCCTTCGCGATCGGCGCGGAGAGCTTCTCCTTGTTGTCCTTGAGGAGCTTCTCCATCTGGTAGGCGAGGTTCTCGGCCCGGTTGCGCTGCTCGATCTCGTCGCGGCGCGCCTTGTCCTCGCTCTCGTGCTCGCGCGCGTCGGTCACCATCTTCTCGACCTCGCCCTTCGAGAGGCCCGAGGAGTGGCTGATGGTGATCTTCGTCTCCTTGCTCGTCCCCTTGTCCTTCGCGAAGACGTTCAGGATGCCATTCGCGTCGATGTCGAAGGTGACCTCGATCTGCGGCAGGCCGCGGGGCGCGGGCGGGATTCCCTCCAGGTGGAAGCGGCCGAGGGTGCGGTTGTCGCGCGCCATCTCACGCTCGCCCTGCAGGACGTGGATCTCCACCGACGTCTGGCTGTCCGACGCGGTCGAGAAGACCTCCGACCGCTTGGCCGGGATGGTGGTGTTCCGCTCGATGAGCTTCGTCATGACGCCGCCGAGGGTCTCGACGCCGAGCGACAGGGGCGTCACGTCGAGGAGGAGGATGTCCTTCACCTCGCCGGAGAGGACGCCCGCCTGCACCGCCGCGCCGACCGCGACGACCTCGTCGGGGTTCACGGTGCGGTTCGGATCCTTCCCGAAGAACTTCTTCACCGTCTCGATGATCCGCGGCATGCGGGTCTGGCCGCCGACGAGCACCACCTCGTCGATCTCCGACGGCTGGAGCTTCGCGTCCGCCAGGCACTTGCGGGTCGGCTCGATGGAGCGCTCGACGAGGTCGTCGACGAGCTGCTCGAGCTTCGCGCGCGAGAGCTTGATCGACAGGTGCTTCGGGCCGGTCTGGTCGGCGGTGAGGAACGGCAGGTTGATCTCGGTCTCCGCCGTCGAGGACAGCTCGATCTTCGCCTTCTCCGCCGCCTCCTTCAGGCGCTGGAGGACCATCTTGTCCTTCGAGACGTCGATGCCCGCGTCCTTCTTGAACTCGGCGATGAGCCAGTCGATGATCCGCTGGTCGATGTTGTCGCCGCCGAGGTGGGTGTCGCCGTTCGTCGCGAGCACCTCCACGACGTTCTCGCCGACCTCCAGGATCGAGATGTCGAAGGTGCCGCCGCCGAAGTCGTAGACCGCGATCTTCTCGCTCTTCTTCTTGTCGAGGCCGTACGCGAGGGCGGCCGCGGTCGGCTCGTTCACGATGCGGCGCACGTTCAGCCCGGCGATCTCGCCGGCGTCCTTCGTGGCCTGGCGCTGCGCGTCGTTGAAGTAGGCCGGCACGGTGATGACCGCGTCCGTCACCTTCTCGCCGAGGTAGTTCTCGGCGGCGCGCTTCAGCTTGAGGAGGATCTGCGCGCTGATCTCGGGCGCGCTGTACTTTTTCCCGTCGATGTCGATCCGGGCGTCGCCGCTCGGCCCCTCGACGACGTGGAAGGGGACGCGCTTCATCTCGTCGACGATCTCCCCGAAGCGGCGCCCCATGAACCGCTTGATCGAGTAGACGGTCTTCTCCGGGTTCGTGATCGCCTGGCGCTTCGCCACCTGGCCGACCAGCCGCTCGCCGTCCTTCGTGTAGGCGACGTCGCTCGGGGTGAGGCGCGAGCCCTCCTCGTTCGTGATGACGACCGCGTCCTTCCCCTCCATCACCGCGACCACCGAGTTCGTGGTGCCGAGGTCGATGCCGATGATCTTCGCCATGGTCTCGTGTCCCTCCTAGGACTCGGCGCAACCTAAGTCCGCGTGGAGTCCTGTCAAACGGGAACCGGCCGGGCGGACTCCCGCCAGCCCGGGCGGCCGGGGCGAGCCCCTCGCGGGTGCGTAGGCCATTACGCAGCGCCACCGGCGCGACGCGTCTCTCGAACATCACCCGATGGGCCTCGATCCAGCATAAAGCCGCGGGATCGTTGGTTGATGACTAGGTGACGCGTCGTGGCATCCAGCTTGCTCCTCACCATGGCGTGCCGATCACAGCCACGAATCTGGGACACCGCAACCGCGCCCTCGCGGCCGCCATTCCGCTCGAGGTCGCGCCTTCGCGGTCCCGCGTCGCGGTCCTTTTGAACGCGAACGCGAGGTCCGTG
>WNGL01000822.1_pt1 | contig 42522 bp, 41 predicted proteins | sample 5400591 | NCBI WGS metagenome assembly WNGL01 (sample SAMN13153377, study PRJNA577476) | soil metagenome | isolation source: 80 cm soil or saprolite under Garry oak tree replicate 1 | place: USA:California | collected 2016-06-15
CCGGCCACCGGCGTATACCTCTCCCAGAGCGTGTAGAACGCCTCGCGGACCGCGAGCAGGCCTCCGGGATAGCGCACGTTGAGCTCGATCAACATGGGGACCCGCCGCATCGGGTCGATCCGGCCGAACCCTTGGTCCGCCGTGCTGGCCGGCGGCAGGTTGAGGTCCCCCACGATGGGGGACCGGAAACCACCTTCGTACGTCATGATCGTCCCCCTTTTTGAAAAGAAGGAGCTAGCGAAGCGCGGAAAAATACCCGAACCCGGCACTTTGTTGAACAGAGTTTGGTTCTGGCCCACATTTCGTGATGGCAACGAATCCTTCTGGGCATTGTGTGGCGGTGCTGAGATAACACGGATTTGTGTTATCTCAGGAGGTTGTGTAGGGTGGTTGGCATGCCAAGTGACGGTGAGATCACGTTCGCCGACCATGCCGGGCGCTTCTATGCCCGGCGCTTCGGGATGGCCCCGATGGTGGGCCGGCTGATCGGCTATCTGGCGGTGTGCGACCCGCGCGAGCAGAGCATCAGCGAGCTGGCCGACGCCCTGCTGGCGAGCCGGAGCGCCATCGCCGGAGCGGTGAACGTGTTGGAGAACCTCGGGCTCATCCGGCGCTCCCGGGCTGCGGGCGAGCGGATGGACCGGGTACGCATCGACATGTCGTCGTCCCACGCGATGGGCTTCGACGTCTCCGAGTACCGGGAGATGGCCGAACTCGTCCGAGAGGGTCTGCGCCTGCTGGCCGAGGCGCCACCTGAGCGGAAAGCGATCTTGTTGGAGTGGGCGGCATTCTCCAATTTCTTGGTCGGGCGACTCCCGGTCTTGGAGCAGGAGTGGATCGCGCAACGGGAGGCGCTGCGTGCCGCGGGCGAGCTTCCCGACGACTCGACCACACGGCAAGGAGGGAGAAGGCCATGACAAGCGTGTCCGCTGCGAGCGGGATCGTGGCCCAGGACATGTGCAAGTCGTTCGACGACCATCTGGTGCTCGACAAGGTGAGCCTGGCCGTGGAGGAGGGCACGATCCTGGCGCTTCTCGGCCCCAACGGGGCCGGAAAGACCACGATGGTCCGCATCCTGTCCACCCTGATCCCGGCCGATTCCGGATCCACGCGCATCGCCGGTCACGACGTGGTCACCGACCCTGACGGTGTACGGGCCGTCATCGGGGTCACCGGCCAGTTCTCAGCCGTGGACAACCTGCTCACCGGCGCCGAGAACCTGCGGTTGATGGCCGATCTTCGCCACCTCGGCCGCGAGGCTGGGCGGCGGCGGGTGGCCGGGTTGTTGGAGCAGTTCGACCTCACCGACGCCGCTCACAAGCTGCTTTCGACCTACTCAGGCGGGATGCGACGACGGCTCGACCTGGCGATGACCCTCGTCGGCAAGCCCCGGGTGATTTTCCTCGACGAGCCCACCACCGGCTTGGACCCGCGCAGCCGTCGCACCATGTGGCAGATCATCCGCGAGCTCGCTACTGCCGGGGTCACCGTCCTGCTCACCACCCAGTACCTCGACGAGGCAGACCAGCTGGCCGACCGGATCGCGGTGCTCGACCAGGGCAGGATCGTCGCCGAAGGAACCCCCGCCGAGCTGAAGAGCCGCATTCCCGGCGGCCGAGCTCCTTCCTGCAGCCGCACCCGACCAGGACCAGCTCGTCCTCCAGGTCCCGGCCGACGGCACTGTCGACTCGCTCCGGGGCCTGCTCGACGAGCTGCACGAAGCCCGTATCTCCGTCGAACGGTTGACGATCCATACCCCGGACCTCGACGACGTGTTCTTCGCCGTCACCGGCAGCCACGTCACCGCGCAGCTCAACGGAGACCCCGCACCACAAGGAGTACCGCTGTCATGACCACGCTCGCCTACACGCTCAGCGACTCGCGGGTGATGCTGCGCCGCAACCTCAAGCACCAGCTCCGCTACCCGTCCATGACCGTGATGCTCATCGGCATACCCATCGTGCTCTTGCTGCTCTTCGTCTACGTCTTCGGCGGCCAGCTCGGCGCTGGGCTCGGTGCCCACGAGGGGCGCAGCGCCTACCTCAACTACGTGGTGCCAGGGCTGCTGCTCCTCACCGTGGCCTCAGCCATCCAGGGCACCTCAATCATGGTCGCCATGGACATGACCGGCGGCATCATCGACCGGTTCCGCACCATGGCCATCGCCCGTGCCTCGGTCCTCACCGGCCATGTGCTGGGCAGCCTGATACAAACCCTTCTAGCCATCGCCGTCCTCATCGCAGTCGCCTTCGGACTCGGATTCCGCTCTGCTGCCGGACCGCTCCACTGGCTGGCCGCGATCGGGATACTGGCCCTGTTCGCCTTCGCGCTGATCTGGCTGGCCGTCGCGCTCGGGCTTGCCGCCAAGAGTGTCGAGACCGCCAGCAACACCCCGATGATCCTGTTCTTGCTGCCGTTCCTCAGCAGCGGCTTCGTGGCCACGGCCACCATGCCAACGGGCCTGCGCCAGTTCGCTGAGTACCAGCCGTTCACCCCCGTCGCCGACACCGTGCGCGGACTGCTCAGCGGCGCCGCGATTGGCGACCACGCCATCGCCGCCGTCGCGTGGAGCATCGGCATCGCTGTCGTGGCCTACCTCTGGGCCATCCGCCTCTACAACCGGCGCCGAGCGGCCGAGCCGAAGTGAGCGGGGGCCGCACCGCCGTGGCTGAGCACTCCAGCTCGGTCGAACCACCGATGTCGAGGGGTTACGGTCGCGTCCCTGCTCGATGCGGACCAGATACTCGACGCTGATCCCTGAACGGCACCCAGTTCGACAGCCTCTTCGAGGCTCAGGTCCTCACCGGGGCCTGGCGGATCGACTACAACAACCACCGACCCCACTCGACCGACGGCTGGCCCACCCCGGTCGAGTTCGTCGAGCGCTGGGTCCACCGACAGCAGCTACAACTCGCATAGCGGGTGGCTCATCAAGTGGGGTCCTCTCAGCCTGTTCTGGCTGGTGATCGGCGTGTCGCCTAGGTAAGTTCCCCTGGTAGATCGGCGGTTGTCGAATCCAGCCGTCCTCCCAGGAGTAGTCCGCCGTGTCATTGTCGCAGGTCAATGGGTGTTTGTCATGCCAGCATGAGATCAGCGTGGAGCGGCTGCTGCCGCACCTGGCCGGAGTAGTCGTGGAGACCGCCGCGCTGACAGGCGGCCGGTTGTGCATCTGGGCGCGCGCTCAGGCCGGGAGCGGCGTGTGCCCGCGGTGCGGCGTGCCCTCGCAGCGGGTGCATAGCAGTTACGAGCGGCGGCTGGCCGATGCCGCGATCGGCGGCCAGCGGCCGGTGATCCGGCTGGTGGTGCGGCGGTTCTTCTGCGGCAACCCGGACTGCCCGGGGAAGACGTTCGCCGAGCAGATCCAGGGGCTGACCTCCCGCCGGGCCCGGCACGGTGACGGTGCTCGGCGTGGATGATTTCGCGTTCCGCCGTGGCCGGGACTACGGGACCGTGCTGGTCAACGTGGACACCGGTGAGCCTGTTGACCTGCTGCGGGACCGGGAAGCCGACACGCTGGCCGAATGGCTGAAGGCACGTCCTGGCACCGAGGTGATCTGCCGGGACCGGGCCGTCGCCTACGCCGACGGCGCCCGCACCGGCGCGCCACAGGCGATCCAGGTCGCCGACCGGTGGCACCTATGGCACAACCTGGCCGAGCACGTGGAGAAAACCGTCGCCGCCCACCACCGGTGCGTCCGGGACCACTACGCCGCCCTGGAGCAGGCCGCTGCACAGCGGGCCCCGACCCCGGGCAGCTCGCGGACGAGGCGACCACCGCCCACGCCGAGAACAGGGCCCGGGTGGTGCGCGCCCGCCAACGCTACGAACAAGTCCAGGCGCTGAAGGCCGAGGGCAAGAACGTCACCACAGTCATGCGGGAGCTGCGCCTGGCGCCCGGGACTGCCCGCCGCTACTACCGCGCGGCCAGCGTCGATGAAGTGGTGGCGGGCACGCTGACCGGGTGGCCCAGCAAGCTCGATGACCACAAGCCCTTCCTGCACCAGCGCTGGAACTCCGGGTGCGCCAACATCGGCCAGCTGCACCGGGAGATCACCGAGCGGGGCTACCGCGGCAGCTACGGCACCGTCTACGCCTACCTGCGGCCCTTCAAAGCCCTGCCCTGCGCGCCGCCCGCCGTCCCGGCGCCCCCCAAGGTCCGCCACATCACCAGCTGGATCCTGCGCGACCCCGCCACCCTGGACGAATCCGAGCAGGCCAGCCTCGACGGCGTGCGGGCCCGCTGCCCGCACCTGGACGCCCTGGCCAGCCACGTCACCGAATTCGCCAAGATCCTCACCGGCCGGCGCGGTGAGCAGCTAGACGCCTGGATCGCCAAGGCCAGCGTCGGCGACCAGCCGGACCTGCGCTCCTTCATTACCGGGCTCAAACGCGACTACCAGGCCGTACTCAACAGACTGACCCTGCCCTACAGCTCCGGCAAGGTCGAAGGCAACGTCAACCGGATCAAGATGCTCAAACGGCAAATGTACGGCCGCGCCGGATTCGACCTGCTCCGCAAGCGAGTCCTGCTGGCATAACCAGAGCCGAGACCATCACGAAATGTGGGCCAGAACCCAGAGTTTGGCAGGCAGCCTTCGCGGTTGTTGAACCACGCTCCCGGCCGAGACTTTACACCGCGGTCATCTTTGAAGAAGCGTCAGTCAAGCCTGAAGTCTCCTGGGTTCTGGTTCCTCCCGCCTCCAGGTGAACATCCGGACTTGCCGTCGGCTTCCAGGCTCCCGCGCAGCGCGGACGTAATGCCTTGACACTCGGCGGTGATGAGCTTGCCGGTGTCCTTGATCTCCAGGTCCAGGAGCTTGCAGGTGAGCCGCTCCAGCCGGGCGCACCTACCAGGGGCCCTTGGACACGGGCAAGGTGACAAAATCCTAGGGCACCGGGCCGTCGGTCCTCGCTTCTCGGCCGTCGCTGCCGGGAAGGACATCCTTATTCAAGGCTGTGCCGACGGCACGGCAAAGGGCAGAGCCCGCGACCTGGGCGGCGGGGATCGTGGGGCCCGGCCTGGTGCTACCCGCACTGCTGAGTGCCCGGGTGGCCCGGTGGCTGGATGGAGGTACGGCGATGGCGGGCAAGGACAGCAAGAACAGCAAGAACAGCAAGAAGACTGTCTCGGGCGGGCAGGGCGGGCAGGGCGCGCAGCCAAAGCGGCTGCCGCGGAAAATCTACGAGAACGAGCTGTTCCGGTTGCAGGCCGAGCTCGTGAAGCTGCAGGAGTGGGTGCGCAGCGAGGGCGCCCGGGTCGTTGTGATTTTCGAGGGGCGGGATGCGGCGGGGAAAGGCAGCACGATCAAGCGTGTCACCGAGTACCTCAACCCCCGCATCGCCCGGATCGCTGCGCTGCCGGCGCCGACGGAACGTGAGCGGACGCAGTGGTATTTCCAGCGCTACATCGAGCACCTGCCGGCCGGCGGCCAGATCGTCCTGTTCGACCGCAGCTGGTACAACCGGGCCGGTGTCGAGCATGTCATGGGCTTCTGCACAAAGGAGGAGTACCACCGGTTCCTGCACCAGTGCCCGATCTTTGAGCGGCTGCTCGTCGAGGACGGCATCCTGCTGCGCAAGTACTGGTTCTCGGTAAGCGACGCTGAGCAGGAACGCCGGTCGGATCAACATGATCGCCCACTTGCTGAGCACCATCGAGTACCACGATGTGCAGCGGCTACCGCTGAATCTGCCGCCCCGCCCGAAGCCCAAGGGATACGTGCGGGCACCTCGGGAGATGCAAACCTACGTCACCGATCACGCCGCCAAGCTCACCGCAGCGGCCGGCCCGGCGCATGCCTGACCCGGCCACGCGACTGCTGCCTCCTTACGGTGTCGACGTGCAGGAAATTGACCGCGTAGGCGACAGCCGCCGGGGGCCCGAGCCGGGAGACAGGCCGTCACCTGCTCTGGGTGGGGCGGGAACGATTCTGGGTAGGGAGAAGGGGCAAATGACAGGGAGGACGGCGATGTTCGAGGCCGGGGACATCCGGGAGTGGCGCGGCCACGATGTACTCGACAGCGGCGGCCACAAGATCGGGACGCTGGAGTCGGTCTATGTGGACACCGGCACCGACCAGCCGGCGTTCGCCACCGTCACCGTCGGCCTGCCGACGCGGCACCGGCTTGTCTTCGTGCCTCTCACCGGAGCGACCGTGGGCCCGGGATACCTCAAGGTCACCTATCCCAAGCGCCAAGTGAGGGACGCACCGTCGATCGGCACTGACGGAGAGCTGCCGGCCGGTGACGAGGAGGCCATCTTCAAGCACTACGACCTGAGCTACCAGCCTGGCGGCGGTGGCGAACGGCGTCTCGCGCGCCGCTGACGCCGCGAAGACCGGAGGGCGGTGAGATGGCGCTGTTCCTGCTGCTGGTCATTGTGGCGATCGCGCTGGGGATCGTCGGCGTCGTTGCTAAGGGCCTGCTCTACCTGCTGATCATTGGGGTGGTCATCCTCATCGCCGACCTCGTCTTCGCGGCTGTGCGGTTCCGGCGCAGCGGCAGGCGCCCAGGCCGGTGATCCCGCGGCCAGTCGACTCCTTGGTGGCGAGTGCTCTGGTGCCCAGGGTGCGCCGTTCTGAGGAGGCGTCAGCACCCGCCATTTCGGACACTCTGCATCGATGACCAGCGCCGCGGGCGGTGAGCGGCGTCTACGGCTATGCGCGCATGAGGCCACCGGCGTAGTCTCTTGTCGAGAACTGTCCGCACGATCCTGCACCGGGCTAAAGCATGGGTGCAGGTGACCGCGTCGCTCTGGACCCTGGCGGCATTACCTGACTCGCCTGGTAGGGATGAAGGAGCCTCAGCGATGGACCGATCACCGAGCTTGCCTTCCGCCGCGGAAGCCCCGATACCGGTACCGGACGCACCCCATATGCTGCTGACCCGGGGTCCTCCGGCCAGCAACGGGCGGGTGCCGGCGGGCAACGGGGCAGCCGGCTCAGCGGAGGCGGCCTGGGACATAATCGAAGATCACGACCGGATTGCCCGGGGCCTGAACGATATCGTGGTTCACCGGCTGTTCGCCGCAGGACTGGACCTCCACGCGGCGCTGGGACTGATCGGCGATCACCGTGGGACCGATGAGATCCACCACGCCATCGGCGAACTGGACCAGGCCATCAGGGACCTTCGGGATACCATTTTCGGTCGTGCCTTTGCAACTGCGGTACCCGCACACGTGACAACCATGGACAGCCAACAGATGACGTTCCCACCTGCCCGGTCCGCATCCTGGGGCCACCGACGGGCCTGAGCCATGGCACCGGCTAGTTCCCATGACACCACGGCTCTTCCTCCTGTGACCTTTGGTCATGCCGCCCCACGACATCCCATCAGCGATCAACTCTCCCGGCCAGCCGGCAGGGGCGCGGGTCTCTCATCAGGACTCACGGTCCAGGGGCAACAAGTGCTCACCCGCCGGCGGCTACCAGACCCGAGTCTGCCGGACGGCAGGCTCGTTAACTCTCATTAGGGGCTGTTGGCAATGATCGAAGCCATCTTGGTCATATTCGTAATACTTGCCGTGTTCGGCATGATCGCGGTTGGCCGTTCTGTCCGGGTGGTGCAGCAGTTCGAGCAGGGCATCGTGTTCCGGTTCGGCAGGATCCAGTCGCCGCCGCGCGGCGCGGGATTGACGATGATCCGGCCGGTCGGCGACCGGATGCAGAAAGTCAACATGCAGATCATCGCGATGGCGGTTCCGGCTCAGGACGGCATCACCAGAGACAACGTGACCGTCCGGGTGGACGCGGTCGTCTACTTCCGGGTGGTGGACCCGATCAAGGCCACTGTGAACGTGCAGAACTACCTGTTCGCGGTCTCCCAGCAGGCGCAGACGTCCCTGCGTTCGATCATCGGCCAGTCCGAGATGGACCAGCTGCTCTCGGAGCGGGAGACGGTCAACCGCGAGCTGCGCCGCATCATCGATGAGCCGACCGAGGGCCCGTGGGGCATCCGGGTCGAGCGGGTGGAGATCAAGGACGTCTCGTTGCCCGAAAGCATGAAGCGGTCCATGTCCAGGCAGGCCGAGGCGGAGCGGGAGCGCCGGGCCAGGATCATCACCGCCGACGGCGAGTACCAGGCCTCCAAGCGGCTGGCCGCAGCAGCCAACGTGATGGCCCGCGATCCCGCCGCGCTGCAACTGCGGCTGCTGCAGACCGTGGTGGAGGTGGCCGGGGAGAAGAACAGCACGCTGGTCATGCCGGTACCGGTTGAGCTGCTCAGGTTCTTCGAGAAGATGACGCCCGCCGGGCCAGGTGCTGAGCTTTCACCATCTCTCGCAGACTTCGGCGACGCCGAGGTGGCGAAGGCCGAGGCCGCCATCCAGGGCCACCCGCCTGCCGGGCCTGACGACATACCGCCGGTGGAGGCGATCGACATACCGCCGGTGGAGGCACCGGACATCAATGTTCCCGAGATCGCCGCGGACGCGGAGCAAGCCGAACGGCCGTAGGCGGCGGCTGCAGGGTTCCGGTCCGGCCAACGGCGCGGTTCCTGCCAGCCGACCGGAGGTTCCTCCCAGCCTCGCTGGCCAGAGCTTGACTGGCCAGAGATTGAGCGGTGCGGGCTGTGAGCGGGCTGCCCCGCGGTTGAAAGGGCATCGCCGACAGGACATGGGCGGTTAACCGGCGTAGTGTTCAGTGTGGAAGCTGGCTAACAAGCCGCTGGGTCGAGACCCCGCCTTGCTGCCCAAGCAGGAAGGCGGGTATATGTTCAGCGTGGATCTGAGTTCCCGCGAATGCAACGGTCACGTTGTCGTCGCGTTGCGCGGGGAGCTTGACATCGTAGACGCCGCGGGTGTCGCGGCTGCGCTCGCCGCGGTCGTGGCTCGCGAGCCGGGGATCATCGTGGATCTTGCGGGCCTGGAGTTCATCGACTCCAGTGGTGTGGCAGCGCTGGCGCGCGGGCGCAGGCAGGCCCGTCGCGCCGGGGGTGATCTGCTGCTGGCTGCGCCGCGGCAGCAGGTGGTGCGGATTCTTACCCTCACCCGCCTCGTCGATGGCTTCACCGTCCATACCAGTGTGGAAGAGGCGATCCGCATCGCCGAAAGCTCCCGGCAGGTGGCCGTCCCGGTGCTGAAGCGGCGCGACAGCAAGATGCGCTGGCCGCGCAGGCCCAGCGTTGCAAGCCAGGGGAGCGGAGCACGCCAACCGGCCAGAGCGGGCAGAACGGGCGGGAGCGTGACCCCCGCCCGCAGTCGCGCGGCAGCGTTGATCCCTGTCCTGGATGGCGGGGCTCCTTTGCCTGCTGCCTGCAATACGGATGAGACCGGGTCCTGCCGCGGGGTTCCCTCCGCTGGCTGTGCGGGTGGAAGGTAGCCGGCACGGGAGGATCTGGGGCCTGGTCGCGGGGGAGGCCGCCAGGCGCGGCGGGCGTGTGTCAGCCGCAGATGTGTGCGCGGCGGCGGTGGCCACCGTGGAGGTAACCGGCGCCTGGCTGAGCGCCGCGAGCGGCGCAGAGGCGGGTCACCTCATGTGGGTGACTGATGGGGTCAGCGAACAGCTCGCCGAACTGCAGCTGACCCTGGGAGAGGGCCCGGGCCGGGACGCCTTCACCACCGGCGGGCCGGTGCTGGCCTCGGATCTGGGCGCAGGGGAGGCTGCCTGCCGGTGGCCGGTTTTCGCCCCGGTGGCACATCAGGCTGGGGTGGCGGCCGTCTTCGCGTTCCCGCTGCGGATCGGGGCTATCCGGGCCGGGGTGCTGGGGTTGTACCGGGCCCGGCCCGTTCCGCTGAGCGCATACCAGCTGGGTGATGCGCTGGTCTTCGCCGATACCGCGACCCTGCTGCTGCTCGACTCCGAGGACCAGACGCCCAACCCTGCCGTACGGACCGGCCCTGGCGGCCAGCCCCCGGACGTGGCACTGCGCCGGGCCGAGATCGACCAGGCCACCGGTATGCTCACCGAGCAGCTCGGGACCGGCATCGCGGACGCATTCGTACGGTTGCGCGCCTATGCTTATGCTCATGACCTGCGGCTGACCGACGTTGCCCGTGACATCGTCGCCCGCCGCCTGCGGCTGCAGCCTGACCCCCGCCCATCCCAGGAGGGTGAGGCGTGAAGCACTCGCCGAGCGCCGGGCCACACGCTGCCCGGCCCGGGGCTCCGGCAACGGACCTTACTGTCTTTCCGGAGGGATTGAGCGGGATGGACGGAGAACTGCTGTCGGAAACGTTCGTCGAGCTGACCGACACCATGGTCGCCGACTTCGACATCATCGACTTCCTCCACGTGCTGACCGACCGCAGTGTGCGGCTGCTGGACGTCTCCGCCGCCGGGCTGCAGCTGGCTGATCCGCGCGGTGAGCTGCGCGTGGTGGCCGCCTCCAGCGAAGCTGCCCGGCTCCTCGAGCTGTTCCAGCTACAGAACGACGAGGGTCCCTGCCTGGACTGCTTCCGCAGCGGCCAGCCCGTCGCCGCCACCGATCTGAGTGCCGAGGCGCAGCGCTGGCCCCGGTTCGCCGCCGTCGCCCGCGAAGGCGGGTTCGCCGCCGTGCAGGCCCTGCCGATGCGGCTGCGTGAGCAGGTCATCGGCGCGCTGAACCTCTTCCGCGCCGGCCCGGGGGCCCTCGGCCCTGCGGACATACGCCTCGGGCAGGCCCTGGCCGACGTGGCCACCATCAGCCTGCTGCACGAGCGCCGCATGCAACATAGCGACACCCTCAACGAGCAGCTCCAGCTCGCGCTGAACAGCCGGGTCGTCATCGAGCAGGCCAAAGGCAAGCTCGCCGAGCGCCTCGGCCTGGGCATGGATCAGGCATTCACCCTCCTGCGAGACCATGCCCGGGCCCGCAACCGCCGCCTGTCCGATCTGGCCCAGGCCTTCGTCGACGGGTCGGAGACCCTTTCCAGCCTGACCGCGAGCAGGTCGAGGCTTCGCCCGTAGTTCCTTGCGGTCCAGATCTTCAGGAACGGAACGGAGGGTCTCCCGCTGATCTCGGTCATCGAGCACAACGGGCCTGCCTTCAGCTCCCGACCCGCCGCCAGGTGCCCGTCGTTCGGTGTACGGCGGTGGCACTCGTCGGCCAGCTCGGTACGACCGTGATCGACTTCCCCGGTGACCACGGCGGTTCCTGGCCCACCCGCAGCAGTGCGGCCACCTGCTGGACCAGGTGCTCACCGGAACTACCTGAGAGCCGCCCCGGAGTGCCCTCCCGGGCAGACGGCGATGCCGGACGGCAGGTGCCTGCGCTCGAGGCGGGCCCGAGAGAACAGGCCATCGCCCATCATCCGCCGCTGCTACATCACCGGCATCAACCCGGCGGCGTGCAGGCCCGGAAGCAGCCACGGGAACCAGATCGCCAGGACGCCGGCCGCGACCAGCACGATTCCGACGGCCTGGCCGAACTTCTTCCCGTGGCGCCAAAGTTTCTCGACGAAGATGACCACGGCCAGCGCCGCCATGACTGCCACGTTCATCACGCCGACCGCGATCAGAACGATCATCAGGCCCCAGCAGCATCCAACGCACGTCGCGCCGTGATGGAGACCGACGCGAACGTCGCGGCCCGGGCCCTTGAAGCCGATGTAGTACATGAGCGCGCCGAACGGCGAGCGGCATCGGTGGAGGCACCAGTCTTTCCAGGGGCTGAACTGGTAGATACCTGCGGTGATAAAGATCGCCACGCCGAGCCACTTCGCCGCCGTGGGGGATGCCGTGAGCAGCCGTCCGCTTGCGGCGAGGGCCGCGAAGGCGACAGCCCCGCAGGCAGCCCACGCCAGCAGGTAACCGCTGAGGAACAGGCTCATCCGCACGACTCGCCCCAGTCCGGCTGTAACGCCGCTGATCGAGCGGGCCCAGAGCACGGCGACCGGCGCAACGGACGGCAGCATCATCGCGACCATCATGAGGACCCACAGCGCGAGGAAGGGCAGCAACGCGAGGCCCATCGTCCCGGGCCCGTTGCCCATGCTCCGGGCTTGCGCGACGGTGATCGCCCACGCCGCTGCCGCGAATACCACAAGGGCGATCCACGGCCGGGCAAGCTGGCGCGGCGCGAGATTCTGCGCGGGCCGCGTGACCGAGGCCGAGCCGGCCTGGTCAGCCATCGCCGAGCCGGTCGTCAGCCTTCGTACCGGAAGTCCGTGATGAAGCTGTTCGTTCCCGAGAAATCCGCGCTCCAGTGCCCGTGGTAGCTCACGTCCTTCGCCGTGGCCTGCCGGACGGGCTGCGTGACCGCCCCGAACGGCGCGTTCGCGATCACAGCCGGTCCCTGGCCATCCATCCCCACGAGCTGATCGCTGCTCATCGACAGGGCACCAGAGACCTCAGCGTGCAGCGAGCCGTCCGACTTTTCGAAGGTGATCGCCGCCGGCTCCACCCCGGCGATCTCGCCTATCAGCGGACCCAGGCCGGCGAGGTAGCCACCAGCGCCCCCGGAAAAGACCGCGCCCAGGGCTTCGGACTGCTCGGAGGATGCCCGGTTGTCCAGGTACAGGGCTACCTTCCAGCCACCGTCGGTCATCCGCTTCGGCGAGCTCACCGCCATCACCGCGTTGAGACCGGACAGGTCCACGCCGTCCTTGCTGCCGCTGGTGACATGCCACGCCAGCAACGCGTCGCACGCTTCCTGGGTGGCGGTCCCGAGCCACACGCAGTTGCAGCTGACGTCACAGTTGCACACCTCGAAGTAATCCCCCTCGACCGAGAAGCTCATCTCACCCTCCCCCTCCCCGGTTCCGGCCTGATCCGCCAGCCGGACGACATTACACCCTCGGGTCATATCATCACACAGGCCGCATGCGCAACCTCCCCGCCCGCCGGAGCGGCGAGATCAACCCCAAGCTGGCAGCGGAGGTGATGACCGGCAGCGCGATCGGTTCGCCGATGCCGCAACGCCCAGCAGACGGGCGGATACGTGCATGGCGCCGGACCGGGCGGGGAAAGGGCTGTCAGTACGGCCCCGCAGAAAGGTGAGAAGGCGATTCCAGTGACAGAATCCACAAACCGTGGCGGCAGCCAGCCGCTGCTGCATCAGAGCGGAATTGAGATACAGCGTTTCGGCACGGTCCGGCAGCTGCCGATCGGGCTGAGCTACAACACCCGGATGTATGCCAGCGAAAGGCTCAACCAGATCCTGGCCGACACGCAGATCTTGTATGCCCTGTACAAGAAGTACCACTGGCTGATGCGCGGGCACACCTTCTACCAGCTGCACCTGCTGCTGGACAAGCACGCCGGCGACCAGTTGGGGCTCGTCGACAAGCTGGCCGAGCGGGTGCAGACCCTCGGAGGTGTCGCCGTCGGTGACCCACGGCACGTGGCGGAGATCACGACCATTCCGAGGCCGCCCGACGGCGTCGAGGAAGTGCCCGCGATGATCTCGCGGCTGCTTGAGGCGCACGAGACCATCCTGGTCAAGGGGCACGATGCGGCCGCCCGGGTGGGGGAGATGGGTGACGATGGCAGCAACGACCTGCTGGTGTCGGACGTGATCCGGAATAACGAGCTGCAAGCGTGGTTCCTGGCAGAGCACCTGGTGGAAACGCCGCTGGTGCGCGCCTGATCCGGGAGGAGCGCAGGACATGGCTGAGGACGAGATATACGATCCCGACGGCGAGATAACCGGCCCTGACGACGAGATGTACGACCCTTCGTCTGAGCTCGAGGACGACGGCGTCCTGGAAGCGGCGGACACGCTCGAAGGTGATGCTGGAGACGACCCGCTGGATCCGGGGATTATCCCGCCGGACCGCTGGTCGGCCGGCGAAGGGTATGGCACCACACTGGCGGAACAACAGGCTGGTGAGCCGCTTGACCAGCTGCTCGCTGAAGAAGAGCCCGACATAGACCCGTACGCCGAGGATTCGCCTGCCGACGAGGGCGCTGACGAGAGATTCGCTGGCGGCGACATCGCCGATCCTCGTGCCGGGCGGCTCGTCGCCGAGGATGAGGGAGCGCACCCCGACGAGGAACCCGATCTTGTCGGCCGTGATGTCGGGATCGACGCGGGCGCCGCTACCGCAGAGGAGGCGGCGGTGCACGTGGTCGATGGCGAATGAGCCCATTGCCGCCAAACGGCTGCGCGTGGGCCGGTCACAGTGCCGCGCTTAAGGCCCGAACGGTCACTGCCCCGGGATCGTCAGCTGGAGGCAGGTGAGGCCGCGCAGGTCCAGCCAGGCGCGGCCGGGACCGCGGGCAAGCCGCAGCACGACCTCGCCGCAGGCGGGGCAGCGCGCCACCAGGCCGGGGGCGTCGGTGTAGACGCGGGTCTGGGCGATGGCGCCGCTGGTGCCGCAGGAGACGCACGTGCCGACCGCGCTGGTGACGTCCACGGCGAAGAGCTCTCCTAGCGCCCCAGCGAGCATGTTCCCGTCCAGGTAAGCGGTCATGGCTGGCCTCCCGAGGGCCCGAAGCGTTCGGTCTTGATCAGGCGGGGGTCGTGGCCCGCGTCCACGAGCAGGTCAGCGGCGGTTTCCACGAAACCGGTCGGGCCGCACACGAACACCAAGGGCGTGTGCCGAGGCGGCCAGCCGGCGGAGCCGAGCACCCCGCCGGTGATCCGCCCGGCGGGCACTGGCCAGCCGTCTGGGACGGTGCGGGTATAGACGTAGGTCACCTCCAGGCCGTCACCCGCGCGCTGCCTTTCGGCGAGTTCGGCTGCGTACAGCGCGGTCTGGGGGCTGCGCACGGAGTACACGAGCCGGAACGGTGCCTGGTTTCGCTGCGCCGCCCGGGTGCGGATCATGGCCATCAGGGGGACCACCCCGCTGCCGCCGGCCACCAGCAGCACCGGTGCTGTGCTGCCGGGGTCCCACACGAACCACCCGCCGATCGGCCCCCGAAGCTCCAGCGCGTCACCGGCCGCCAGTGTCTGCGCCAGGTACGGGGACACCTCCCCGTCCGCCAGCTGCTGCACGGTCAGCTCGACCCGGGTGCCGGCCGGGGCTGACGCGATCGAGTACGACCGCTGCGCCGAGTACCCGTCCGGTGCGGTCAGCCGCACGTCCACATGCTGGCCAGCCCGGTGGCCGGGCCAGCCGGGAACATCCAGCACGATCGTGCTGGCGGTGGGGGTCTCCGCGCGGACCGCCGTGACCGTGCCCGCCCGCCAGGTCAGTCGCCCCAGTACCGCTGCTCGCGCCATGGGTCCCCATAGTTGTGGTAACCAAGCGTCTCCCAAAACCCCGGCTCGTCCTCGGCCAGCAAGTCGATACCGGTCAGCCACTTCGCCGACTTCCACAGGTACAGGTGCGGCACCAGCAGCCGGGCCGGGCCGCCGTGTTCGGCCTCCAACGGCTCCCCGCCGAACTCGAACGCCACCCAGGCCTGCCCGCCGAGCAGGTCCTCCAGCGGCAGGTTGGTGGTGTAGCCGCCGTAGGACCGCGCGACCGCGAACTCGGCGGCGGTCTCCACCCCGGCCAGCAGGGTGTCCACCGGCACGCCCCGCCATCGCGTGCCCAGCTTCGACCACTTGGTCACGCAATGCAGGTCGGCGGTGACCTCCTCGGTGGGCAGCGCCCGGAACGCCGCCCAGTCCCACGAGTGCACCTCCCCGGTCTCGGCTGTGACGCGCAGCTGCCACGAGCCGGTGCCCACACGGGGTGTCGGCCCCGCTGACAGCACCGGGAAATCGGTGACCAGATACTGGCCAGGCGGAAGATTCTCACCACCAGCCCGCCTGCGACCGGAAAAACCGGGCGACACAATTCCCACAACGCCAAGCCTCCCTTTGCGTGCCCGCAGGGCCGCTTCATCTCTATCAGCCGGGTCAGCCTGGACCTTGATCCCGTCCGGGCTAGCGACATAGCAGCAGGCACCGGGGCAGGCGGCGAGATCCTGAATTGTCGCCATCCAATAGGGGCCTTCCGGCAATGTCAGTGAGACATATTCTAAAGGTGTATCACTGCCTTGCCTGGGGTCGTGACGGCGATGTGGCAGGAGCGCACGCTGAGGAGCAAACGCGATGCAGCAACTCACCGGTCTTGGCGCCTCCTTCCTCGCTCTTGAGACGGCCAACGCTACTGGTCACGTCGGTGGGGTGTGTGCTGGACCCCACGGCGGCACCCAAGCCGCTGACGCTTGCCCGGCTGACCGAGGTTCTGGGCGAGCGGTTGCCGCTGGTTCCGGTGTTGCGCCGCAAGCTGCTGAACGCGCCGCTGGGCCTGGATCAGCCTTACTGGGTCGACGATGCGGACTTCGACATTGAGTACCACATCCGCGAGATCGCGCTCCCGCGCCCTGGCTCGGACGCTCAGCTCACCGAGCAGGTCGCCCGGCTGCACGCCCGGCCCCTGGACCAGAGCCGGCCGCCGTGGGAGATCTACCTCATCACCGGGCTGGCCAGGCGCCGCGCCGCGCGCGCCGCGCGCGTTGTGTTCGCTTCCGGGCTGCTGCACCGGCTGCCGCCGTTCAACCTCTGCATCTCTAACGTCCCCGGCCCGAACGTGCCTGTCTATCTCTGCGGGGCTGCTGTAAGCTGCTGGCCCATTACCCGGTGTCGGCGATCACCGACGGCCAGGGCCTGAACATCACGCTGGTGGGTTACCTTGGCAAGCTGCACTTCGGGCTGGTCTGCTGCCGGGAGTTCATCCCCGACATCGACACCCTCGCCACTTACCTGGTCGAGGAGCTGGAGTTGCTGGTCGAGGCCGCCGGCCAGCCCGCAGCGGTGACATCCAGCGGGATCGGCTCCGGTAACGTGCCAGGTCCGCGGGTGGCGGACGGCTCGAAGGTGGGCGGTGTGCCAGGGACACCATGACCAGGCACCAGGCCGGTGCCGTCAGGTGTGATCGATGGCGAGGATGAGCTTGCCTGTGTTCTCGCCCGCGAAGAGCATCATCAGCACGTCAGGGAAGTCACTGACGCTGCCGTCAACGATGTGCTCCCGTGAGACGATCCGGCCGTCGCGGAGCCACTGGGCGAGCTCGGCTATGGCCTGCGGGTACCGGTCCTGATAGTCGAATACCAGCATGCCGGTCATGGAAGCCCGCGCCACCAGCAGCGATAGATAGTTGGATGGGCCGCGTACCTGCGGCGCGTTGTACTGCGAAACCGCGCCGCAGATGACGATCCTGGCTCCTCGGGCCAGGCGGGCCAGAACGGCGTCGAGGACGTCTCCGCCCACGTTGTCGAAGTAGACATCGACGCCACCTGGTGCATGCGTACGCAATGCCGCTCGAAGGTTCTCGTTCTTGTAGTCGATGGCGGCGTCGAAGCTGAACTCTTCCAGCAGCATGCGGCATTTACCCTGGCCGCCCGCGATGCCGATGACGCGGCAGCCCTTGAGCTTCGCGATCTGGCCAGCCACGCTGCCCACGGCACCGGCAGCGCCGGAGACAACGACTGTGTCCCCCTCCCGGATCCGCCCGACATCAAGAAGGCCAAAGTAGGCGGTGAGCCCGGTCAACCCGAGCACACCCAGGTAGGTCGTCGGCTCCGCCAGCGAGGTGTCGAGCTTGCTGACGCCCTTTCCGTCAGACACGGCGTAATCCTGGACGCCGAAGACGCCGTAGACGTAGTCGCCCACTGTGAAGCCGGGATGCTCGGATGCCGTGACATGCCCGATCGCGCCAGCACGCATGACCGCGCCAACCTGCACGGGCGCAATGTAGGAGGCACCGGCGTTCATCCACCCCCGCATCGCGGGGTCGATAGACAAATGCGAGATCGCTATGACGAATTGCCCCGGGCCCGCAGCCGGGACCGGCTCACTCGTCACCTCCCAGTCGGAGGCCTCGGGCACCCCCGACGGCCGGGCAGCAAGCCGCACCTGGTGGTTGATCGAGATCACTCTGCGACTCCCAAGCGAGGATTCCCAACGTGTTACCGGAACGTAGCGCTGCTGAATCGGTAAGGCAAGTGAACCGGCTCCATGCGCCCCGCGGGAGAACAGATCGGCGCCCGGCAAGCATGCAGGGTCCAGTTCGGGGCAGCAGGTCATTAGCCACATGCACCGGTGCGGGAGCCATGGGTTAACGTGCCAGCTGTGGCGGCGGGTGATGAAAGGGACGTGGTGCGGAGCGGGTATGACGTCTTGTCGTATCACTACCGCAGTGACGGCGCCAGTGAAGGCAGGTACGCGCCCTGGCTGGCCGGGCTGCGCAGCCGCCTGCCCGCCGCGGGCTCGGTGCTCGACCTGGGCTGTGGCTGCGGGGTGCCGGTCGCCCGGTCGCTGGCAGGCCGGGTACCAGGTCACTGGCGTGGACATCAGCGACGTCCAGGTCGAACGAGCGCGGCGGCTGGTCCCCACCGCGACCTTCCTGCGCGCCGACGCCACGACGATCAGCTTCCCGCCCGCATCCTTCGACGCCATCGTCTGCCTGTACGCCCTCATCCACATGCCCCTGGCCACCCAGCCGCCCCTGCTGCGGCGTGCCGCCACCTGGCTGCGCCCCGGGGGCTGGCTGCTGGCCGTCACCGGGAACCCCATCACGCCCATCCAGGACCGCAGGCGGGACCTCTATTCTGTGACGCATTGGGGACAGGAACTGTAAGGGAGCCGATGAAGCCCGCGCCGTTCACCTACCACCGTGCGAGCTCAGCCGAGGAGGCTGTAGCCCTGCTGGCCGAGCTCGGCGATGAGGCCAAGCTGATCGCCGGAGGCCAGAGCCTTGTCGCGATGATGAACTTCCGTCTGGCCCGCCCGACGGCGCTGGTCGACATCAGCAGGCTTGGCGAGTTGCGATACGTCCGCCAGCACGACGGGCAGCTGCGGGTCGGCGCCCTGGCGCTGCACCGTGACCTGGAACGGCTTACCGACCCGGGCGTGCTGGCTGGTTTTGGGATGCTCCCCCGGGCGGCGGGCTACATCGGTCATTACGCGATCCGTGCGGCGGGAACCTTCGGCGGGAGCATCGCTCACGCGGACCCTGCCGCCGAGTGGTGCATGGCGGCGCTGCTGTTCGACGCGGAGATCGTGGCACGCGGGCCCAGCGGCGAGCGGGTAATCCCAGCCGCCGGTTTCTTCAAGGGCTTCCTGGAGACCGAACTCCAACCGGACGAGATGATCGTCGAGGTGCGCCTGCCGGCGGCCCGGCCCGGCGCGGCGATCTGCGAATTCGCGCGCCGGCACGGTGATTTCGCCATCGTGGCCGTGGCGGCGGCGGTCGACCTCCAGGGCGGAGTCTGTCGCGATGCCCGGGTCGTGCTCGGCGGGGTCGCGGGCACGGTGTGCCGTGCCGCTGGAGCCGAAGCCATGCTGGCTGGCTCCAGCGCGAAGGCGGACACGATCGCGGCCGCAGCCGAGGCGGCTGCGGCCGGGGTGAACCCGCCCGGCGACATCCACGGCAGCGCGGAGTACCGCCGCCATCTCATCCGCGTCCTCGTAGGCAGGGCGCTCAGGGAGGCGATCTCGAATGCCTGACGCGGCACCCGCGGGGCTGGACCGGCCAGCGCGTGCCACGCACGGAGGACGGCTATCTGCGCACCGGCCGACAAAACAGGGAAGTGACCAGGTGAAAGACGTTCATTCGGTCCGCATGGTGGTAAACGGGGCCGACCATGAACTGGCCGTCGAGTCACGGCGCACCCTCGCCGACGTGCTGCGCCACGACCTGGGGTACACCGGTACACACATCGGCTGCGAGCACGGGATCTGCGGCGCCTGCACGGTACTCGTGGACGGGCTCCCCGTTCGCTCGTGCTTGATGTTCGGCGTCCAGGCGAATGGACGCTCCGTTGAGACAGTGGAGGGACTCGGCACACCCGACGCGCTCGGCGCGCTACAGCAGGCCTTCACCGACCATCACGGCCTGCAGTGCGGGTTCTGCACGCCAGGTTTCCTGATGCTGGTCACTGCCTTCCTCCGGGAGACTCCTTCGCCCACAGACGACGAGATCCGCGCGGTTGTCGCATCCAACTTGTGCCGGTGCACGGGGTACCAGAGCATCCTGCAGGCAGTGCGGGCGGCAGCAGACGGTCACGGCGGCAGCTGATGGGCCACGTCGGCAGCCGGGTGCGCCGCCTCGAGGATCCCAGATTGCTTACGGGCGCGGGCCTCTTCGCCGACGACGAGAACCGGCCAGGCCAGCTCTGGCTGCGTGTTGTCCGCTCAACCGTCCCCCACGCCCTGGTGCGTTCGGTAGATGTGGCCGAGGCGCTAGAGCTGGGCGGAGTGCGGGCTGTCCTCATTGGAGCTAAGATCAGCCTGCCGCCGATCCCGGTGCGCATCAGCCCTGCCGTCGGCGACTTGGACGCCTACCTGCAGCCGGTCCTCGCCCACGATCGGGTCCGCTACGTGGGCGAGCCGTTGGCGGTCGTGGTCGCCGACGATCCGTACCTGGCCGAGGACGGGGCCGATCTGGTCGCAGTCGACTACGAGGAGCTCGGACCTGTCCTCAGCGCGCAGGAAGCTTGCGCACCTGGCGTGCCGGAGCTGTTCCCCGGGCAGCCAAACGAGGTGGCCGAGCTGACCGCGTCGTTTGGGGATGTGGCGGCGGCGTTCCGCGCTGCGGCGCACATCGTGGAGCTGGAAGTCGCGGTGGGCCGCCAGACCGGGCTGCCGATAGAGCCGCGCAGCCTGCTGGCCGAATGGGACCCGGCCGGGCAGTCGCTCGACTTCTGGGGCGCGACCAAGGTGCCTCACTTCAACCGCCGCGTGATCAGTGCTGCGCTCGGCGTTGCGCCGGACCAAATCCGCATGCACCGCTGTGACGCGGGAGGCGGTTTCGGTGTGCGCGGGGAACTCTACCCAGAGGACATCCTCGTGCCCTACGTGGCGCGCCTGCTCGGGCGCGCCGTGAAGTGGACCGAGGACCGTGCCGAGCATCTTGTTGCGGTCAACCACTCCCGCGATCAGGTGCATCGCATCGCCGGGGCCTTCGACGCCGGGGGGCGGCTGCTCGCGATCCGCGATGAGATCTGGCATGACAACGGGGCGTACATCCGGACACACGGGCTGACAGTTCCCGAGCTCACCGTCAGCATGCTGCCAGGCCCATACCGCATGACGAGCTTCGAAGCGACCGTGCACGTGACCGTGTCGAACAAGACACCGTGCGGCACGTTGCGCGCGCCGGGCCGCTACGAGGGCACCTTCGCACGCGAGCGCCTGCTGGACGCAGCCGCGGCCACGCTGGGCATCGACCCGGTCGAATTGCGCCGACGCAACCTGCTCGGCCCAAGTGAACTGCCAATTGCCCGTTCACTCCGGGCGCTCGGCACCGACGTCGTTCTCGATGAAGGGGACTATCCAGCTCTCCTTGAGCGGGCGGTGACGGAGTCCGGTTACCAGTCATGGGTGCGGGAGGCACAGGAGCACCGCGGCGCCGGCCGTCTCGTGGGCGCCGGGATGGCGGTATTCCTGGAGAAGAGCGGGCTCGGTCCCTATGAAGTCGCAGAGGTAGAGGTAGATCCATCGGGCGGGGTGCGCGTGGCCACCGGTGGCACGTCGCTCGGCCAGGGCATCGAGACGGTGCTCGCGCAGATCGCGGCCGACGCGCTGGGGGTGGACCCGGCCAATGTGGCCGTCATCGCCGGGGACACTGAGTTGCTTGGCGACGGGGTTGGCTCCTGGGCCAGCCGCTCGACCGTTGTTGGAGGTTCGGCTGTCCTACGTGCGGCTGAGGCCACCGCGGACCTTGCCCGCCGGGCCGCCGCCGCCCTGCTCGGCGCGGACCCCGCGAATCTGGGACTCAAGCGGGGGCGGGTGACCGCAGCACCGGGGGGCAGGTGCCGCCCGGACGCTGCGAGAAGCGGATCAGTCTCCCTCGCCGAGATCGCGGCGGCACTTGCCGATCCGCCGCCTGGCCTCGCTCTGCCTGCAGGCCCACTCCGCGCCCGGCGGGAGTTCGCGGCCGATCACATGACCTACCCCTACGGTGTGCACCTGGCCCAGATAGAGGTTGATCCCGAAACCGGAGCCGTCGAGGTTCTTCGTTATTTCGTCGCCTACGAAGTTGGCCGCGCGATTAACCCATCCACCGTGGAGGGGCAACTCGTCGGCGGCGCGCTCCAGGGCATCGGCGGCGCTCTCTTCGAAGAACTGGCTTATGGGCCCGATGGGCAGCCGCTCACTGCAAGCCTCATCGACTACTTGCTGCCTTTCGCCAGCGAGGCCTCCGGCGTGGTCACGCTCCTAGCCGAGGATTATCCTTCTCGCAGTAACCCGCTCGGCGCCAAGGGCGCGGGCGAAGGCGGGATCACTGCGGCCGGGGCTGCGATCGCTAGCGCCCTGGGTGATGCGCTGGGGGCGCCGAGCGCGCCGACGCGGCTCCCGCTCACGCCAGAGCGGATCCACAGCCTGATCGCAGCCGGTTCAGCCAGCAGCGCGCCTGTGACATCAACGGCGCGGCGAGCCGTTCCCACTGGGTGAAATGGGGGGCGGTGCGCAAGATTTTCGCATCGGGCACGTGCGATCACGGTGACTCATCTTTGATGCGAAAGCCGGCTGGACCGGCGCTCAGTACTCTGTGTTATCCTCCTGCCACGCTCTGTGTTACGCTCTTGCCACGTCAATAGCCCAGGGGGGGAAATGACCGGATTGATACGCAAGAGTCTTGATTCCCCGGAAGAGACCCGCCCGTTTCATGACGGCAAGGGCAAGCTCGAACTGGTGAATCTCGAATCCGGAGCAGTCGGCCGCGCGACCTTCGAGCCGGGATGGCAGTGGTCGAAACATGTCAAGCCCATTGCCCAGACCGAGAGTTGCCAGGCCGCGCACATGGGCTACTTCGTCTCCGGCAGGATGAAGGTCGTGATGGATGACGGCGAAGAGATGGAGTTCGGCCCTGGAGACTTCGGTGTCATGGCACCGGGACACGACGCGTGGACAGTCGGCAACGAACCTTGCGTCGTTATCGACTGGCAGGGCTTCGCTGACTACGCCAAGGCCAAAGCTGGCTGAAGGTTACGCGCCTCGATGGCGATGGATAGTCGCCGCGAGCCGGGTGCCGCCGTTCAGTGGTGTTCGGCCCGCACCGGCTGCGGTAGCTGCTCACTGCCGTCGGCACTGACGCCGCTGGCCAGCGCTTGAGTGACTCTGGCCAGCAGCGCTGCCCGGGAGAAGGGTTTGCCGATGACCGGTGTTTCGGGTGGTGGCCAGCTTTCGGTGGTGGCCTGCCGTTCATATCCGGACATGTACAGCACCCGGATGCCGGGGCGTATCTGCTGGGCCTGCGTCGCGAACGCCTTGCCGGTAATACCTGGCATGACGACATCCGTCAGCACCAGGTCGGCGGGCGTTCCCGGGTCGCGGAGGAGGTGAAGCGCTTCCTTCCCGTTGGCGGCGGTCGTGACCCGGTAACCGGCGCAAGTGAGGACGCGGTGCGCGACGTCCCGGATTGAGGGTTCATCGTCGACCACGAGTACGGCGCCGGCGTGCTCTGTAACCCGGCCTGGGTGACTGGCCGACGGCCCGGTCGCCGCGGACCCGGGCGCGGCGGGCAGCGTTATCGTTATGGTCGTTCCCCTGCCCGGTTCTGATCGAAGCCAGGCCTTGCCGCCGGCTTGTGTGGCGATTCTGCGGACGGCGGGCAGGCCGAGCCCTGCTGCTTGGTCCGCGGGCTTGGTGGTGAAGAAAGGCTCGAAGGCTCGCTCCGCGGTTATCGTGTCCATTCCGGCGCCAGTGTCGGTGATGCGCACCGTGACGTAGTGCCCGGGGAGCAGCTCAGCCAGGTCGGCGGGGTCTTCCCGCTGGGCGGCGGGATCGGCGGCGCCGGGGTTCACCGTGTCGATATTCGCGGTGTCGATAGTGAGGTGACCGCCGGCGGGCATGGCGTCGCGGGCGTTCAGCGCGATGTTGATGATCGCCTGCTCAAGCAGCCCAGGGTCGGCTTCTACTGGCCACAGCCCCGCGCCCCGCCGGGTGTCGACAGTGACGTGCTCGCCAAGCACCTCGCGCAGGAGCCCGGTGACGTCGTTGATCAGCCGACTGAGGTCCACGGGCGCGGGCTGTGCCTGTTCCCGCTGGGCGAATGCCAGCAGGTGCTTGATCAGCCTTTTGGCGCGGTCGGCGGCGTCTTCGATCTGCTCGATGTCCCAGCGGACAGGCCCCCACCGGGTCGCGCTCTCGGCCGCCTCGGCGACCGTCACTTCGTCGCGGACGAGGCTCGCATAGTTGGTGATCACCGTGAGCATGTTGTTGAAGTCGTGCGCGATTCCGCCGGCAAGTTGTCCCAGGCTGTCCAGGCGGCGCGACCGCAGCAGCTCGTGGTCGAGCCGCCGTAGCTCGGCTTGCGCCTGTTCGTCGGCCGTGGTGTCCTCGACGTAGGTCGCAAGGTAACGCTCTCCCGTGTCCGGCTGGATCGCGGATCCGGTCAGCCGGACGCAGATGGTCTCGCTGTTCTTGTGGACCAGGCGTGTGTCCGCCCGGATCTGGCCGGTTTCGCCGGATATGACTTTCTGGATCAGGTCCTCAAGCGCGGGTTGTTGTTCAGGGTGGAAATTACCCAGGAAGTTCGCGCCAGTCAGCTCCCGCCGCGAGTAGCCCGTCAACTGGCAGAACGCGTCGTTGACCGCCAGGTAGACGCTCTGCTGGCCGGCGGCCAGGCTGGTCACGACCATGCCGAAAGGCGCGGGGCCGAAGTCCCGCCGGAACTGCTGCTCGCTGGCCCGCACAGCCTTGCCGCCCTCAGTGGCGGCCTGGCCGGCCGTCGGCCACTCGTCCAGGGCAGCGCTGTCTGCCTGTGCCACGGGTACCCCCTTCAGCCCCGGCCCGCCCGCGGCTGCGGATCGCGGCGTAACGGGAGAAGCCAGCTGGATGCATCGAAACGTAATCGAACAGTACCTCAGTGTAATCGAAGCGTTCAGCCGGTCGTATCCGGAGCCCGGGTTGGACAGGGCTGCCGCTGCGAGGACCGTGCCTGGTTCATGGTCGCTCAGCGATCGCATCGACTCCGCGTGCCGCGAGTGCGCCCTCGACGTCACCGGCCAGGAACCGGCCCCAGCCACCCCGATCCGCGTTGCGTCGAGCCCGACACCGGCGCTGCGGCCCAGACTGACAGCCGCGGACCGGGCCAGAACACCGATTTCGCCCACGGCGTCATCGGATCGGGCTGCCTACGTCCTGGCGAAGAACGCACACCCCCCAGCCGGTGCCCGGATCGGGTACCCGGAAGATCACGGGGGCGGCCGCCGCCGGCTCGGGTAAGACTCCCCACCTGGGCTGCTGGAAACCGGGAAAATGCAGAGCCGGTGCCGGCAACGTTCGCTTATGACGCCAGCGCGATGCTGACTTTCCAGTTCACACCAAACGGAAATTACCGTGGACTGTACCCGCGGCACACCCGGTCAACATACAACGTATATAGACTTTGTTTGCCGGAAAAGCGTAGAATCAACAAGTTCACGGATCCTGGGGTGTGAAAGGGGGGAATCCGTGCCTGTTCACGTTGCTGTGGCCCGCCCGCGTGCGGCTCATAACCGGGCATCCCGTCTGCTACGCGAAGTGAGGAAGCGGCCGCAACTGGCACTGGTCGCTGCCTTGTTGGCGATAGCTCCGTTCGGCGCGTTCTCGGGCGGTTTGCCTTCCAGCGCCGCCGCGGCTGTTTCCGCAGGTACGGTGGCGTCCTCCGACCCCGTCATCGCGGTTGCCGGGGACATAGCATGCGATCCTGCGAACTCAAATTTCAACGGAGGGAACGGGTCTGCTAACTCCTGCCGCCAAAAATACACCTCTGATCTGCTGGTCAACTCCGGACTTTCGGCAGTGCTCGACTTGGGGGACAATCAGTATTACTGCAGCGGATACCAGGCGTACCTTGGGTCCTACGACCTGAGTTGGGGGAGGGCAAAGCCCATCACCCACCCCTCGGTGGGAAACCATGAATACCTGACGTCGGGCGGTACGGACTGCAACGCGCAGAACGCGGGGGCGGACGGCTATTTCAAATACTTCGGTGCGGCGGCGGGGCAGAAGGGGAGCGGATACTACAGCTTCGACGTTGGTACCTGGCACCTCATCGCGCTCAATTCAAACTGTCACGACGCCGGGGGGTGTGGGGCGACATCGCCGCAAGGACTGTGGCTGGCGAACGACCTCCGGACACACACAAACTTCTGCACGCTGGCCTACTGGCACATTCCACTGTTCAGTTCCGGTGGCCGGGCAAACGGCAATTCGAAACCTTTCTGGCAAATGCTCTACGACAACAATGCGGACCTGATCCTGAGCGCCCACGACCACACATACGAGCGGTTCGCGCCCCAGACGCCTTCCGGGACGCTGGACACCGCCAGAGGTATTCGCGAGTTCATCGCCGGTACAGGTGGGGCCAACCACACGGGCATCGTTCAGGTTGCCGCGAACAGCGAGGTCAGGAACGTGGACACCTTCGGTGTCCTGGAACTCACGCTCCATGCGGCAAGCTATGACTGGCAGTTCGCGCCGGAGGCCGGCAAGACCTTTACCGACGCGGGAACCACCGCCTGTCACGGCGCGACCCCGGACACCTCGCCGCCGACGGCCCCCGCGGGGCTTGTGGCCACAGCACAGTCCACTGGCCAGGTAAACCTGTCCTGGGCCGCCTCGGCCGACAACGTGGGCGTCACCGGGTACCAGGTATACCGGGACGGCACGCTCATCGGCTCCACGGCGGCCACGACCTATTCGGACACCACTGTCTCCGGCTCCACGACGTACTCCTACACGGTGGCCGCGTCCGACGCCGCCGGGAACCATTCACCGCCATCGGCTCCCGCGACGGTCACCACACCGGGGGGAACAGCCAGCGTGCTGGTGAGCCCAGTGGCCGACACGTACGCCGACTCATCGAACCCGGCCGCAACACACGGCTCGTCGGCGCAGCTCCGGATCGACGGTTCCCCAACAGTCAGCAGCTACCTGCGGTTCGACCTGAGCTCGGTGCCTGGCACGATCACAGGCCTGACGCTGAACGTGTACGCCACCTCGTCATCGGCCGCCGGGTACGCGGTGCGCGGCGTGGCCGACAACACCTGGAGCGAGAGCACACTCAACTGGAACAACGCTCCTGCCATCGGCTCCACGGACGCCGGCCAGTCCGGGGCCTTCACGGCCAATACGATGACCGCCGTGAACGTATCGTCGCTCATCAGCGGCAACGGCCTGCTCAGCCTGTCGATGACGGGGATCAATGGCACTGCCGTCTCGTTCTCGAGCCGGGAGGGAGCCGTCAAGCCACAGCTCGTCGTCACGTACCAGGGCTGAGGCGCGGCAACCGCCCCCCGGCCAGCCTCGCGGCCAGGCCGGCGGCTGTCTCCGGCGGTCCCCGCCTGGGGCCGCGGTCCCCCTCCGAGGCCGCGGTCCCGCCCGAGGCCGCCGCGGGATCAGGTTCGCACGATCGGGCGGCGAACGAAGACGATCGCTGCCCCGTCCGGCGACCACGAGGGCATCGAATCGTCGTCAGGTGCCGCCGTCACGCGGCGCAGCCCCCGCCCGTCGGCCCCGGTCACATAAAGCGACCGGAAGCCCGCCTTGCTGGCCGCATCGCTCGCGTACACGATCTGCTTCCCGTCGGGCGACCATGTTGGGTCGAATTCATTGTGGGGGTTCCTGGTGATCCGCCGAGTCGTCCCCCTCATGGCGTTGAGCATGAAAAGGTCCCAGGTGAAACGTGGGGGCGCTGCCTGCATGAACACGACCTGGCGCCCGTCTGGGGACCAACTCGGGTGGGTCTGCTCGGAGCTGGTCCGCTTGGTCATGCGCCGCGGGTGCCCGCCGGCCGCCGGGACCAGGTACAGGTTCACGCGCTCGTGGTGAACCTCACGCGAGAACGCGATCCACCGGCCGCCTGGCGCCCACGCGGGAGCGCTGTCGCTGTTGTCCACTCCCTCGGGCTCACCGTTCACCAGGCGCAACCGGTCCGTGCGGCGGTCCACGGAATACAGCACCTGCGTCTCCCCGCGCTGGCGGGCGAACACGATGGCGCGCCCGTCCGGCGACCAGCCCGGCGACGAGACAGAGCCCGCGCCGGTGGAAACCTCCCGCAGGTGCCCTCCGGTCCGCGACACAACATAGAGCCGTGAGGGACACGACACGCACCCGGCGGCGAACGCGATCCACCGGCCGTTGGGTGACCACGCGGGGCCCGACTCGCTGTCCAGGCGCGCCGCATCGCCCGGCCGGAGCAGCGGGCGTGCGGTCCCGCCCCGGGCCGGCACTACATACAGCGACGCGTGCGGGCTGAGGACCGTCACCCCGGCAGTCCGTGACGGGCGCGTGAGGCCGGGCCCGCCCGGTTTCCCCGTGCACGCCGAAAGCGCCAGCACGCCAGCGACGGACGCAGCGGCACTCACGTGCACCCACCGTCGGCTAACCCACGCCATCTCATGCCCCGTCTGCCCTCACCTGCGGCAGCCTGGCTGCCCCCCAGGAGCACATGGTCGCACAGAGTTGCCTCTACGGTCCCGCGGCATCGCCAGGAAAGCCACGTGGTCACCCGTTTAGGCGGGCTCTCCACCGGCTTGGTCTGGGCATATGCTCCATCCAGCGGTGGCGCGTCTGGCTGGGCGGGACGCCGTTTGGACCCCCTGACTGATCGGAACGTGTGGGATGACCCTGCCTGGCACCGCCGCTGTCCCTGACCGTGCTCGTGTCGTCGTCATCGGTGGCGGCATCATCGGGACCTCGGTCGCCTATCACCTCGCGCACCTCGGGGTGAACGATGTTGTCCTGCTGGAACGCGACCGGCTGACCTCGGGGACGACCTGGCACGCGGCCGGGCTGATGGCCACCTTCGGCTCTACCTCGCAGACCTCGACAGAGCTGCGGATGTACACCCGCGACCTGTACGCCCGGCTGGAGGCAGAGACGGGGCTCGCGACCGGCCTGAAGCAGGTCGGGCTCGTTGAGCTCGCGATCGAGCCGGGGCGGCTGGAGGAGTACCGGCGGGTCGCAGCGTTCAACCGGTTGTGCGGCGTGGAGGTGCATGAGGTCTCCCCGCACGGGGTCGCGGAGTTGTTTCCGCTGGCACGGGTCGATGACGTGCTGGCCGGCTTCTACATTCCGGCCGATGGCCGGGTGAACCCGGTTGATGTGACGATGTCGCTGGCCCGGGGAGCCCGGATGCGGGGTGCACGGATCATCGAGGGCGTAACGGTCACGGGCTTCCTGCAGCGGCACGGGGCTGTCACCGGGGTCCGCACGCCGCGAGGTGATGTCGAGGCCGAGTACGTGGTCAACTGCGCCGGGATGTGGGCCCGCGAGCTCGGCGATCTTGCCGGGGTGAACATCCCGCTGCAGGCCGCCGAGCACTACTACCTGCTGACAGAGCCGATCGAGGAGGTGGACAGCAGCTGGCCGGTGCTGGAGGACCCCGCCAACTACGGCTATTACCGGGAAGAGGGGGGCGGGCTGATGCTCGGCCTGTTCGAGCCGGTCTGCGCGCCATGGCGGGTCGAGGGCGTCCCCGCGGACTTCTCGTTTGGTGAACTGCCCCCGGACTGGGACCGGATGGCGCCCCATCTGGAGCGCGCCATGTCCCGGGTTCCGGTGTCGGCGCAGGCCGGCATCAAGAAGTTCTTCTGCGGCCCGGAAAGCTTCACCCCTGACCTGCTGCCAATTGTCGGCGAGGCGCCGGAGCTGAAGAACTACTTCGTGGCCGCCGGGCTGAACTCGATCGGGATCCTGACCGGCGGCGGAGTCGGCCGGGTGATCGCGCACTGGATCGCCGAGGGCCGGCCCGACATCGACGTGACGGCCATGAACATCGACCGGCTGTACCGCTACCAGGCCAATCCTGAGTACCGTGCGACTCGCACGGTCGAGTCGCTGGGCCTGGTGTACGAGACCCACTTCCCGGGCCGGTCAATGCGTACCGCGCGCGGCGCGATGGTGTCGCCGGTCCATCACCGGCTGGAGGCGCAGCGAGCGTATTTCAAGGACGTCAGCGGCTGGGAGGGACCCGACTGGTACGCCCCCGAGGGCGCCGAGCCGAAGGTCGGCGCGCTGTCCTGGGGCCGGCAGGACTGGTTCGGATACTGGGAGGCCGAACATCACGCCGCGCGCACCGGCGTGATCTTGATGGACATGGCCTTCATGGCCAAGTTCGAGGTGCAGGGCCGCGACGCCGGGCGCGTCATGGATCGGCTTTCCGCGAACCAGGTAAACGGTGCACCTGGCCGGATCACCTACACGCAGTGGCTCAACCCCGCCGGCAAGCTGGAAGCCGACCTCACGGTGACCAAGCTCGGTGACGACCGGTTCTGGGTGGTCGCCTCCGACACCGCGCACCGTCATGTGGAAACGTGGATGCGCAGGCATCTCGGCGACGACCACGCCTTCGTCACCGACGTGACGTCCGGCTACGCGCAAATCAACATCCAAGGCCCCCGATCGCGGGAACTGCTGGCCTCGGTCACCAGTGCGGATGTGTCCAACGAGGCGTTCCCTTACCGTGCGGCGGCCGAGATCGACATCGGGTTCGCACGGGTGCTGTGCATCCGGATCACCTACCTGGGCGAGCTCGGCTACGAGCTGTACATCCCGGCGGAGCAGGCCGTGCACGTTTACGACCGGCTGGCCGAGGCCGGGCGCGCGGTGGACCTGCGGCACGCGGGGCTCAAGGCGCTGGGCAGCCTGCGGATGGAGAAGGGCTACCGCGACTACGGCCACGACATCGACAACACCGACACGGTGCTGGAGGCAGGCCTCGGCTTCGCGGTCGCGCTGGACAAGCCGGGCGGCTTCATCGGCCGCGACGCCGTCCTTGCCCAGAAGGCGCGCGGGACACTCAGCCGGCGACTGGTGCAGGTGCTGGTGAAAGATCCCGAGCCGCTCATGTTCCACGCCGAGGTGGTCCGCCGGAACGGCACACCGGCCGGGTACATCCGGTCCGCGTCCTATGGGTTCACGCTGGGTGGCGCGGTTGGGCTGGCGATGATCGACGCCGACGAGCCCATCGACAGGGCCTACCTGGACTCCGGCGAGTGGACGGTGCAGATCGGGGCGTCGGTCTATCCGGCCGTCGCGTCGCTGCGCCCGATGTATGACCCGGGGAACAAGCGCGTCCAGATGTGAGCGCGCCGGGCAGTGCTAACCCAGGCTGCGCAGCGGTGAGCGTGCCCCCCCGGCGGCACTTTCAAGTGTGCGCGCCGCCCGCGGGTGCGGGATCACCGTCCTAAGCATGATCAAGGGATTGGTGGTACAGGAGCACCACCAATCCCTTGATCACGGTGCTTCGCTGGCCCATCACGCTCCAGCGGCCGGGACACCTGCCCTTGTAAGCCCGGGAAGGTCCGGTTGTTAGCCTGGGCGGATTGTGAGCACACCTAGCCCGGTCTCGACGTATCGCTTGCAGCTTCGGCGGGAATTCGGGTTCGCAGATGCGGCTGCCATCGCCGACTACCTGGCTGACCTGGGCGTGACGCATGTGTACCTCTCGCCGATCCTGCAGGCCGCGCCCGGCTCCGCACACGGGTACGACGTGGTGGATCACTCGCGGATCTCCGCCGACCTTGGCGGGGAAACGGCGTTTCGCGCCATGGTGGAGCAGTTCCGGCAACATGGGCTGGGCGTGATCGTCGACATCGTGCCCAATCACATGGCAATCTCCGTACCGGAGTCGCTCAACCGGCAGTTGTGGTCGGTTCTGCGAGAGGGCAGAGCGTCGGCATTCGCGCACTGGTTCGACGTTGACTGGGCCGCGCACGGCGGGCGGATGCTGTTGCCGATCCTCGCTGGCCCGTCCGAGGACTGCGGGAACGACCTTACGGTGGGCCGTGCCGGCGGCGAGGCTGTGCTCCGCTATCACGATCATGTGCTGCCGCTTCGCCCCGGTACCGCTGACCTGCCGTTGCGCGACCTGCTCCAGGCCCAGCACTACCAGCTCAGCGACTGGCGGCTGGCCGCGACCGAGCTGAACTGGCGGCGGTTCTTCGATGTCACCTCGCTCATCGGGATCAGGGTGGAGGACGCTGACGTCTTCGACGCCACCCACCGGCTGCTGCTCAGCCTGGTGGCCGATGGGCTCATCGACGGTCTGCGGGTGGACCATCCCGACGGGCTGGCAGATCCCCGGGGCTACCTTGCGCGGCTGGCCAGCCAGACCGGGAACGCATGGGTGGTCACCGAGAAGATCCTGACCGGGGACGAGGAACTGCCGCCGGATTGGCGCTGCGCGGGCACCACCGGTTACGACGCGCTGGGCGCGGTGACTGGCCTGTTCGTGGACTCGGCCGGCGCCGAGCCGCTCACCAGCACTTACGCACGTTTCACCGGCGGCCAGCGCCGCTTCGCGCCGGTCGCCGAGACCGCCAAACGCGAGGCGGCCACCCGCACGTTCGCGGCCGAGCTGTCGAGGCTGGCCAGGCTGGCCCAGGCGGCGGATCAGGCACTCGGCCGCCTCAGCACCGACGACGTGCGCGTGATCCTTGTCGAACTGCTCACGGCCCTCGGCGTCTACCGCGCGTACGTCGTGCCGGGCGAGCCCGCCCCTGAAACCCACGCCGCCCTGCTCGACAACACGGCCGCATCGGCGTGCGCCCACCTGCCCGCCCGCCTGCATCCGGCGCTCGCCGCCGTCCGCGATCTTGCGCTCGGCCGTGGGGCGGGGGAGGGAGGCACGCTCCAGGCTGAGGGTGGTGGCACGCGGCAGACCGGGGAGGGCGGGGGTGGCACACGATCGGCCGGGGAGGGCGCGGCGGGCAGTCAGGCGCGGGATGAGTTCGTTGTTCGGTTCCAGCAAACATGCGGGCCGGTTATGGCCAAGGGGGTGGAGGACACCGCGTTCTACCGCTGGTCCCGCCTGGTAGCCCTGAACGAGGTCGGCGGCGACCCCGACAAGTTCGGGATGAGCCCGCAGGAGTTCCATGACTTCGCGGGCCGGCTGGCCCGCGACTGGCCAGCGACCATGACCACCCTCTCCACGCACGACACCAAGCGCCAGGAAGACGTGAGGGCCCGGCTGGCGGCGCTGGCCGAGTCGCCCGAACTGTGGACGGCGGAACTGGCGCGCTGGCACGACCGCGCCGCCCAGCTCAGCGGCGGGCGGCTGCCCGAGCCGGACACCGAGTACCTGCTGTGGCAGGCACTGGCCGGCGCCTGGCCGGCTGGCCGCGAGCGCATCGCCCAATACTTGCGCAAGGCGATGAGGGAGGCCAAAACTTCGACCTCGTGGACGGACCCCAACCCTGAGTACGAGGCAACCGTGCTCGGCTTCGCCGATTTGATACCAAACGATACGTACCTGACCACTGCCATCACCCGCTTCCTCACCCGTATTCGTGAGCAGGTGCGGGCCAACTCACTCGGAGCGAAGATCGTGCAGCTGACCATGCCGGGCGTAGCGGATGTTTACCAGGGCTGTGAGCTGACCGGGCTGTCGCTGGTGGACCCGGACAACCGGCGGCCGGTGGACTTCGAACGGCGCCGGTGTATGCTCGCCAGGCTCGATGAGGCCGCAGAGCGGGCCGCCCCCGCCGCGGATGACGGTCTCGACCTGGACAAGCTGCTGGTCACCTCGCGCGCGCTGCGGCTGCGGCGCGCGCACCCCGAGTGGTTCCGCGGCTGCTACGAACCCGTCTGGGCCGAAGGCCCGGCAGCGCACCATGTGATCGCCTTCGCGCGGGGCACCCCTGCGCCGCGCGGCAGCGCCGCGGGCGATGCTACCCCGCGCGGCAGCGCGCCGGGTGGCAGCGCCCCGGGTGGCAGCGCCGTGACTGTGGCCCCCCGCCTGCCCGGCAGGCTTCAGCGAACCGGGGGGTGGGCTGACACGGTGCTGCTCCTGCCGGAGGGACGCTGGCTCGACGTCCTGACCGGCGCCCGCCACGGCCCGCGCCCGCTGCTGGCCGCGCTGACCCGGCGGCTGCCGGTTGCGCTGCTTGTCCCCGACGGGGACGGGCCAGCGGGAAAGGGCACGGTGCCCGCATGACCGTCTTCCGGGTCTGGGCGCCCACAGCCAGCCGGGCCGAGGTCGAGGTGCTGGGGAAGCGGCACAACATGGCTCCCGGAGACGCCCCTGGGTGGTGGGAGGCTGATGTGCCGGCGGGGGATGGCGCCGACTATGCGTTTCGCCTGGACGGGGGCGAGCCGTTGCCGGACCCGGGTTCGCCGCGGCAGCCGTTTGGCATGAAAAGCATGAGCCGCAGCTACGACCACTCTGCCTTCCCCTGGACCGATGACGACTGGCGGGGCGCTCCGCTGCCCGGGGCCGTTCTCTATGAGCTGCATGTCGGCACCTTCACCCCGGAGGGGACGTTCGATGCCGCGATCGGGCGGCTCGACCATCTGCGTGACCTCGGCGTGAACATGGTGGAGCTGATGCCGGTCGCCGCGTTTCCCGGGCGCCGCGGCTGGGGGTATGACGGGACGCAGCTATGGGCGGTGCATGAGCCCTACGGCGGGCCCGACGGTCTGAAGCGGTTCGTTGACGCCTGCCACGCGCGCGGGCTGGCCGTCGTGCTCGATGTGGTCTACAACCATGTCGGCATTGGCAACCGGCTGGCTGAGTTCGGCCCGTACTTCACTGACGCGCACGTGACCCCGTGGGGACCCGCGGTGAACCTCGACCAGCCGGGGTCCGATGAGGTGCGGGCGTTCCTGGTCGGCAACGCCCTGATGTGGCTTCGCGACTATCACATTGACGGGCTGAGGCTGGACGCGGTCCACGCGTTCGAAGATCACCGGGCGCTGCATTTCCTTGAGGACCTAGCGACCGAGGTATCGGCGCTCGCTGGGCTGCTGAACCGCGAGTTGGTTCTCATCGCCGAGTCGGACGCCAACGATCCGCGGCTGGTCAGCTCCCGGGAGAACGGTGGGTACGGCCTGACGGCCCAGTGGAGTGATGATTTCCACCACGCGGTCCATGCCGCGATCACCGGCGAGCGGCAGGGTTACTACGGCGACTTCGGGTCGATGGAAGCGCTGGCCAAGACCCTCACCAAGGTGTTCTTCCATGACGGCACCTGGTCCGAGTTTCGCGGGCGTACCCACGGCCGGCCGGTGGATGTGTTCCGGGTGCCCGCCCACCGGTTCCTTGGTTACTTGCAAAATCACGACCAGATCGGCAACCGGGCGGCGGGGGACCGGATCGCCGCTACCGTGCCTGCTGACCTGCTCAAGGTTGGTGCCGGGCTGGTCTTGACCGCCCCGTACACGCCGATGCTGTTCATGGGGGAGGAGTGGGGCGCGGATACACCCTGGCAGTACTTCACCGATCACACCGACCCCGGGCTGGCGCGGGCCGTGGCGCATGGCCGGCGGGCGGAGTTCGCCGCTCATGGCTGGGACCCCGCCTGCATTCCGGACCCGCAGGACGAGGCGACCTACCTCCGCTCCAAGCTGGACTGGTCGCAGCTTGACGGTGCCGGGCAGCGTGAGCTGCTCGCCTGGTACACCGAGCTGATCGCGCTCCGCCGTGCCCGGGCCGAGCTGGCTGACCCGCGGCTGGACCAGGTGCAGGTTGATTACGACGAGGACGCGCGCTGGCTGGTGTTCCAGCGCGGCGGGCTGCGCATCGCGGCCAGCCTGGGCCCCGGAACGATGCGGCTGCCGCTGGCAGCGCCGGGGACCGCGGTGCTCGCTGCCTCCGTTCCGGGCGTGAAGATCGACGGTGACACGGTCGTGATGCCCGGCGCCGCGTTTGCCGTCGTCGAGACCTGACGCGGGGCGGCCGCGCCCCGGCCTGGCGGGCCGGCTTCGCGCAGACCTAACGGAGCAGCCCGGCCGCGACCTCGTCGGCCAGCAACCTCTCCCGTTCCGCGGGATCGAGCCAGCGCGCCTGGCTGCCGTGCACCTGCTTTGTGACGAGCAGCACCCGGTCCAGATCGGCCGCGACGGAGTGCAGGTGGCTGATCACGCCGACCAGCCGGCTGGTGGACACGTGGCTTCTGAGCACATCGAGTGCGTCGGGCAGGAGCGTGGCATCCAGGGATCCGAAGCCTTCGTCGAGGAACAGCGAATCGATGCGCCCGCCGCCGCGCCCGGCGAGCTCGGTGAGGCCGAGCGCGAGCGCCAGGCTGGCCAGGAACGTCTCGCCGCCGGACAGCGTCCGGACGTCCCTCTCCGTGCTCGTCTGCCGGTCGACGATCCGGAAATCTTCGGCGAACCCGTACCCACCCGCCGTGAGCTGGCCGAGCAGCGTCGACGCCACCTGGAGCAGCGCGGTGGCGCGGCGGCCGATGACGTAGTCGACGAACTGCGCCGACGTCAGTGCCCTGGTGACCGCACGCAACACGGCGAGCGCGGCGGATGCCTGTTCGATGCCCGCGTCGAGTTCGGCGGCGATGGGCATCTCGGCCCGGAAGCGCCGTTCGTCTCTGTCAGCGACCTCCCACGCGGAGGCGGCGGCGATTTCGGCCTGGTGGAGTGCCTCGGGATCCGGCAGCCCGTGCTCAGCGAGCAGGGTGGCGATTGCCTGGCGTTTGGCTGCGGCGGACTGTGCGAGACGAAAAAGGCCCCGCTCGGCGCCGGCGGCCAGACCCTCGGTGACCGCCAGGAGCGCGGAGGCCGCGGTGCGGAACGCTTCGACGAGTACGGCCGAGGTCATGTCCTCGGTGTCGGGAATCGCGGGGAGCTGGGTGTCGGGTACCGTGGGGGGTTCGGTGTTGGGTTTGGTGGGGGGTTCGGTGTCGGGTTTCGCGGGGAGCTCGGTGTCGGCCGGGCGGGGCTCGGTGGGGTCGCGGCGGGGACCGCCGGGGTGTTCGAGTTTTACCGTGAGGTCCACGGCGCGCGTCCGCAGGACCTGGAGTGCCGCGGCGGCCTTGCGGACTGGGCGCGTGACGTGCTTCACGCGGTCGGCAGCGAGGAGCTTCTCGCTTTCGGCAACCTCGGCGAGGCCGCCGCGGGCCTCGCGCAGTTTCCGCTGGTGACCGTCGAGCCGCGTTTGCGCCTGCCGCACGGTGCCGGTGACCTGCGCGGCCACCGCCTGGAACGCGTCAGCGAACCGGCCGCTGTCACTGCTGGGAAGTAGGACGAAACCGCTGTCGGGTGCCGCGGTGGTGGGGGAGTGGCTGCTGGTGCCGGCGTCGCCCGCCTGGGCTTGGGCCGCCTGGGCTTGGGCCGCCTGGGCTTGGGCCGCCTCGGTCTCGCCGGGGTGTGCGGTTGCCGGGCTCAGGGTCGCGATGGGCACGGCGGTAAGTTCGGCTGCCCGGGCCACCTCCGCGGCTATCGGCGGCAGCGTTGTGAGCTGCCGCGCAACGCGGCCCGCGTCGGCGACGAGCGCCGTGCGCTGATCGGCCAGCCGCCGCCGGTCATTGCCGAGAGCCTTCGTGCGTTCCGCGAACTGGGCCTGCATCCGCGCAGCGCGTTCCCTGAGCGCGTCCACCTCGGCGCTGGCCTGGTCGCTGCGCCGGCCAAGCTCGTCGGCGCGGCTGGCCAGCGGCGAAATGAGGTCGCTGATCTCTTCGGCCAGCAACTGACGGGTGGCGGTGAGAAGCGTTGTCGCTGCCCTGCGGGCAGCTGGCCGTCGGCAGACTTCGTCGAGCGTGGTTTCCGCCAGCCGGTGTCCTGCCTCCCGGATGGCGGCTGGCTCGGCCGTGACCGCTGCGCTGTCCAGCGCCGTCCGCACCGATGCCAGGGCGGTGTCGCTGAGCACCTGCACGGCAGGAATCATCTGCGCCTGGTCCGCGACAGCGGAAGCGGCCTTCACCAGTGCCGTCAGCTGTGCGGCCTCGTCGGCGAGGGCGTTTGCCACGTCGTCGGCGGCCCGCCGTGCTTTCTCGGCCGCTGCCGAGGCGGCCCCGTTTAGGCGGCTGGCCGTTGCACGCAGCTTGGCCGCCTGCGTTCTGGCGGCCGTCTCGTCGGCCGAGACGGGCGGGGTGAAGGTCCCCGGAAGGGGCCGGTCGCAGACCGGGCAGGGCTCGCCGGGCTGGCAGTCAGTGGCGGCGTGGGCCGCTGCGTTGTGGCGGCGAACCTCCTGAAGACGGGTGTCGGCGGTCTCGGCGGCGCGGGTCGACTGGCCGAAGTCGGCGGCAGCGCGGCGGGCGTCCGCCCGCGCGGCGGCGAGTGCCCGGCAATACTGATCCGATCGGTCGCCAGCTTTGGCCGCCGTTTCCAGGGCGGCAGCGAGCGTGGCCAGCGCGGCGCGGATCTCGTCCCGCGCCTGCTGTGCCTGGGCGGCTTGCTCGCGCACCCGCGTGAGCTCGCTGGCCGCGCTGGAAAGCTGCTGGTCCTGTGTTGTCAGCTGTGCCTGGAACTCCCGCCAGTCGCTGGCACGCTGTGCCAGTTCCCGGTCCCGTGCGGCGAGGGCGCGCCGGGCGGTGAGAAGTGCGGGGACGTGCTCGCTGAGCAGGCCGACCGCCTGGAGTGTGGTGGCGAGCGTGGCGGCATCTTCCCCCGCGGCCCTGGCGCCGTCGAGTGCGGCCTGCGCGCGGGCTTCCACCCGGGCGAGCCTGGTTCGCTGGTTCACGAGCGCCGCCGCGTCCCCGTCAAGAACAGTTGCCGACCGCGCCGCGGTGCCGAGTGCACCGTCGATGTCGCCTGCTTGGGCCCGGGCCGTCGTGAGGTGCTCGAGTCCGGCGCGGATCTCGCCTGCGGCGCTCTCGGCGGCGCGCATGGCCTGCTGGTGAGCCGTGATCTGGCGGTGGACGCCGGCAAGCGTGCGCTTGGTCAGATCGGCGGCTGCCCGGCGGGCCTGCGCGTCGGCGTGGCGTGCTGCCGGGTCGTCGGCCAGCTTGGCGCGCGAATGCCGGACCTGGGTGAGCTTCGGCTCGAGGCTGTCGCACAGCCGTTCCGCCGTGCTGCGGACCTCGTCCAGGTCGTCCAGCCGGAAGATGCCCTTCAGGATCGGGTTGCGTTCGGTGCGCGGGGAGTTGAGGAGCTCCATGAACCGGTTCTGCGGCAGCACCACGACCCGCAGGAACTGCTTGCAGTTCAGCCCAAGAAGACCGGTGACGCGACGGGTGACGGCCCGCTCCCCGGTGATCGTTTCGCCCGTGTCGTGGCAGCGCAGGAAGTGCCTGGACGGCGGGTAATTGTTCCGGGACGCGGACCGGGACACGGTCCAGGTCTGCCCGGCCACGGAGAAAGTTAGCTCAAGCTGGGCGGTGTGGGAACGGTCGCTGATGAGCTCGCCAATCCCGCGGTTGTCCCACGTGCACGCCCCGTACAGCGCGCCGGTCAAGCCTTCGAGGATGCTCGATTTCCCGGCGCCGGTGTCGCCGATGACGGCGATCAGCCCGGGGCCGCCGAACTCGATCGTGTGTTCGCGGTGGTAGGTGCGTACGCCTGCCATTTTGAGCGTGATTGGCCGCATCAGGCGCCATCCTCACGGCTCACGCGAACGGGCGCCGCATCGGGGGAGTCGCCGGTTTCGCCCGCGGCGATACGGTCAGCCCGCAGCGCGAGCCCAAGCAGGTTCTCGACCAGCAGCTCTTCTGGCCGGGGCGGCGGGTGCTCGTCACTGGCGGACCGGAGCAGCCCGGTGAACTCGGCTGCGACCCGTTCAGCTTCCACGCCGGCCGTGACGGTTGTGGCAAGGAACTCCCGGAACAGGTCGGGCAGCTGAGGTTCGGGTGGCGCCTCGCCGCTGGATTCTTCGATCGGGGCAAGGGTCGAGCCGGCGCAGATCTCGGTGACGCTGCACAAGACCGCCTGCGGGAGCAGGCGAGCGAGCTGGTCAGACAGATCTGGCATGGGTGTTTCGGTGTGGATGACCAGCTTGGACAGGGCGTTTCCCCAGCCCGGGGAGATGGCTGCCAGTTGACCAAGGGTGCCGGTGAACTGCCGGAGAGGACGGCCAGCGGACAGGGTCACCGGCTCGATCCGCGCCGGCTGCCCGGGCTCGATGTCCACCAGGACGACCGTCTTCTCCTCGCCGAGCTCGCCGAAATCGAGCGGTATGGGGGAGCCGGCGTATCGTCCGGGCACACCCCCGGGCAGCGGCTGAGGCTGGTGAATGTGGCCGAACGCGGCGTAGGAGACCCGGGGGATCGACTGCGGGAATGTCGCGTACACGTCGTTGACGTGGATCGGCCGCTCGGTTCCGTGGAAAGTGGCGCCCCGCACATGGAGGTGGGTGGCGAAGACGGTGACGTCGCGGGCAGGATCATAGCCGCGGCTTAGCTCAGCGCCGAGGGCTTGCTCCATGGCGTGAACCCGCTCGGCATAGCTGCGCAGCCACGTGGCCGGGTTCTCCATCGTGTCAACGATGAGGCCCTCCCGGACAAAGGGCAGCGGTGCCACCTTCAGCATCTGCTCACCGTGTGGCGTGTCAGCCGGGTAGCTCACGATTCCGGCCGGCCCACTGTGTGCCTTGTCCAGGAACAGGATTCGCGGTGGCGTCTGGCCGTCCTCGTGGCCGGCCCCGCTGAGCAGCGAGTTGAAGAGGCGGAAGAGCGCGGGCGAGTCGTGATTGCCGGCCAGGACCAGCACCGGAGCGATGACAGCCAGTTCCCGCAGCGCTGAAAAGGCGCGCTGCATGTCCTCCACCGCAGGCCGGGCGGTTTCAAACAGGTCGCCCGTGTGCAGGATCAGGTGCGGCCTTGCATGCGCAGCGATGGCCCGGATCTCTGCCAGAACGGCGTCGTGGTCCTGGGCACGCGGCTCCTTGTACAGGATCCGGCCGATATGCCAGTCCGAGACGTGCAATAACCTCACCAGGGAGCCACCGCCTTCCTGCCCACGGCGGGGGCAGCGTTGACTGCCGTTGTTCACCGTATCCGCAGGACCGGTGTCCTCGGCCAGGAGGCTGGCCAGCCTGCGCTGCCATTCTCGCCGAGTGGACGCCGTCGGCGCCGATCAGGACGTCACCGGTGGCGTCGGAGCCGTCTTCGAACATCGCCCGCACACCCTCGGCGGTCTGTTTGGCAGCGGTCAGGCGCTTGCCGTGCTCCACCACGATGCCCCGGCGGGCGGCCTCTTCGTGCAGCGCCAGGTACAGGTCGGCGCGCTTGAGGGTGTGACTGGACATTCCGTCCGGGAGAGTCAGGCCGGTGCGGGCGGTAGCGAGGTTCTTGCCGGTGGTGCTGCGAAGGACGATCCCCGGGGTGGAGAAGCCTGCTGCCAGCGCGGGCCTTTCTGCGCCAATCGTCCGCAGCGCGTCGATCCCGTTGGATGCCAGGGTCAGGAATGTCCCTCAGTCGCAGGCGCCACGGGAGCGTGCCTCGTAGACGGTGGCGTGGATGCCGACCTTCTGGAGCGCCATCACGGTGGCCGGCCCGGCGATCCACCGCCGATTTACCAAGGCGGTACGTGTGGTGTTCATGACGGATCCTTCTGATCGGCGGGGGCCTGCTCTGCCGCGTCGCCACGAGTGGGCCGGGTCTCGCTGGTGAGGTTTGGTTCGTTCTCGCCCACGGGGTAAGCCTCGCCGTGGAACTTGGCCCATTCCGGGCCCCAGCCGGTTTCCGGGTGTGTGATCCGGCCGATGAACCGTTCGACGAATGACGCTTCGGCCTCGAGCAGGGTGAGCCGGTAGTCCTCCTCGACCAGGAAGAGTTCGGGCACGCCGCTGGCGAGGACATCACTTATGAGGGCGCGGATCTCGGCGCGCCGGTCGGCGAGCCGGCCGAGCCGCTGGCGCAGCAGCTTCAGGACTTCGCTGGGTGGCAGCGCCGCGATGAGCGAGAGTGCGGCCACGAAAGACGGATACTCGTGCTGGGGTTCAGCGATCAGCTGACGCATCCAGTTGCGGAATTCATCACGGTCGGCGTCAGTCAGGGCATAGACCGTGCGTTCGGGGCGCTGCCCTTCGCGGGTTGTCTCCAGCGCTGTGACGTACCCGGCCTTGGCGAGCTGCTGGATGACCATGTAGAGCGAGCCGTGATTGAACTTGATGCTGCGCTCGTCGCCGTTGTCCCGCAGCGTGCGGCCCAGTTCGTAGGGATGCATGGGCCGTGCGGACAGGTAGGAGAGCACCGCCAGCGTGAGCAGGTTGCTGACTTTGCGGGTTTTTGCCATCTGGTCCTCCTCCCGCAGGGCGCGCCGGTGGCGGCACGCGCTGCGGGCTGGTTGCGTTGGCTAGGCGGTGTGGGCGGGGTCTGCCACGGTGGGGACCCCGCCGTGCTTGCGGGCGCGCCGCGCATCGGTGAGGAATTCGCGGGAGAAGATGGCCGACAAGACGGCGATACCGGCGCGGTTGACGCGGATCTCCCCGTGCCTCATCTCGCCGGTGATGACGATCCGGCGGCCGCCGGACGTCGCGGGGCGCTGGGAGTCCTTGACCTTGCCGCGGCCGGTGCGCCGCAGTTCCCAGTCGTCGACCACGGCATCGTCCGGCACCAGCAGCTTGAGCACGGCATGGTCGAGGTCGATGTCCATGTCGATGTCACCGTCCGGGATCTGCGGCGAGCGCAGGTCCACCACGGCCTGCCCGCGGTGGGCACGGACCTGGAAGGCGCGGGCAGTGGTCCAGTTGCCGAGCCGCTTGGTTACCGAGTAGTGCGCCGGGATGCGAACCGGCTCAGGCGTCTGGCTCCGGCCGGGCTCAGGCGTCTGGCTCCGGGCCGGCTCAGCTGTCGGGTTCCGGGCCGGCTCAGGCGCCGGGGTGCGCGGTGGTCATGGAAGGGTTCCTTACCTGTGCGGTTCGGTCAGTTCAACGCTTGCAGTTCCCTCCATCCCGGCCGATAGCTGCCAGATTCGTGGCGGCTGCCGGCGCACACTGGGCGATCGGCACGGGTGGGGGCGCCCGGGTCAGGTCATGGGTTCCTCCGGAAGAAGCTCAGGGGTCGGCGTGTGCGGGTGGCGCGGGCGCCCGGCCTTACCTCGGTCCGCGGAACCGCATTGGCT
>WNGL01000655.1_pt1 | contig 42520 bp, 32 predicted proteins | sample 5400591 | NCBI WGS metagenome assembly WNGL01 (sample SAMN13153377, study PRJNA577476) | soil metagenome | isolation source: 80 cm soil or saprolite under Garry oak tree replicate 1 | place: USA:California | collected 2016-06-15
GCACGTTGCGTGGGGTAAACTCTGCCTGCCGATTTATCTGCTCCACAACGCCATCGAAATCCGTGTGCGGAAACGAATCGACACGGACCCGAACGTGTTCGCCTAGTTTGATTAAACCAAGCCAGGATTCCGGAACATAAACGCGCACCCAAAGGTGTCCTGTCAGTAGCAGCGTGGCGGCTTCGCGATTCGCCGGCAGCACATCGCCGACTTTCACGCTGAGCACCTCGAGAATCGAATCGGCTGGGGCAGTGACCTGCATTTCCGCCAACTGCGCGTCAATGTCAGCCAGTTGTGCGCGCGCTTGCGCGACACGCATCTTTGCCGCCGCGAGATTTTTATCCTGCGTGTTTGCGGAGCTTTGGGCGCGCTCGGCGTCACTTGGAGAAACGACTTTGCGTTTTAGCAAATCCTGCTGACGCCGTGCTTCGTCTTGCAGGAATTCCAGCTGCGCTTCCTGTGCGTCCGCGTCGTGAACTGCGGTGTCGATTTGCGCGGCGGCAAGATCGCGGCGCGCTCGGAGTTCTGACGCATCCAGTTGCACGATCACTTGCCCCTCGTGTAGACGATCCCCTTCCCACGCCAAAATTTTCTCCACACGTCCACCCGCGCGCGGGCCGACATGCGCTTCGTCCACTTCAATGGTTCCAGAAACCGCCTTCCCTCGATTACTGCAAGCGGAGAGCAGAAGAAGTGATATCAGCGCTCCCACTAGCCGCCGTGCTGCGGCGTCCGGTCGGTGCGGCGCGCCGACCCTGCCATTTTGACGATCACGTCTGGCGACCACCGCAGTCATGTTTTCCTACCTTTCGATGTCAGCGTGCCTTCGAGAACAATCGTAAGGATCCCGGTGTACCCTTCTTTCGGCATCATCCCGAGCTCCTCCATCTTCGACGGATTCATGATTGATTGAACCATCGCCAGCAAAATTTCGATGATCAGTTCGGCCGGAACATCCTTGCGCACCATTCCCGCCCTTTGTCCCTGGACGAAAAATTTCCCTATGTAGCGCTGAATTAGCGCGGCCCGACGGCGTTCGACGAGTTTGAAAACGTCCGGCGCTTTCTGGCGCATATCGCGCACGAACGGCGGCTTGATCTCATCCAATTCGCGGTGCGTACCGGCCAATAACTCGCGCAAAGTCGCTGGGAAATCGTGCGGGTGCCCGCGGGTAACTTCCTTCAGCGTGGCTTCGACGCTTGCCAATTTGTCGGCCAGCACGGCCTCGAGAAGATCGAACTTACCCGGAAAATGCGCGTAGAGCGTTTTCTTGCTAATGCCCAGCTCCTCCGCCAGATCGTCCATGGTCACACTGCGAAATCCGTGACTGAAAAAGTGGGCCCGCGCAGCGTCGACGATACGCTGCCGGTTCGGATCGCGCTTTCGTTGCGGCCGCGATTTGTGTGCCCGCTTCATATCGGCTACAGCTTACCACAACTAGGAAACTAATCTAGTATATTTAGTTTCCAGGTCAATTACCGAATATTTTGGCGTGTCACCTGTTACCCAGGCTGCCGTAAGCTGGTGAAATCCTTTCGACAAAGCCAGCTGTATGGGTAACACACCAACGATGGCCGGTTACTCAGAGACACCGCTACCACAAAAGCTGGGAATCAAACCGGGCCTGACCGTCGTCACAATCAACACACCCAAAAACTATCGCCGATTGCTCGGTACAATTCCCGAAGGCGCAACCTTTTCCGATCGCTTGAAGCCGGATTTTTCATTGAGGAGCGCAGGGAATTAGAGAGGAGATTGCCTGTCTTGCGCGAGAAAATTGCAAACGCCGGTACAGTTTGGGTTTCCTGGCCAAAGAGATCGTCTGGCGTGCCTACTGATGTGACGGAAGACGTGATTCGCGCTGTCGCATTGCCGCTCGGATTCGTCGACGTAAAGGTGTGCGCGATTGATGAGACCTGGTCTGGGTTGAAGTTGATGGTGCGTCGCGAAAATCGAAAACGAGCAGTGAGATGAAGTTGCCCATGTTTCCACAGCTGTGCGCTGCGCGGAAATACCAAACCGAACGCGGGCAACCGCGCCCCGGCGCGATTTTCTAACCCCTGGAGAAATTCAGCGCACCCAATGTCGCCTTAATCCACACCCAGTTTTGGTTTGATTTTATCAAGCGCCAATTGTGTCGTCCTGTCGGCCGAGTAATTGCGCCGCATGGCGTAGTTTCTCGATGGCTTCGTGATACGGAACGGAGTGAAATTCCGCGAAACCGTGGAACGCGCGGAGCGGAATTACCTGGTCCTCCTCGCCTTCTCCCGCGTGCAGCCAAAGCGCCTCGAAGTTCAGCGCTGGCACTCGCAACAGACGCAAGTTGTAACGGGTTTCGCCACGCTGCAGGCCTGACACCGCAGCGAGCGCACGCGGCAGCAATTGCAAATAGGGATTTGTGGCAGACATCTGCTGCACTGCTCCGGTGTGCGCGTCTGCCAGATCGTAAAATGCCTGCGGTGTTTCGGCGCTGAACTCCATGACGCGCACGCCAGTCTGCGCGGGCGCCGCGTGCTCGGTAGTCAAATCATGCAGCGTAAGTGTGAAGATCGGGTGCGCCAATCCGAGCGTGCGGTCTTGGGTGCTTAGAGTTTCGGCGGGCGGCAGCCCAGCTTTCACGCCGAGCAGAGGCCGCGCCTCCCAGATGTGCTGCAGGATTTCGTCTGCAAGCAGTAAAGGATTCAGGATCATAAAACCAATGTAACTCTTCGTGAAATAGGTGTGCGTCCAGCTGCCGCTGCCTTGATAATTGTTTGTAAAATCAGAAACGGAGATGTGTGATTTTCCGTAAATCGGATCGTCAATGTCAAAATAGTCAAGAACTCCAAGAACCTGGGTGTAACCATAGATCGCCACAAAATGTCCGCCGCCGCCGCTCCAGCCGATGCGCGCGCCCACGGGCCGGCCCGCGTCAATTTCGGCTTTCACCTGGTCGAAACTGACTGTGCCGGAAACGATGCTGACAAAATTATGTGTGCGCGTGAGGGCTCTGTCCAAATACCACGGCACGTTGCACGCCGATGGCACGAGCGACTGGCAGCAGGTCGTCAGGTTTAGTTCCGCGTTGGCTACTTTGCACTGGGTCCACGGACTCGCCCACCAGTAAAAATGCGAAACGCTCGTGGAAGTTGCGGCCCAGCACCAATTGGATTGGGTTTGCGCCTGCATGTTGAACGCGAGACTGCGCGTGAGCCACCACAGGTGATTAATCTGCAACTTGCGTTGTAGTGACGAATAGGGCTGCGCCGTCGCGTGAAGGTAATCAGACAGGTTCATAGGCTTGTGTCAGTTGATAATTGCGCTCGGAACAAGGGGCCTTTGGCTTGCCATTCCGGCGGTCCAGCTTCGGACACTCCGGCCATTCTCCAAAAAAATGTTTCCCGTGTTGCATCTCCCGCCCCGCCGTCGCTTTTTGCAGTTCAACAGGATCGTCGCACGATTCGGGGACGAAATCAGGACGTTTTCTTACGGAAATGAATTTGTTTCAGTACTGTAACGTTGGCAGGGCACGGCGGGCATGGCCTTTAAACACAATTTCATCTGCCCTGCCACCGCTGCGGAGGCTTTCACGTTGTCGCCACCGTTCCAGCGATCGGCGGACGCGCCTTTTGCCACTCTGTGCTTTGCTCATAGGCATGCGCGATTTGCAAAATGCGCGTTTCGTCCAGCGCTTTGCCGAGCAACTGCAAACCGATCGGCAGGCGATGTCCATCTACTTGCGCGAAACCGCATGGCACGCTGATTCCGCAAATTCCCGCCAGGTTAGCTGCGATAGTGAAAATATCAGCGAGATACATTTGCAACGGATCCGCGACACGTTCACCTAACTTGAACGCCGGCACTGGCGAAGTCGGCGAGATCAGTGCATCGACTTTCTCAAACGCCTTGGAGAAATCGTTCCGAATCAGTTCCCGCACTTTTTGCGCGCGCAAATAATAGGCGTCGTAATAACCGGAACTCAAAACGTAAGTGCCGAGAATAATTCGCCGTTTCACTTCCGGTCCGAAACCTTCCTCGCGCGTGCGGCCATAAAGATCGAGTATGTCTTTAGGATTTTCTGCTCGATATCCGTAACGAACGCCATCGAAGCGAGCGAGGTTCGCCGAAGCCTCGGCCGTAGCCACAATATAATAAACAGCGATCGCGTATTCAGTGTTGGGGAGTGTGACTTCGATAATTTCCGCGCCTAACGAATTCAGCTGTTTCACTGCGGCGTTGATCCCGCCCTTCACCTGTGGATCAATGCCTTCGATCATGTATTCCCTCGGTAAGCCGAGCCGTACACCGCGCAAATCATTTCCAAGTTTTGCGGTGTAATCAGGCACGGACTGGTTGAGCGCAGTGGAGTCTCGCGGATCATGACCTGCAATGGCGTTCATGATCAGGGCCGCGTCGCGAACGGTTTTGGTTAATGGCCCAATCTGATCGAGCGACGACGCAAACGCGATCAAACCGAATCGCGAAACCCGCCCATAAGTCGGCTTCAGACCGACAACGCCCGAAAGCGCAGCGGGTTGTCGGATTGAACCGCCAGTATCGCTCCCCAACGCGCCGAATGCTGCGTCTGCGGCGACTGCCGCTGCCGAACCGCCACTGGATCCGCCGGGCACGCGCGAAAGATCCCACGGGTTACGCGTCAACTTCATCGCGGAATTTTCCGTCGATGAACCCATCGCAAACTCGTCCAGGTTGGTTTTGCCAAATGGAATCGCACCCGCTGCGCGCAATTTTTGAATGACGGTCGCATCGTAAGTGGCGCGATAACCCTGTAAAATTTTGGCCGCACAGGTGCACGGCTGACCCATCACATTGATAATGTCTTTGATTGCAAGCGGTACCCCGCCCAGGGGAAGATCGACATTCGCTTTCTCCGCCTCTTTAGCGGCAGCGTCGATATCGAGCGAGAGGTACGCGTCAATTTCTCGGTCCACCGCTTCAATGCGGGCGTGCAATGCATCGATCACTTCGCGCGGCGAAACTTCGCGGCGACGCAACAATGACTGGAGGTCGGCGATGTTCAGCGCCGGCAGATCTTTCTCCGTCATTCGACGACTTTCGGAACGATAATAAGCCCGTTCGCCTTGCGGGGCGCGTTGCTTAGGGCCTGCTCTGCCGTAAACCAGTCGCGCGGCGCATCCTCGCGAAACACATTGAAAATTGGAAGGACATCCCCTGCGGGTTCCACGTGAGTTACATCGGCTTGACGAAGCTTTTCAACGTACCGAAGCACGTCGTCCAGCTGCTTCTGAAAGACTTTCGCCTCGGCTTCAGTGAGATTTATCCTGGCCAACCTTGCAACGTATGCGACATCGAGGTCCGAAGTTCTCGCCATGTCTGTCGCTCAAGGATGCAAATGGCTGACGAGCCAGATCACGGCGGCCGCCAGCGCGGTTAAAAGAATTAGAAAAATAATCCGACCCTCCCGTCGCTCTTTGCGCAGCGAGCGCGGTCTTCGGGTGCTTCGATTTGTCTCGAGGGATTCTCCGCCTTCCAGTGTTAGCGAAACCTCGAACCGCTTATCCGCTTTATTAACATTTCCGCTCCGTTTCGCCGTTTGCGTTGGAGATTTGCTCTGCGGGATCGCACGTCTTGTAACCATCCGCTCAAGCTTGTCGAGCCTCTCACGCAACTCTGCTTCTTGTCGTGCTATTTCCTGTTGTCTACTGCGAAGCGGCGGGGTCGATCTGCGCGAACGACGAAACATCGCCATCACTTGCTAGCCATCCAAAAGAAGAGGGCAAGGGCAATGGCGCCGAAAATGATCAGCGGCAAAGTGAGCGCGACGCCGATCTGGAACCACTGAGAAAATGAACGTCCATCATGCGCTTCGTACGCGTCTGGTGTGACATCAGGCAACGGCGCTTCGCCCGCGGTAGCGCCGATTGCCTGCAGCCTGCTGCGTTGCTCGCCGTATTCCGTGCGCGCGTCCTCCACCGTGCTCAAGGCCCGGCTCAGTTCTTTGTGCAAATCCGAAGGATTCCAACTCCTGGGGTCGATCGCCTCAACCAATTCCAAATGTTGCGCGAAACTTTCACGGGCCAGCCGGATTTGCTCCAGCCGATTTTGCACACTGTACGCTTCACGCTCGAGCACAACCAGTGCGCGCGTCAGTTTGTCAGTCATTTCCGCCCGGCCATTTTCCAATTCTTCCTGCCGGCGGCTTAGTTCCTCCAGTTCGCGTTTTTGTTTTTCGATCTGCTCCTGCTGACGCTTCAGCTGCACCAGTTGCTCCTGTGCTTTTTGCACCTGCGAGTCCAGGTGCTCGGCAGAAACTGCTTCGTCGTCGCTCAGCTCGAGCATTTGTTCAACCGGTCGAATTTTTTCTGCCATGACAAATCGCGAGGTCGTCGGGCTGCCGCAGCGCATATTAAATGGCTCGCTTCAGAATTCCAGAGATTTCCATCACAACCGACAAAAATTTTTTAGCTAACGTTTTCCACTGCCAGGTGTCGGCGTCAGCGTCCGGGCAGCATCTCGAAGAGAAAACCTCTCAGATATTCGGTTTCGGGAATCGTAGCTAGGATTGGATGATCAGGCGCCTGTTCGAACCGACGCACGCGTCGCGCTGAACGCCGAGCATCCACCAGCGCACTAGTAATTGTTTCCAAAAAGGCCGCGTCGCTGACGTGGTGCGAGCACGAGAATGTCGCCAGCAAACCGTCTTTCGATAAGAGCCTGAACGCGCGCATGTGCAATTCCCGATACCCACGCAAGGCACCGCGCAGTCCGATCTTCGTCCTCGTAAACGATGGCGGATCCAGCACGATGAGGTCGTACTGTGCCTGCGCTTTTTCAGCTGCGCCCAGGAATTCAAAAACATCCTGCTCGATCCAGTGCGCCTTCAGTTCATTGCGGCCTGCGTTTCGTTTCGCAGCCGCGATGTTCTCGGCACTTTCTTCAACGCCGATGACTTCCCCAGCGCCTCCGCGTGCACACACCAGCGCAAATGCTCCCTGGTTTGAGAAGCAATCCAGCACGCGGCGGTCTCGGGCACATCGCGCCACAATTCCATAATTGTGTTGTTGGTCGAGATAGAAACCTGTCTTCTGACCATGCAACAGATCGAGCTCGAGCGTTATGCCTTCGATTTCAATCGCGATTTGAGAAGGAGTCTCGCGCAAAACGCTGCTACGCACTTCCAATCCTTCTGCTTTGCGCACAGGCGCATCGTTTCGTTCGATAATGGTAACTTCGCCGAAGAGCTCAACAATTGCATCGGTGATCAGATCCTTTCGAAGATCCATCGCGAGCGTGAGCGTTTGTAAGACAAATTCCTCGCCATAGCGATCAATGATTACGCCGGGAAGGCCGTCACTTTCGCTCCAGACTATGCGCCGCAGTTTTGAATCGACGTTTCGCCGGTCGCGGTACTCGGACGCTTGCGCAATACGGCGCCGGAAGAAATCAAAATCGAGATCTTGCCGGCGGCGCGAGAAACGGCGCGCGACGATCTGTGATTTCGAGTTGTAAATGGCGCTCCCGATCAAACGGTCTCTGCCGTCTTTGAGTGAAATGACATCGCCATCCCCAGGATTTCCAAAGACCTTCAGGACTTCACTGGAAAACACCCAGTCATGTCCGTGCAAAATTCGCGCCCGCGGTTTGACAACGATTCCGGCCATAGTTGTAGTGAGAGGTGAGATGTGACTGGTGAGAAGTAGTCGACCGAGTGACCTCTCACGCCTCACTTCTCACCAATCACAGCTGCTTATGCAAACCCAGCTTCAATCTTCTATCGACTTACCAGGAATCCAGAAACTGCGGAGTGGCAAGGTACGCGAAGTCTTTGATCTCGGCGAGACGCTGCTCTTCGTCGTCACGGATCGTATTTCGGCCTTTGACGTGATCCTGCCGGACCCGATTCCGTACAAGGGCACGGTGCTGAACCAAATTTCCGCGTTCTGGTTCAAGCGTTTTGGCGAAATTCCGAATCACCTCGTCACCGCTGATTTCAAAGAGTTCCCGAAGAATTTGCAGCCGTCTCGCGAACAGCTTGCCGGACGTTCGATGATTGTTAAGAAAACCAAGCCTCTGCCGGTGGAATGCGTCGTGCGCGGGTATCTCGCTGGGTCCGGGTGGAAGGAATACCAGGAGTCGCAGAGCGTTTGCGGAATCAAACTTCCATCCGGACTGAAGCAGGCATCCCAATTGCCCGAGCCAATCTTCACGCCGGCGACAAAAGCGGAAGAAGGTCATGACGAAAACATCGACATGAAGCGATGCGCTCAGATCCTCGGTGAAGAACTCGCCGATCGCGTGAAAGAGCTAAGTCTCGAAATTTATTCGCGCGGCCGTGAACACGCTGCGGAGAGGGGAATCATTGTCGCAGACACGAAATTCGAGTTTGGCATTGTTGACGGTGATTTGCTCTTGATTGACGAATGCCTCACGCCGGATTCCTCACGGTTCTGGCCCAAGGACCAATATGCCCTCGGACAGAGCCCACCCAGTTTCGACAAACAATTCGTGCGCGATTATCTGGAGACGCTCGACTGGGACAAAACTCCGCCAGCGCCACGCTTGCCGAAGGACGTGATCGAAAAAACGTCCGCGAAATATCTCGAAGCATTTCGTCGCCTGACCGGTCAGGACATCTCGCCCGCCTAGACAATTTACATAAAATGGCGCTGTCATGTTGAGCGAAGCGAAACATCTCTGTTTTTCCGGATGGGCGCGGTCTTAGAACTCTTCAGAGATTCTTCTCCCGCGACTGCGGGATCAGAATGACGTATGACTCGGCCCGATATCTTATTCATCATGACAGACCAGCAGCGGTTCGATACCATCGCTGCGCTGGGTAACTCGCACGTCCATACGCCTAATCTCGACCGTCTGGTGCGAAGGGGAATCGCGTTTTCAAATGCATATGCCACTTGTCCGGTTTGCGTCGCCGCCCGCTATACGATCCGGACCGGCTGTGAACCGCCGACAACGCGCGTGTTCAGCAACGCGAAGGCAGACCCCGTCGCCGGGCAGCCGCCGGAAATCGAAGCGCGTTGCGGAGCGTATCTCGCTCGCGTGATGTCGAGCCTCGGGTACCGCACGTTTGGAATCGGAAAATTCCACACGTATCCCTGGGATGAAGATGTGGGTTACGAAACGCTCTGGCGGAGTGAAGAGACGTATCATCCGCCGGCGCGGGAAGGCGATGACTACGGTTCATGGTTGGCTCGCGAGCATCCGGAATTCGATTTTCTGGAGCAACCAATGGGAGAACGCAGCGAAATGTATTACCTTCCACAACGCAGCCCGCTTCCTGCCGAGCTGGGTGCCGAGTGGTGGGTAGCCGATCGCGCGATGGAAGAGATTACGAAATCTGATTCGCGCCCGTTTTTCGGATTCGTCTCGTTTATGGGCCCGCATCCGCCGTTGGCTCCGCCAATTCCTTTCAATCGAATATACAATCCTGATCGAATGCCGGAGCTGGTTCTCGGCAAAATCGAGGACGACCACCTGGATGAAGAGATTCCTTACATGCGATACGCCATCTGGGCGGATGCGATCAATCCAGCTTTGGCGAAAATTGTGAAGGCGCGATACTACGGCGAGATCACTTACCTTGATCATTGCCTCGGCCGGATCGTTGATGCGATCGAAGCACGGCCAAATTCCGAGAACGTTCTGATCTGTTTTTTTTCCGACCACGGCGATCTTTTGGGTGATCATCATGGGTGGCAGAAACAAAACTTTTTCGCTGCGGCCTGCCGCGTCCCTCTCCTTCTCAGCTGGCCGGCGACACTACCCGCTGGAACTATCCGGAACGAATTAATCAGCCTTGCAGATCTTTTCGGAATTGCGACGCAGGCCGGCGGCACATGCGATGTACGGCAAGGAATAGACATTCTTAAAATGCTCCGAGACGAATGCGCCCAGCGCGAGTATCTGGTCGGCATGGTTGAAGTTCCCGGATCGCAGGATTTCAAGGTCATGGTCGTAACTGATGAATGGAAATACATCTTCATGGCCAACGGCGGTCGGGAACAACTGTTCAATCTCAAGCGCGATCCCAATGAGTTGTCGAACTGCGTCAGTTCATCTTCCAGAATCAGAGATGACCTTTATGCTCTCGCCGCGAAAGCGTGTCGAGTTCCGGGCGCAATGGATGCGCTCGATGGCAATAAGCTTCGCGCGTTTGCTTTCCGTAGCCGGAAGGCAACGCGCATTTGTCAATTCGATCGCTCGCGCGGCGTGCTCGGATTTCCCGATAAACCGGAGGGCGCGCTGAAGGATTTCGACCCCGTCACCTCAAACGAGTGAACTGAGATGAAAGCGCCTTCAAATGCTCGAGAAAATCTTGGCTTGGGACTGAAGCCCGGCGATGCGCATTACCGCGCGTACGTCGGTCCTCCAGAGGATTACGATTTGATCGCGGCGATGACATTCAATCTTCTTACCACGCTCGGTCTGCGTCAGCATCATTCATTGCTCGATATCGGGTGCGGTTCGCTTCGGATCGGACGCCTGTTAATTCCCTACCTGAACCGGGGAAAATACTTCGGCATAGAGCCTGCCGAATGGCTCTTGGCAGAGGGAATCAAGCAGGAACTCGGCGAAACAGTCGTGGAAACGAAACGACCGACGTTTTTCTTTACCGATTCCCCCGAGGCAGTTGGCCGGGCGAAAGTCTCATTCGATTTCGCGCTGGCCCAATCGATCTTCAGTCATTGCGGACTCGATCTGATCAAGGGTTGGTTGTCCGCGGTTTCGCGGTCACTGGCACAAGATGGAGCTCTGGTTGCCACGTTTTTGCCCGGCGACGAGGACTCGCTCCGCAAAGGGTGGATCTATCCCGAATGTGTAAATTACCGACCAGCGACACTGGAACGCACAGCCGCAGACGTGAATTTACGATTCGAAATCCTGGATTGGAAACATCCCCGGCAAACGTGGGCACTTTTTGCCGCGCCCAAATTTGATTCCACTTGGTTCGAAAACACGCCTCTAACTTGGAATGCAGCACTCGAAAGAGCGATCAGGCAAAAGCTTCAGTCGATAGAGCATCCGTGAGAAACGAGAAGATCCTTGCGACGCCACTCAAGGTGGAAAACGTCGGCGACTGCTACTTCTACCACACCATGGAACTGCCCGGTCACGGAGTGATAGAGGGGCGGGATTGGGATTTGCGCGGAGGAGTGGATGATTACCTCGGCAAACTCGATTTTGCCGGTCAACGCGTTTTGGAAATTGGTCCCGCCAGCGGTTTCCTCACATTCGAGATGGAAAAGCGCGGGGCCGACGTCGTTTCAGCCGAAGTAACAGCTGAGCACGGCTGGGATTTCGTTCCATATCCGGCTAAAAAATTGGAAGAAGTATTCGGACCGCGTCGAATCGTGATGCAACAGCTGAAGAATTCTTACTGGTTCAGTCACGCTGCGCTACGATCCAAAGCCAACGTGTATTACGGCGACGTTTACAATTTGCCGGCTGCGCTCGGAGAATTCGACATCGCAGTGATGGGCTCGGTGCTGCTACACTGTCGTGATCCGCTCCGGATCGTTGAGCAATGCGGAAAGATAGCGCGAACGCTCATCATCGTTGATATGTTCCATCCGGATTTGGAAGGAGCGCCTGTCTGCCGTCTCGCGCCTACTCCGCAGAATTTCCTCTGGCACACCTGGTGGCATTTCAGCACGCAATTTTTCACTCAGTTTCTGGCCGTAATGGGATTCACGACCTCAGAAACGCCGACACATCAACAGTACCACCGCGGTAAGCCGTACACGCTTTTCACAATCGTTGGCCAACGCTGATGAAATGAGGGCTTCGGTTCGCGACATACTTTGTGGCATTTGCTGTCATTCCGAGCGTAGCGAGGAACCTCTCACAATATCATTGAGCATGCTTCCAACGATAGAGCGATATCGACTCGGTAGGTGAGGTCCCTCACTTCGTTCGGGATGACGGTGCGTGCTGATTAATTACCGAGTAACTCTGCGACCAGCGATTTTTCTTCCTTCAGCTCAGCTACTGACGCGTCGATTTTCGCGCGGCTGAAATCATTTATCGGAAGCTCTTGGACGATTTCCCATTTTCCAGCACGCACGCGGACTGGGAATGAGGAAATCAATCCTTTCTCAACGTCGTAACTTCCATCAGAACACACGGCCACACTGTGCCAATCGTCGCCCGGCGTGTCACTCCTCAACAAACAAACTGTATCGACAATCGCGTTTGCGGCTGATCCAGCTGAAGAAAGTCCGCGAGCCTTGATGACGGCGGCGCCGCGCTGCTGCACGGTGGCAATAAAGTCTTCCTTCAGCCATTTCTCGTCTCCGATCACTTCGTTAGCAGGACGACCGCCTATCCTGGCGTTGTAGAAATCCGGATACTGAGTCGACGAGTGATTCCCCCAGATGGTCATGTTTGTGACCGAACGAATACTTACAGCGGCTTTGTGCGCGAGCTGGGCGCGCGCGCGATTTTCATCCAATCGCGTCATGGCAAACCAGCGATCGCGCGGAATTTCTTTGGCATTATTCATCGCGATCAAACAATTCGTGTTGCACGGATTTCCGACTACCAGCACGCGCACATCCGCGGCAGCGTTTTTTTGGATCGCCTGACCTTGCCCGACAAAAATCTTGCCGTTGACTCCAAGTAGCTCCTTCCGCTCCATCCCGGCCTTGCGCGGAATGCTTCCGACCAACAAGGCCCAGTTGATGTCGCGAAAGCCTTCATCGAGATCCGCGGTCGGCACCACTGGTTCGAGCAGCGGAAAAGCGCAATCCTGCAATTCCATGACCACGCCTTCGAGCGCGCCGAGCGCAGGAGGAATTTCGATCAGATATAGTGCGACCGGTTGATCGGGCCCGAACATCTGTCCGGACGCAATCCGAAACACAAGCGCGTAACCAATGTGTCCCGCCGCGCCGGTGACAGCGACTTTGATAGGACTTTTCATGATGCAATTAGCCACAAACATGTTGGTCAGCAAAGCCGCAGGATCAGAGATTCCTCGACTTCGCTCGGAATGACACGAAGGAAGTCGGTGGTAACTTAATCAGCAATGTATCCGCCGAAATTGAACAAGATTATCAATCTCTTCGAGTCGTTGCCCGAAGATGAGCGGCGCGAAACGCTCGTTTCGTACGCGGATAACGCGAAGAACCAGGAGCCGCGCGAACGCGAGAAGTTCGACCTTGTTGACGTCCGAAAAGATGAAGAATGCACCGACACCGTGGGCGTTTACCTGCACGCAGATGAAAATGGCAGGGCGCACATCCGCGTGACGCTCGGCCCGGAAGTGCAAACGCTCACGCGTTCGATGACGGCGATTCTTTGCAAAGGACTCGAGGGCTCGACTCCGCAGGAGATTCTCGATCTGCCCAGCGATTTCGTGCCGCGCATTGTGGGCACGGAATTGGTCCGTATCCGAAGCCAGACGGTTTATTACGTCCTCACGCGTATCAAAAGTATCTGCAAAGTGTGGCTCGACCGGCAGCGCATGGCGCAGGTGGCGTAGCACGGAGGTCAGGCTTCCAGCCTAACTTGGCTGGCAGGCTGCCAGCCTGCCGAGTCAGCCAAGCTGGCTGACATCCAGTCGCGATTCTCGCGTGACGTTAGCGTGATTTCGTTTACTGTCGGCGCTGGCGCAGATGCCGCGAAATAACGAGCTCAACAAAATCCTGCTAATCGGCTCCGGTCCAATCGTGATCGGCCAAGGCTGCGAATTTGATTATTCGGGCGTACAAGCGTGCAAGGCGCTTCGGGAAGAAGGTTACGAGGTTGTGCTGGTCAATTCCAATCCGGCCACCATCATGACCGATCCGGAATTCGCCGATCGCACCTACATCGAGCCGATTACTGCTGAAGTAATTGAGGCCATCATCGAACGCGAAAAACCGGACGCCATCTTGCCAACGCTTGGCGGACAAACGGCGCTGAATGCCGCGATGGAATTAAACCGCAATGGCGCGCTGGCGCGGCACGGTGTGAAATTAATAGGCGCAAACGCTCAGGCCATCGCCAAGGGCGAAGATCGGCAGTTGTTCAAGGAAGCGATGTTACGCATCGGACTTGAGGTGCCGCGTTCCGGAGTGGCGCGTTCCCTGGCAGATCTTGATCACATCGTCAGCGAAATCGGCGCATTTCCGCTCATCATTCGACCCGCGTTTACTCTGGGCGGAACGGGCGGCGGCATCGCTTACAATCGCGAGGAACTCGACTTGACCGCCGCGCGCGGTCTGGATCTCTCGCCGGTTCACGAAGTGTTGATCGAAGAATCATTGGTCGGCTGGAAGGAATTCGAGATGGAAGTGATGCGCGATCGTATGGACAACTGTGTCGTCGTCTGTTCCATCGAGAATTTCGATCCCATGGGTGTGCACACCGGCGATTCGATCACGGTCGCGCCCGTTCAGACGCTCACTGACAAGGAATACCAAATGATGCGCGATGCCGCTTTTGCGGTCATTCGTGAGATCGGTGTCGAAACCGGAGGATCGAACATTCAGTTTGCTGTCCACCCGGACAACGGCCGCATGGTCGTGATCGAGATGAATCCGCGCGTGTCGCGGTCCAGCGCACTGGCCTCAAAGGCAACGGGGTTTCCGATTGCGAAAATCGCGGCAAAACTCGCGGTCGGCTACGCACTCGATGAAATCAAAAACGATATCACGCGCGAAACGCCGGCGTGCTTTGAACCGACGATCGATTATTGCGTGGTAAAAGTGCCGCGCTTTACGTTCGAGAAGTTCCCGCAAGCGGATGCGACGCTTACGACGCGGATGAAAAGTGTCGGCGAAGCGATGGCCATCGGGCGCACATTCAAGGAAGCACTGCAAAAAGCGCTTCGCAGCCTGGAGATCAAACGCTTCGGCTTGTTAGGCGACGGAGCAGATAAGGATGTCGATCTCGAAACGCTGCGACTGAAGCTGGCGATTCCGAACGCCGGACGAATTTTCTACATCGCACAAGCATTTCAAAAGGGCTCATCGATTGATGAGATTTACGACCTGACAAAGATCGATCGGTGGTTTTTGCGAAACATCGCGGAGCTAGTTACCGAAACGGGTTGCCTGAGGAAGAAAACATTCTCGCGCGCGAAGAAGCTCGGTTTCTCAGACCGACAGTTGGCAGTCGCGCGAGACTCTTCAGAAGAAACAATTCGATCAAAGCGAAAGGCTGAGTGTGTCGCACCGACCTATCGCCTGGTCGATACCTGCGCGGCGGAATTCGAAGCTTACACGCCCTACTACTACTCCACCTATGGCGATGAGAACGAACGGCGCGAGAGCGACAAGCGCAAGATCATGATTCTGGGCGGCGGCCCGAACCGCATCGGCCAGGGCATTGAATTCGATTATTGCTGCGTTCACGCCGCCTTCGCTCTGCGCGAGCTCGGATTCGAAACGATTATGGTGAATTCGAATCCGGAAACGGTTTCCACCGATTACGACACGAGCGACAAACTTTATTTTGAGCCGCTCACTCTGGAGGATGTGCTCAACATTTATGATCAAGAGAAACCCGAGGGTGTGTTCGTCCAGTTTGGTGGACAAACACCGTTGAATCTTGCAAACGGATTGAAGGCCGCGGCTGTGCCGATTCTTGGAACACAGCCGGAAAGCATCGAGACAGCGGAAAACCGGCAACTATTCGCCGCGATGCTGGATAAACTCGCTCTGCGGCAGACTCCAAATGGATCGGCAACAAGCACCAAAGGAGCTGTCGCGATTGCTAAGAAGATTGGTTATCCCGTACTCGTGAGGCCTTCCTTCGTTTTAGGAGGACGGGCTATGGAACTTGTGTATAACGAAGAAGATCTTCGTCGCTATATGGCGAGCGCCATCGAGGTCACACCCGATCGCCCGGTGCTTATCGATCGGTTTCTTGAAGACGCAATCGAAGTCGATGTCGATTGTATCTCCGATGGCGAAACGACCGTCATCGGCGCAATCATGGAACATATCGAGGAAGCAGGCATCCACAGCGGAGACAGTGCCTGCGTGATCCCAACGTTCTCACTGTCGCAAAATGTTCTCGATGAGATTTCGACCGCGACAAAATCGATGGCACGCGAGCTGAACGTGCGCGGCCTGATGAATGTGCAATTCGCTGTGAAAGGCGATGATGTTTACGTCCTGGAGGTGAATCCGCGCGCCTCCCGCACGATTCCGTTTGTCAGCAAGGCAATCGGCGTTCCGCTGGCAAAGCTGGCTGCCAAAGTAATGGCCGGGAAATCGTTGCGTGAGCTCGGATTCACAAGTGAAATCGTGCCGAAACATTTTTCCGTGAAGGAAGCGGTGTTTCCGTTTCTGCGTTACGAAGGTCTGGATATTTCGCTGGGTCCGGAGATGAAATCGACCGGCGAAGTGATGGGGATGGACGTCGATCTCGGTCTCGCGTATGCGAAATCGCAAATGGCTGCGCCGCCGCCGCTGCCGAAAACGGGAAAAGTTTTCATTAGCGTTAAAGACACCGACAAGGAAGCGGTCATCCCGGTCGCGCGAGAGTTTGTGAAGCTCGGGTTCGAAATCATTTCCACGAGCGGGACCGCAGAAGCGCTGACGAGAGCGAAAATTAAAATAACCAAGGTGTTCAAGATTCATGAGGGACGCCCCAATGTCCTCGACCGCATTAAGAACGGCGACATCAACTTCATCATTAACACGCCCAGTGGGAAAATTCCGCGCGAGCACGAAGTGGTTATTCGAAACGCCGCACTTGCCGCCAAGATCCCTATCATGACGACCGTGCGCGCTGCACTTGCGAGCGCGAATGGAATTCGATCACTACAAAAACGAAAAGTTCAGGTGCGCAGCCTGCAGGAATACCACTTATGAATGACGAAATCCGAATGACGAATGACGAAACTCGAATGACGAAATCGCAACCAGCGCGAGCATTCGACCTTCGTCATTCGGTCATTCATTCGTCATTCGCTATTTGTTATTCGTCATTTTAATGCCACTTGTCAGCATGAAATTGTCGATCCTGTTTGCAACGCTATTGAGTACCGCGGCAGTCTTAGCCGCCGAAGAAAAGAAACAGAAGGAGGCTCCCATGAATTCATCCAACGAAGTCGCAGTAATCAAGACCAGCGAAGGCGATATGGTCGTGCAGTTTTGGACCGATGCGGCACCAAATACGATCGAGAATTTCAAAAAGCTTGCGCGAAAGGGTTTTTACGACGGCACGATTTTCCATCGGATCATTAAGGAATTCATGATTCAAGGCGGCGATCCGAATTCGAAAGATCCGGCAAAGGAGGACAGCTACGGCGAAGGCGGACCCGATTACAACATCAAGGCCGAGTTTAACGATCATGCACACGAGCGCGGTGTTCTCTCGATGGCGCGCGGGCCTGATCCGGATTCGGCTGGGTCGCAATTTTTTATCTGTCTCGCACCAGTGCATCGGCTCGATCATCAATACACGACGTTTGGCAAATTGATAAAGGGCGACGATGTGCTCGAGAAAATTGGCGAGACGCCTGTCACCAAAAATAGCAGAGGCGAGCAGAGCAAACCGACAAAGCGCGTAGTGATCGAAAGCGTGAAAATCGTGCCGGCTGAATCGGTAAAATAGCGACGCGGAATTTTTTCATTAATACCTGGCTTCAGCCAGGTGTTTACCCCAAGAATTATTGCTAGCCGTTTTAACGGCTTTTCGCGATCGAACGAAATAAGCCGTTGAAACGGCTTGGGACGCTTGCACGCTGAGTAACACCGGTCTAAAGGCCGGTGTTAATGAGAACCAATAATGGCCCGAAGATCAATTAAAGAGAACCCTGCAATGAGTTCAGAACTGACAAAGATCGCGCTCATTCAGATGCGCTGCGGGCCGGAGCCGCAGAAGAATTTTTCGCGCGCAGTTGAATTCATTCGCGTGGCGGCAAGCAAAGGCGCTCAAATCATCTGTTTACCGGAACTTTTTCGGTCCCAGTATTTTTGTCAGACAGAGGACCACAGAAATTTTGATCTGGCGGAGGAAGTGCCGGGAAAATCGACCGGGGCCCTGGGAGAAGTAGCGCACGAAACTGGCACACTGATCATTGCCTCGCTGTTCGAGAGGCGCAGCGCCGGAGTTTATCACAACACTGCGGCAATTATCGACGCGAATGGAAAATTGCTCGGCAAATATCGCAAGATGCACGTGCCCGATGATCCGCTGTATCACGAGAAATTTTACTTTACGCCCGGGGACCTCGGATTTCAGGCCTGGCAGACGACACACGGGAGCATCGGAGTCTGCGTTTGCTGGGACCAGTGGTACCCTGAAGCGGCGCGGCTCACTGCGCTGCGCGGCGCGGAAATCATTTTTTATCCGACCGCCATCGGGTGGCATCCATCTGAAAAGAAAAAATTCGGCCGAGCACAGCATTCGGCGTGGGAAATCATCCAGCGTAGCCACGCGATCGCGAACGGTTGTTACGTCGCGGCGGCAAATCGTGTCGGCCATGAAGCCACAGCGGGCGGCGATGGCATTGAGTTTTGGGGGCAAAGCTTCGTTTGCGGGCCTGACGGGGAAATCGTCGCCACAGGCTCAGTGGATCGGGAGGAAATTGTGACGGCCGATATCGATTGGGACCGGGTGAACGAGCATCGGACGCATTGGCCGTTTCTCCGCGACCGTCGAATCGATGCATACGGTGAGATCAATCGACGTTTGATTGACTGAAATTGCCACATCGCAAGGTCCGCGATCGCGACAGCGTAAGTTCAACGTCAATGCTGGCAGCATCGCAAAGCGCCGTTGCACCGGCGCACTCCAAAACGCAAGCGACCATCCTGCACACGCAATCACGGCCACGTCTTGAGTGCGGCGATGCTGTGCCGCTCTCGGATCGGCCTGCATTTCTAAACAACCCAGAGGATTCCACCTCGCTCGCGGGCACGAACTGAAACGCATGCTGTTTTGAATTTGCCTTTGTGATAATACGAGGACGAATGATTGCGAAGGCCGCTCAACCGATTCGTCGGCCGTGGTATCCCCCGTCGCTGACGACACAAATCATGATCGGGCTGGTCGTGGGCGGGTTTGTCGGATGGCTGCGGCCCGATTGGGGGAACGCAGTTTATTTTCTGCGCGACATCTTCATCAATCTGATCAAATCGATCATCGCTCCGCTTGTATTTTCGACCATTGTCGTCGGAATCGCAGGCGCGGGCGCGCTTCGCAAAGTGGGGCGGATGGGAATCAAAGCGCTGATCTATTTCGAACTTGTCACGACCGCAGCGCTCTTCATCGGATTGGCCGTAGTTAACTTCATTAAGCCCGGTTTAGGCGTAACTCTCGCTGCCGCAAACACCGACGTCCTCAAGACGATTGAGCAAAGTCATCCGAAGTCATTCGTCGAAACGATCGTGCACGTCTTTCCCTCAAGTGTGATCGAATCGATGGTGCGCGGCGATGTTTTGCAGATTGTCGCGTTCAGCGTGCTCTTTGCTCTTGCCGTCTCAGCCGTTGGCGAAAAAGGGAAACCAATCATCAGGGCGATGGAGAGCCTGTCGCAAATCATGTTCAAGTTCACGAATTACGTGATGATGTTTGCCCCGATTGGAGTCGGCGCAGCCATGGCGCACACAATCGGTACGCAGGGTCCGGGTGTGCTCATGAATCTCGGTAAACTGATTGGCTCACTTTATCTGGCCCTCGTGATTTTCGTTGTTTCGATTTTTGGACTGGTCATTTGGATCGTGCGGATACCGTTGCGGCAATTCGTCAAGGCAGTGCGTGAGCCGGCAGCGCTTGCATTCGCCACGACGAGCAGCGAATCGGCGTTGCCTAAAGCGATGGAATCGATGGAGCGTTTCGGCGTGCCGCCCCACATCGTCGGGTTCGTAATGCCGACCGGCTATTCGTTTAACCTCACAGGATCGACATTATATCTGGCAATGGCCTCCGTGTTTGTCGCGCAAGCAGCGGAAACGACAATGGGTTGGCACATGTCCGTGGGCCAACAGATTACGATGATGCTTACGTTGATGGTGAGTTCCAAGGGGGTGGCCGGCGTGCCGCGGGCGGCGCTTGTCATTTTGCTGGCGGTATTGAATTCTTTCGTGCCGTCCGGACTTGGGCCGATCGGTGTCGCCATCATTTTTGGCGTGGACGAATTGATGGACATGGGTCGCACATGTGTAAATGTGATCGGCAACTGTCTCGCGACTGTGGTCGTCGCGCGCTGGGAAAAACAATTCGACGACGCACGCGCACGCCTCTTTGGCACACCAGCGGAAACCGCATTGGATTTAAAATCAGACAATGTCGCATTCGCGGACGCGGTTACCCAAGAAGAGTGAGTCGCGCGTGATGCGCATGTGCATTGTCCCGGACGAATTAGACGTTCACCGTCTCAAAGACAAAGTAAGGCGCCTCAGCCATTAGACACTGTTTTCAGGGTTGGATTCGACATCGGTCGCGACGGCGACATGAAAGATCGACAAAGCTGAATCGTTCCGGCTAAGATGGGTGTGTTATGCCCATCTTGCATACCGGCACGGAAGCAACTTATCTGATGCAGATTTTCACGGCTGCATTTCTTTCGATTCTTTTTCTTCAATCTGGGATTGATAAAATCGTCGATCGCCGTGGAAACTTCGAATGGCTAAAGGGACATTTCGGAAAGAGCCCGTTAGCTGAACTGGTGCCTGCGCTGCTAACCATAATTACCATTCTCGAACTTGCAGCCGGAGCACTGAGCGCGCTTGGGTGTGTGCTGGTGATTTTCTTGCACGATCCGACCATCGCATTCTGTGGCGCGGTGATTGCCACGGTTGCAGTCCTTGCGCTATTCTTTGGCCAACGCATGGCCAAGGATTACGCAGGCGCGGCGGTGCTTGTTCCGTACTTTCTCCTCACGCTCATTGCAATTTATCTGCTCGCGCAGCGGTAAATCGGTGAGAATCTTTTTAGCCCATGTCTGCAGTCTTCCTCAACGAAACATCCGTCGCCACTGGATGCCGGTGCAAGGAAACATGAACAGACAACGCCTGAAGAGAGGTTAATTTATTCATGAGCGCCGACAAAGCTGACGAGATCGTTAGACGGGCGATGGCGGACCGGAGCGTATACGACGCGATGGTGGCGCGTGAAAATGAAGTCTGGGGGAAAATTCTGCCGGATCGGGAGCGTTCCGAAGCTGTAATTGAAGATACAAAAGCGGAAATTGAACTCGGCGCACGCCGCCATTTTTCTTCTCTTTCAATGGTCGCACAGGAAAGAAAACTAACGTTTGAACACAGTCTCGTTCTCGGATGCGGCGCCGGTAGATGTGAACGCGACCTGGTTCGGAACGGAGTGTGCCAGAGTTTTCATGGAATCGATATCTCAGAGAATGCGATAGCCGCGGCGCGAAAAATCGCGAAGGAGCAGAACTTGCCGCTGACTTATGAAGTGGCCGATCTGAATTTCTTGAAGTTACCGGAAAAGACATTCGATTTGGTTGTAGCTCAGACCTGCCTCCACCACATCCTTTTTCTCGAGCGGGTTGCGGAACAAGTGTGGCGCTCACTGAAAGCCGATGGCTATCTCTGGATTCACGACTTCATTGGCGAAACGCAGTGGCAATATGACCTCAAACGCATCTCCATCGCGAACCAAATTCTGGCTATCCTTCCTGAAAAATTTCGCAAAAACAAAATTACCGGCCAATTGGTAACAGAAATTGAACGTCCCGAGCCAGGGGATCTTGGCTCACCATTCGAGTCGATTCGATCCAACGATATAGTCCCAGTGTTTCAACGCTGGTTTTCCATCGAATGGAAACTGGAGTTTGACGCTTTCCTGCGTCTTGTTGTGCCACAGGGCACTCGCGCGACCTATCTGGAAAATGAGGATACCAGAGCCTTGTTCGCAACGTTGATGTTACTCGACGATTTGTGCATGAAAGAAAGGATTGTGCTACCAAGTGGCGGCCAATACCTCATGCGCCCGAAGCCCCTTGATGACATTTAGGACAAAAACACCGAAAGTGGGTAGCCAACACGCCCAGCGAACATAAAAAGCACATCGCCCGAATAGACGTCGCCCGCCCAAGACTTACGCCATCGGATGGATCGTACCTTTGATAATTAGCGCGGGCCTTCGATGTGCTGCCATTACCGAGCAATTTCCAGTAGCAATGCTGCAACGCATCATGATCCTGAGCATGCAAATGCCGGATAATCCGGCTTTGAGCTGTCGTTAGAGTTCTATGAGAGAAGTTGCCAAGGTGAACTTTGCTACTATGCCGTTCTTAATTGGCACCTTATTGTTCCTGTGCGCCTTGATATTCTATTACTTCGCGGTTCTTCGAACTGACTATAACAAAACAGAACTGCTCGATCTCGCTCCGCACACCGATGCTACAGAATATTTCGCACAGGCAAGAGCGCTGGGCAAGGATGGATGGCCTTCGATACAGATTGGATACGAGAAGCTGCCATCGAGGTACCCGCCTGGCTATCCGGTGCTAATGCTTCCTTGGCTGAACATTCTGCCAACTACAGCTGTTGTGTTAGCGCCATTTAGAGCCAACCAAACTCTCGGCCTGCTGTTGCTCCTGGCTGTATTTACGTTCTATGCCTATCTGGCAATGCCGATAACGGGAGGCTTTGCCGCGCTGTTAGTCGCAACCCTTCCTTGCTTGTTCACTTTTTGCCGTTCCTCACTCAGCGACGTAAGTGCATCGCTGCTAATTGTACTGGCGTTTATGTTTGCCTACCTCGGAGTCACGGAAGAACGGCGCTCGAAGATTTATTTGTCGGCGATTCTCCTTGGCCTATCGGTAAACGTTAGACTGCAATCGGCTTTCTTTGCACCATTGTTGCTGGTCATGACGATCTTCCCAATGAGAGAAATGCGCGTGCGCTGGCTGCTGCATTGCGCTGCCGCTGCGGCTGTCTTCGTGCTGGCTGCCAGTCCTGTGCTGCTGTTGAACACGATTCAGTTTCATTCACCACTTAGGACAGGCTACGACTTCTGGACCCCGTTTTTTAGTAAGAATCACCTTTTCTTTTCTCTTCGCTATGTTCCAAACAACGCCTCCGCGCTGTGGAACGAATTCGCTCTGCAGCCGCTCGAATATCATACTGCAAATATTTTTGGAACTGGTACCTGCTTTGTCCCAGCCTTCCTTTTTTTAACTTGCGCAGGCTTGTTCTTTATCCGTATTGATCGCTTCGTTACCTGCGCCGTTTTAGCTTGCTCAGCTTTCCTTGGAGTGATTCTAACTCATAATTACAGACTTGTTGATGCAAGATACTACCTGCCTCTTCTAATCCTCTCCATCGCGCTTGCCGTGCTGCCGGCGACGTGGGCCGCAAAGAATCTTGTTACCGGCAGACGGATTATTATCGCTTTGCCGATTTTTGTCTTATTCGCCGCGGCCTGTCTCGGTTTTCCTTCACGCTCGGGCTATAAGACACAGAGCATTGGCCGGTGCCAAGCGTGGGACGCTCTTCATTTCACGACTCCAATGCGCCAATCGGTGCAGTTCATTGCGCAAGAGGAGTTCGCCAAACGGTTAAGGCGGCAACCTGGGATCGTTCTCAGCGATATTGATCCTGTTTATCTAAACGCTCTTCTGCCGGGGGCATTCGTCGCAGCCCCGGTCGATGGGCAGCATAATTACAAGTGGAGCTACGCCTGGCATTATAACCAGGCGCAGGCTTCGGCGTTGGTCGAGCACGGCTTGCAACAATCACTTCCTGTTTACGCGCTATTTACTTCTCCTAACGATCTCACTACAAACCAGTCGCGCTTGCCGACTATTCCGGGATACGAATGGCGCATTCTAAACAACTCTGATGGCAACGCTGTAATACTAAAACTTACTGCCCTCGGCTCGGATCAGGCGACGCCACCGGAGTGATGCACATCACAGCTCGTTTTCCCTACAGCGTGCCCGGAGACTAATTCATGCAACGAGCTCGTCGCGTTATTTCATTTTCGGGTCTGCTTTTGCTGGCGGCCTATCTTCGACTAGCTGGATTGACTTGGGGTCTCCGCAGCGGGTATGGGCACGAGCTGAATTTTCAGCCGGATGAATTCGTAAGCCTCAGGGGCGTCCTCCAATTAGATTTATTAGCAGGCAATATCAAGGCCCCGGGAGCATACTTTGAGGGCACATTCAACTATTACCTGTGGGCCGTGCCACAAGCAGTGCTCAAGGTGACCGCCAGGAAGGATACAGACCTTGGCGACTCAATCACAACAAAAGATCACTCCGATCTTTTGTATATCTCTCGATGTATGTCGGTGTTCTTCGATCTCTGCGCAATAGTTGTCGTCTTTCTTGCGATCAGAGAAGCAACTCATGCGTTCTATCCGTCCGTTGTGGGCGCGCTTTGTTACGCCGTTCTGCCAATGCAGGTCATCTACGCACATTTTATGAGGACTCACATCTTGAGCAATCTGTTATGCGCACTGGTCATTTGGTTGTCACTAAAACTCCGGAAATCCCAACCGTGGCCGCTGCTTCTTCTCGTCGGTCTCATTTCTGGTCTGGGAGCGGCGACCCGATACCCTGTGGGACTCATCGTTGTGATTCCGTGTCTGTATTTGCTATTTAATGGTAGTGACAATTTACCGTTCTGGCGACTGCGAGTTCTGGAACGTGTGAAAAAGTTTGTCGCAGGACCAGCTTGGTTGATCGGCTTGGGATTTGCAATCGGGCTGTTCCTTGGCCATCCGATGCTGTTTTTAGACCCATCAAGCGTCACAAAAGCAATCACAGACGAAACATTAAAATACGCGGCATTAAAGGAGTTCAGCGGTGCTCACTTACTTAATCTGTCTGCTGTCTGGAGGTATGTCACACACGTGATTCCATTCGCCATGTACCCTGTGTTGTGGGTCGTTCCTTACTGCTCGGTTGTTTATCTTCTTTTCAAGCGCAGCCTTTACAGACTTACCGTTCCATTACTGATCTTTTCGCTTCTGTATCTGTATTTGATGGGAAAAGGCTACCTGGCACCCTATTTCGGCCGGATAACCATGCTTTTGATGCCTGGATTTTGTGTTCTCGTTGGGATAGCTTGGAGCGACCTGCAGTTACAGGTGAGAAACCACCGCAGACTCGCGGTTGTTTCGACCGTTGCGCTCCTGCTCATTGTTGTGCCATCGTTAATTTTTGATCTGGCGTACGGTCGGGCCATGCAGCAAAACGATGCACGCGAGATCGTTCGGAAAGATCTGCAGAATGCCATTGGAGAGAGACCAACGCGGATTGGTATTTTGCACGTCGGACCGGATTTTTATACAGCAATGCCCGCCGCCAAGCCACTGAATAACGAAAAAGTGACGGTTCAGTTACAGGATCCTGGGGAAAACGCTGATTTCCTTCTAGTAGGCTTTCCCACTGAAGCTGCGCCGGCGCTAATCAACGCAACTGTTCGGCAAGTTGAGACGCAGGGAAAATTTAAATATGCAAAAACTTATCGCGTGCCCGTAAGGATTTTTGGACACGAGTTCAGCCTCACGCACTTTCCTCCAGATATGACATATTCCTTTCCAACGATTTTGCTTTTCCGAGCAAGAACCTCGACGTGACCTAAGCACCAGCTGATTGGGATGTCGCTATACATCCAGCCGCAGGACGCAATGAAAAAGAGTGAAAAGAGCAGGCTAATTTCCAAAACGCCTGCCGAATCGCACGCCGGTGACATTCTACTGCTGCCCATAGCGATTCTCGCATTTTGGACCTTCGCGTATCAACTTGTGTTAATCGTCAGATGGCCAGCGAAAACGATTACGTGGTGCTTCCTGGCTTTGGCCATAGCCGGTTTTTTCCTTTTGGCCGCCTTCTGGAACAAAACGAATGCAACGCCTGCCAAAGGGTATCGCTTTCATTTATCCCACCTTTTTCTTCTGATTCTCGGTCTTGGCTACGCAATGGCAGTTCTTTTTGTGCGTCGTCCGAATCAGGACGATGTCGTCTACTTTCATAGAGTTCTGACTCAATTGTTAGATCTTAACCAGCCCATCTACCTCCGTCAGACGAGTGTTGACATGGACGCGGCGGCATTCTCGCCAGTTCATTTGGCAACCAGCTATGAGATGTTCATGGGTTTTTTGGGGCAAAATCTTGGAATCGATCCGCTGTACTTCTATCAAGTAATTGGTCACGCAATTGCTGCATTTTCGCTTCCGTTTGTCCTCTACTGGTGCATCCGGAGATTTGGATTGAATCGCTGGGCTGCAGCGATCGGGACTCCGCTTGGCATCGGATTTCTGCTTCTTGCCGACAGGTCGTCGTTCGGCGTGATGCTTGGAACTGTTAAGTCACTACAGTCAGCCGACCCAGCCGGATGGGTCGGGTTTGCGACCGTCTCCGGCTACATGTGGCAGGGTAAACCAATCGTTTTGATTTTGTTTCTGCCGATTGCTTTGGCACTTAGTTACCGATTTCTTAATCGAGGTAGTGCGAGTGATCTGGTGTGGCTCACTTTATTAGGCATCGCCGGGGTAGGTCTCAGCAATATCGCGCTCTACGCAATCCCGGCGGTGATTTCGTGCTCTTGGCTAGCGTCTTTCACGCTTCACTTATTAGAACACAAGCCGCGAGCGGATGTATGGAAACACGTTCGCCGTGGCCTTTGGTTCGCAATTCCGCTCGTATACTCAATCGGGATTTTGGCATCGCTGAAACTGGACATAATTCCAAAGCCGGTCGACATCCACCTGCTTGGACCGAGATACCTCCCGTGGCGTGAAGCCGTAGATTATGCTATCGGCGGACCGGCGGAGTACTTGCGCGATGTCGTACTTATGATTGCCGTGCCGTTGCTAATTGTCAGGGGAACTACTGGGCTCTTTATCTTCCTTTATCTTTGTGCTGTGTGGCTGTTTTGTTTGAACCCATTGCTGGCGCGCGTGTGGATGGCAAATATCCTTGCTCCTACCTATTTTCGCCTTGTCTATCTTTTGCAGTTTCCGATGCTTTGTGCGTTGCTTGGAGCTGCAGCGTCGTCACTAGCACGGTCACAGAGCTTGCTGAAAACCCGATTAGTGACTGTCCTGGCGCTTTCATCGGTCATCGTGACTTTCGTCTATAGTTATCGTGGACTTTCAATCGTGCCGAGAGATGCGAAACTCGGCATCGGCTGGAAGTCACCAGGGGCATACCAGTTACTTCCGGCGAACATCCAGTTTGCTAAAGCTGCCGGCAGCTACATTGCGCACGCGAAGCTGCTCGTACCGACTTGGACAGCAGGTTGTGAGTTACCGCTTCTCTTTCCAGAAATGAAAGTTGTAGCTCCGCGCCTCGTCGTCCATTATTTCGCTAACGCTGGCAATACGGAGGAAGGGATACTGCGCCAACAGGCGCAGGCTTTTATCGAGGAAAACCCTCCTGAAAACGTGGCGCGGCTTCAAGTGTTAGAGCGGAGCTTTCGCGAGGTAATCGAAACCGGTGGCGCAAATGCAGTTGCCGTTCCCGAACCTGAAACCGAGAGAGTGTTGACGGCTCTGAAATCGATTGACGCTCAGTGGCATCGCGTTTTGGAAGCTGGCGGGCTGGTGTTGATGCTTCCTGGTGACTCAGCACCAAGGAGTCGAAATTGAAAGCCAGTTCTTGAACATACCCTCATGAAGCAGAACTTCGGCGATCCGTGTTTGCAATCAAGGTACCCCGTTGCGCCACTAGCGCACTAAGTCGAATGCCTCGCTTCGCTCCATTGGCCGAGCGCGCCGTCCAAATCTTTGCCATTGTAATTGGCGGAGTCTTCCTACTTTCGGCAGGTGTCTATCTTTATTTAGGCCGCGTAACCTGGTTGATGGGAGGCGATTTTTGGAGCGTTTACGCTCTCGCCTGGAAGCACACGTGGTTTCAAAGTGCCCTGCTTAAACAGGCTGGCCACGTTACGTTCTTCCCCAACCTCATTGGTCTCGCCAATTTGCGTTTTTTTCATGGCGACGTGCAAATGCTCTTCTTTGTAGGGCTGGGGCTGCTTTTTATAACAGTCTCGCTGCTTCTGATCCCGATTTGGCGTGATAAAACCATAAGGCTGACTGGAAAGACATTGTCCACACTTGTTGTGGTCACGGGCAATTTTTGGATGGGCCGAGCTAGCATCACTGCCAATGGCGAGTTCAACTGTGAAAACTCTTTGGCGATGAGCGGAGCGGCACTGGCTTTTCTTTTGATAGCCAAGACGCGTTGCTCGTGGACGACCACTGCGATTGTAGTGTGTGCCGGGTTTGTCGCTTCCTTTAGTTTTGGCGGAGGGTTGGCGATTTGGCCTACTTTGCTGCTTCTGGCCTGGTGCCTGCGTCTTCCGTGGAGAACGATTGTTTTACTCGGAATCAGCGCGCTTGCAGCAGCCCTCGTCTACGAGATGGTTCCAGTGCTTCATTTCGGCTGGCCAAAAGCATCGGCGGTGTCTCCCGGTAATCCCATTAGTGCTTTAACCAACTTCTGCAGACTTGTAGGTAGTCCGGTATTATACACAATCGCGGCTTGGCGCACGGAAAAGCCGGTTGCGGATTTAGAGCAATCCTTTGCTATCGCATTGTGGACCGGCTTGGCGGGTTTGGTGCTCGCAGGAATCTTTGTTATACCTCGCATACGTTGGCGCGACCTTAAAAGCGGCCTCGAAAGCACTGGCTTGTCGCTTTTGATTTTTAACCTCTTTGCTCTAACGCTTATTGCCCTCGGACGACTGAAATCGTTTGACCTGGAGCCTTTTGCTCCGCGTTATCTATTCTGGAGTTCACTCTTTTGGACGAGTTTGATTCTGCTCGCGATCGAGCGAGCGGAACATCTGCAGTGGAGACGATGGCCGATTCTGCTTCTCCCACTTGCCATAGCCATCTTCGCCTGGCCCGCACATTATCAGGCGTGGTTCTGGTGCAAAAACGTTCAAATCATGTATGACAAGGATGCTACCGCTGTGATCAACGGAGCTTTTGAGGTTCAAAGGATGCAAATGCTTCCTCTTGAGCTTCAACAAATTTTTGAAGAAAGGATTCACCTGGCCTCGCAGTTGCGGGCGCGTCACTTGGATGTGTTCGCTGACGGCTTACAAGATTGGATCGGGCTCAGGGAAGTGGATGTGTTTGGGGCGCGACATAGGCCAGAAGGGCTTCGCGGTCAGTGCAGGATTGATGCGTTAGGCCAGTGCGATAACGGTGCCCCCGCAGCGCGTGTAAGCGGACAAGCATTCAAACACGAGCAGTCGATTCCGTGGATATTGGTAATAACCGATTCAAACGGCGTGATTCGCGGAGTGGCCCGCTCTGCGCCGATTAGCCCGTTTATCAATCGCACGTTTTATCAGAGCAAATTGACGGCGAATATTGGATTTGTCGGCTACATTAGGGATTACAATCCGGAACTGCGCTACGCACTACGGAGCGCCGATAATCTAACTCTTTCGGATGAAGAGATCCCAGTGCAACACTAGCCGCCAGCGCGGTGAAGCGTGACGGTTGATTATAAAATAATGCTGTTGCTTACGCCACTAAGGTTTACGACTTGTTAAGGACCATCCGTGGCACAAGCTCTGTCTGCTTCAAGCCGAGCTCTCATTTCTGAATAATCTGTGTCATACTTGGCTCTGACCTCTTTCTCTTGCTTCTTCTGACCCCATTTCGCCGTTTCAGTTGGCTATCGTTTCGGCTTTGGCAGTCGTTTGCTATCCGTGAACATCGTTCCCACGGGCGTGTGATCATCATAACTCCATCCTGCCTTCAAACATAGGGCGTTAATGATCGCTTCCAAAGTCATGTCAGACCCAGCAAAGTCTATTTTCGGACCGCTGAAATCCCATCGGGAAGTTGGAACATGTTTATCAAGGTATTTTCCCGTGCGGCTGGATTCGAGAAAAACTTCGAAATGACGCTTACCTCCAGAACTTTTTTCGATCTCTTCTGCTAGAGAGACAACAACGTCCCAGATTTTGCAGGCTCGAATATCGACCTTCTTAAATCGAACATTGAACATATCGCGCTCGTTGAGGCTCGCCGAGTCAATTACGAGCGTTGCTCCTTTTTCTGGTTGGCCCGTGGTGCATGCTGTGTCAGCCGTTAAGAGCGCGAAGGTTAGCCCCACTAACCATTGGCGAAATGCACTCATTCGTTTGCACGAAGCACTGGTCGAGTCGCAGTGCTTTCGTGAGGGCGATTTGAGACCACCTGCGACCAATCTCCCTTCGGCCAGGGTCGTACTTCCAATCTAGCTTGACCATTGCGGTCAATAAATTGATCTAGCACAAGAACATTTCTCCCATCTTTGCGTTACTGAGGGGCAGCGAACAGGTTCACGTACCAATTCGGATCCTCGGTAACCGATTCAGAGCGAAAAGGGACCAACCCATGATTTGTTACTTCGAACAGGGACCTTCTCTTATTTTTCAGAGCCTGCACAAGCTCAAGCCAGTTCCCGCCGGCTTGCTTCAAGCCATATGGCCAAAATTCAAGGAGCAATTTTGCGTCCGGGTTATCAGCCAGGACACGGCTGGCGCCGCGCAACGCTTGCAGCTCATATCCTTGAATATCCATTTTGATTAGATCAACGCGTTGGCCCGGCTGGAAGTAATTGTCCAGCGCTACGATATCGATATCGATATCGCGGCGAGAATCGCCCTCAGGGACGTAGACACGATGATCGACGTTTAGCTCATTCGAGACATAGAGCTTCGATCTTTCGCTACGCTCTCCCACTGCAGCCTGACACAAGCAGATATTGGAGAACTTACGGGCGGCAGATCGCAATCGCTTAAAATTTTCCGGCGACGGCTCGAATGAATGAACGACGCCGGTTGGCCCAACGCAGCAGGAAAAAAACTGCGAATAAATCCCGATGTTTGCGCCCGCGTCCACCACAACATCTCCCGCGGATAACGTTGCCTTCAAGAGCCGCCGCTCTGGGCGATCAGTGTAAGCTTTGAAAGCGCTATAACACAGTCGGTAGACGGGAAAGGCGTGTTCGTAAAGCTTATTGCCAATTCCGCGAAGAAGCGGGGCCGTTGAAATCGCGACCGGATCAATCACGAGTGAGTTAAGGGAATACAGCAATGAGCGTCTCGTAGCACGACTGTTTGAAAGCTAAATCCCGCGGCAGAGAAACGAAACCCAGGTACGATCACTTTGCCGCTGAATCTTGAGCCCGCGGCCGCAGAACCGAGAAACGCAATTTGAGGCTTCATCGCAGTTGGATGCACTTGGCGCATCATAACACTGGAAAAGATATTGAGAAACCATACGTTCGCTCAATGCGGCTTTGCTGGGGAGCGCTGTTTAAGTCAAAGGTAAACGCAGAGGTGCACTGGGATCGATGGGATGTCGTGGCTCTCGGCCTCGCTGTCCCCGCGGTGATTTGGGTCTTCGTGTTTAAACTTAAGACATTCTACGCTCTTGGCTATACGTCTGACCTCTTCGTGCATGTTCAGCTTGCTCGAAGTTGGCTTGAAGGTCGCGGTCTGCTTCAGGACAACTGCTTTGGCAATCACCTTGCCATGCACACCTACTTTCTGCTTCTGCCACTGGGGTTCATAGCAAAACCGTTTGGCGCTCCCGGCTTGCTATTCGTGCTGGCCGCCTCGGTAGGAGCAGCTTACTTCTGGGCAACGCGTATCCTGCGTCTTCTGGGCGTTGACGGGCCCGTTGCAATAATCGCAGCCGGGGTAGTTCTCATCTCACCGCTTTCGGTTGCGTTCTATCAACACCCGGGCTTCGGATTCCATGTCGAGATTCTTGCGCCAGCGTTGTGTTTGGTCCTGTTCTATTTTCTACTTCAACAGCGGATGCTCCCGTCAATCCTGACAGCACTAGCTGTCATCAGCGTGAAGGAGGATGCGCCAATCGCGGCGGGTGTGGTGGCGATCGTAGCAAGCGTTGAGACATGGACCTCGTCAGCAGGCAAAGCTCCGCGCTTCCGCTTCAACTGGCCTGCCGCGGTCACACTTCTCTTGTCGGTTTCCGCGATCCCTCTCTTACTCGCGATTTCCTGGTCACAATCGCCGACGGCGTACGCTCGTCACTCGGTCAATCGTCTCGGTATCGTGGTGCCGGGAAGCTTATCAAGTCCGGGAGCGCTTTTCGTTTTTGTCGCCTCCAATGTTACTCGTTGGCTTGCTAGCAGCGTTGTCCGTCAATGGTTGTGGATCATGATCGTAGGCAGCTTTGGGACAGTTTTGTTGCGCCCGTACTATTTGGTTGCTGGTGTCCTCACAACTTTGGTCGCATGGCTCATGGACCGCAACGACCTGCTGTGGACGCCACGATTTTTTTCGACGGAGGCATTGCTTTGGTGTGTCACGTTGGTAGGTTTTGCTTCGATTGCGCGCGCTGCACAGTACTGCAGCAAATGGGCGCGAACAGCGGCGGTTACGGCGGCAATTGCGATCACAGGATTGTCGATGGTCGCGCAAGTAGCGCTTGTGCCTTATGTGTACTGGGCATATCTCCCTCGCGCCGCCAGCGTTTACTCGCCGCAGGAACGGCAACAGGCAGATGCCGTGTTCGAACGTTACCGTCGTGAAGCCAAGCCGGAGGAGCCCGTTGTTGCCTCAACATGGCTGTTCCGATACGCGCATGACCGAAACCTCTTCTGGCTGGACCGAATGTCTGGCCGGCCCGCGCCAGTGTGGATCCTTGGCGATAGCGCCGACTCCTACGTCCCTCTCCGGATCAGCTCAGATACGATAAATCCGGAGTCTGGAATTCACATCGAGGACTACACACTAATTGATCGTCGTGGGCGTTTCGTATTGCTCAGAAAAAGGGAGTAACGTTGTAATGACGCCCGATAGATTGGAACTTTGCGAAATGATAGCAGTGTGGTGCAGGCTAACCTGCCGACATTAACGTCGCGTCAGGGTTAGGGTGAAAAAAGCTGCGCAGGAGCGGGGAAAACGGCGGCTGATGGCGAGGTCCATGCGAAATAACACGCGATAAAGAAAATGTGGGACCGGCAGCCTATGCGAAATGCCGCCACTGATCATATACGACAAGGCGGTGAAAGGCCGGACGGCTAAATCGGTAACATCGAAGTTATCGTTCAAGCGCTGCAGCCATTCGCGATGACGGAAAAAAATCAGCCAGGGGAGCGCGATGTTGGCCGACGCCAGCGGCCCCTGCACCTCGCCGAGTTCTGGCTCGGTAATCCGGAAATCCACGGCTTCGGAATGTAGATACTTGAACATCGGAGTGGATAGCACAGAAAAGAAAGGCTCGGTCGCGACCACCTTGCCGCCGTGTCTGAGTTTGCTGGCCGCACAGTTCAGAAACGCAATTGGGCTTTTCAGATGATGCAACACATTGGTGAGTGTAATAACATCAAGGCTGTTGCCCTCGATCGCGTGCAACTTGTCGATTTCATGGCAGTCAAACACAAGGTCGAGATAATCCAAATTAAGCACGTCACTTGTCACAACGTTAGAGAGAAATTGTTTCAAAGGGGAGGTGCCGCTTCCTATCTCAAGGATCGAGAGTGCGGCCGGATTTGGGAAATCCTTAAACTGATCGCGATAAAGCTCACCATACCAGAATAGAAGGTTCTTATTTGCGCAGAGCCGCGCGCGGTTGCGCAACGTTGCGGCATGGTCTTTCGCCTCGCCTTGCGCAACGATCGTGCTGCTCATTTGACGGCGCGAATATACAATGAGCCAGCAAACTCCGAAAGCACTGGCACATTTTCGAGAACACGCCCCAGCGAGTTCAACCGACCAACCAGAGCAACGGGAGTTCTGGGATGCAAGAAATCGAACGGGGCAATTCGAACCTCATGATACCCCGTTGCTTCAAGCAGACGCCGGAGCGGCCAACGAAAGAATGCGGTTTCATCCGGTGAGTCGCCAAGTTTTCGTTTAATCCAGGGCACATTCTTCTGAATTGCGACCTGAGGGTTCAGCATGTTTGGCTCTGTAAAACAAATTGCGCCACCGCGCTTTAACACCCTGTAAATTTCGCGCAACGCCGCTTCGATCTCGAGGTGATGTAAAACCGAGCTGCCCACTACCGAATCAAACACGGCGTCAGGATAGCTTAATGTGTAGGCGTTCTGGATTTCGTAACGAACATTTGGCGCGGAACAATTCGCCCTCGCGATTTCCAAAAGCTCAGGTGAGACGTCAATGGCGACAACGTCCGCTCCCGAACGTGCCAGTTCCCGAGTGAAATAGCCAGTACCGCATCCCACTTCTAGCACTTTCATTCCCGGCCCGAGGTGCTTGCTCAACATCTTCACCCGGCGCGCCCAGCGCAGTTTGCCAGCTGGGCTCTCCCAATTCCAAATCTCTCCCGCTCCATGTTGGGCCAGGAACCGCCCGTGTTGAATTTCTCTGGCAATCCGTTCTTGCACTAGCAACGTATGAGGTAGCGTGAGTTTGAAACTGGCATGCCGTAGTTAGTCTGAGGATCCAGTGCCTGGCAGCGAGTTAATATCCAAGTTTTAACTTCAAGAAGCCGTGCCAGCACATCTTTAGCATAACAAGGCCGTTCCGGAACACCTTGGTCATCTTGGTAGAACCGTAGATGCGTTCCTGGTAATGGACGGGCAAGTCCAGAATTTTGAGGTTCAACTTTGCCGCACCAAATAACAGTTCATAATCTCCCCAACGATCCTCAGTCCCCCACGTTCCCAGCATTGGCTTAATCCGCTCCCAGTCACTTCTCCAGAGAACCTTTGTGCCGCACAAAGTGTCCTTCACGCGTTGCCCGAGCAGGTAGGTAAAAGCGAGGCTGAAAAATTTGTTCCCGAGCATGTTAGCGGTGTTCATTGCTCCTTTTGGCACCGGATAAATCAGGCGCGAACCGTTGACAAACTCCGCCTGCCCCGAAACGACAACGTCGATGAAGTAAGGAAGCTCCTCGGGAATCGTCGTCAAATCGGCGTCGAGAATCATTAGAATATCCCCAGTGGCAGCATCAAAGCCCGTCCAGACGTTCCGCGACTTACAGATTCCCGGCCCATGCTCAAGACGAATATTCTTTTCAGGGTAAAGCGACTGCACTCGCAGCACTTCTTCAGCGGTGCCGTCGGTCGACTGATCGTCGCAGAAAATGATCTCTGTTCGAGCCGCTAAAGGGGGAATACGGCGAACGGCTTCCTCCACGTTTCCTTTCTCATGTTTGCAAGGAACGACAACCGATACGGAAAGCTCTTTTGGCAAAACCGGTCGTGGCAGCATTCGCGCAACGACCACTTGAGTCATACAGAGTTTGCTTAGAAACGGCAGGCGCGCACAAAAGCGATTAAGAAAGCCAGACAGCAATGGCAGATATTTCGGCAAAAGCACGATTCGATGCGTCTCGAGAGCTTCGAAACCGGCAAGCTTCAACAAATTTCGAATATCGGCACTCGAAAGCCAATTCTGCTCGGTTCGCGGCACCTTCATCCCAAACCACTCAGCCAATGTGACAAGCGGCTCCCAAAGATGGTTGTAAGTTGTCACCAAAAGGCGCGTGTGCCTCTGGCAAAGTGGCCTTAAATTTCGCAGCGCTTGAAGCACATCTACGGTGTCGCCAATATCGTTAAAGAGAATGTAATCGAATTTCTCATCCGGCGCGAAAGCCTGCTTGAACTCCTCCTTGTCTGGAAAAGCGACCGCGAATTCGAAGGACGGATTTCGTTGCTGCGCGATTTCCACAATCTCAGCGGAGATGTCAACACCCTTGGCCTTACTTGGTCGGACAGCCGCCAAAAGATTGCCGGTGTCGCAGCGAACTGAGAGCACCTTTTTTTGCGGCTCCACTAAAAAACGAAGAAGCCGGTTTAGCAGTTCGTAATAGTATCCGTTACGATTTATCCAGTCTTCGCGCCGAGCAGCAATTTTGGTTAAGTGATCTCGCGTGCGTCTGCGCCTTTGCTCGAGGGCTACTGGTCCCCACGTCACACTGTTCGGTTCGCACTCGCTTGTAAGGCCAGCCTCACTCGCAGGCTGAGACACTTGCGCGTTACCCGTGGGCGAATTGGCTGCAGATCCTCTCAAAGCCGTTTCGTTCATTCGCTGCGGACTTGGTGAATTATGCACCTGCGTTGGCACTGATTCGGCCTCACGGTAATCTTAGATCGTGAGGGCCGCTGACAGCAAGATAGGCGAGGCGCTTCAGCTCCCAGCGTCCGCGTGTTACCGTGTCGAGAATCAGTCCGCTCGCAAGCGAAAGAAATGCCAGGAGCATCAGTCCCATCGAAAGAACGGCAGTTGGCAAACGCGGAACAAGCCCGGTCTTTAGATATTCGAGCACCACAGGAACCCCAAGGATCAGCGACAGCAGTATTAATAGGGCGCAGATCGCCGCGAAGAACACCAGAGGCCGTTCTTCTCGAACCAGTCTTGCAATTGCAAACACAATACGAAGCCCGTCTCGCCATGTATGAAGCTTGCTGACTGAGCCATGGGCCCGCTCCCTGTACGGCGTGTCCACCTCGGCGACAGGCATTAGAAGGCGGCCTGCATGCACCGTTAGCTCTGTCTCTATGCTGAAGCCTTCAGCGGTAACAGGGAAGGATTTGACGAAGCGCCGTGAGAAGACTCTGTAGCCGGTCAGCATATCAAGTACTTTCAGTCTGAATATCATTACAGTAGCGCGGTTCAACAGCCAATTGCCCATGACGTGACCGGTTCGATATGCGTTGCCGCCCACCGCGATTCGGCGGCCGGAAACCATGTCAAGTCCATCACTCACGAGTGTTTGGAGGAACACCGGTGCTGTCGCTGCGTCATACGTGTCGTCGCCGTCTACGAGGAGATAGATATCCGCCTCAATATCAGCGAACATGCGTCGAATGACGTTCCCTTTCCCCCGCCGCAATTCAGTGCGGACAATGGCGCCTGCGGCGTGAGCAACCTCAGCCGTTTTGTCCTTTGAATTGTTGTCATAAACGTAAACGTCGGCGTTCGGTAGCGTCATCTTGAAATCGTTAACGACTTTGGCAATCGCCGCTTCTTCGTTGTAACAGGGAATGAGGACTGCTAAACGCGCAGTAGTGCTCATCGCTTGTGTTCTGTTACCAGTTTAACTGCACAGAATCGATGCGGTGCGCTTAGATAAGCTTCCATACCACGGATTCAATAAGCTCCATCGCAAAGATTGCGAGCATGAACCGAACTCCCCCTGCATCGCTGCAGGAGTGGGTTTTTGGTACGCAATTTCGCTGGAGAAAAGGGACGGCTGTGCTTGACTAATAGGTTCGACATTCCTCGTCAGAATGCCTGCGCAAGTTATCAAAATTAGCGGAGCCCGCCAGCACAATCTCAAGAATCTCCATGTAGAAATTCCACGGGAGAAATTGGTGGTCATCACGGGGCTGAGCGGCTCCGGAAAATCCTCGCTGGCCTTCGACACTCTTTATGCCGAGGGGCAACGCCGCTACGTCGAGAGCCTCTCCGCTTATGCGCGGCAATTCCTCGATCAAATGGAAAAACCAAATGTCGATTTTATCGAAGGCCTTTCCCCTGCCATTGCCATCGAGCAGCGCAGCGCCGGCGCGAACCCGAGATCCACGATCGCGACCACGACCGAAATTTACGATTATCTGCGGGTCCTCTTTTCCGCGGTCGGTCAGCCACACGACCCTGTCACCGGTCGGCCCCTGAGCCGCCAAACGCCTCAGCAAATTGTCGATGAGATCCTTACTTACGAAACCGGCTCCAAAATCGTCGTGCTAGCGCCGGTGATCGAAAATCAGCCGGGCGAATTCCGTGATGTAATCGAAAAGCTAAAGCGCGAGGGCTTCGTTCGCGCGCGCGTTGATGGTCAGCTTATCGAGCTGGATCGCGCCGAGCCGATCCGGCTTAACAAAAACCGGCGTCATACGATTGAGGCGGTCGTGGATCGGTTGGTCATTCGCGAGGGAATCCGTGTGCGCCTGACAGATTCAGGTGAGATGGCGCTCAAATTAGGTGGTAACAAGATGTCGATCTTGCGACCGACGCGAAAAATACCTAACGTCGAGCGTCCAACTCCGATCAATCGCGAGCAGGCATCGAACATCGAATCGGAAGAGTGGGAAGAGCTGCGTTATTCGACGGATTATGGAAATACGGAAACCGGATTCAAGTTAGGCGAGTTAACTCCAAGACACTTTTCTTTTAATAGCCACATGGGGGCATGTCCGGCTTGCCATGGGCTTGGTACGCAGTTGGTCTGCGATCCAGACCTGATGATTTCCGATCCTACCAGGACGCTGGCCGACGGGGCAATCACGCCATGGCGACGCGGGACAAGGCGGATGCAGGCCTACTACCGGCACCTGCAGAAGGCGCTCGTGAAACACTTTCACGTCAATGAAGACGTTCCTTTCGGCGATTTGCCAGAACAATTCAAACAAGCGCTTTACTTCGGGACCAACGGGACGCCGATTGAAATGAATTTCGATAACAACCCCGATAAATCGCGAGCCGGCGGCGAACAGAAAGCCGCGAGACCTTTTGAGGGACTCGTTCCGCAAATGCAGCGGCTTTACGAGCAAACGCAGAGCGAATTCACACGCAACAGGATTCGCTCATTCATGACACCTGAAACGTGCAAGGTGTGCAACGGCGCACGGCTCAAGCCGGAAATTCTTGCTGTTACCATAAAGAATCGACATGGACGCGAATTGAACATTCATCAGTTCACTCAACTAGCGATCGAAGCGGCCGACCAGTTTGTTTCAAACCTCGAACTAACTGCGCACCAGCGAAGCATCGTGACCGACGTGGTGCGTGAAATTCAATCACGTTTGCAATTCCTCGTTGAAGTCGGGCTCGATTATCTCACGCTGGATCGACAGAGCGGTACGCTCTCCGGCGGCGAGGCTCAGCGAATTCGACTGGCCACACAAATCGGCTCCGGTCTTGCGGGGGTGCTTTACATTTTGGATGAACCAAGTATCGGCTTGCACCAGCGCGACAATAGACGGTTGTTGGGGACGCTCCGTCGTCTTCGCGACCTGGGCAATTCTGTCATCGTCGTCGAGCACGATGAAGAAACAATCCGCGCAGCCGATCACATTATCGATCTTGGCCCCGGTGCCGGACCGCGCGGAGGCGAAGTTGTAGCGCAAGGCAAACTCACCGATGTCCTGTCCGCGAAGAATTCTTTAACTGCCGATTATCTTTCAGGCCGCGCGCGAATTCCGATTCCGAAACACCGCGTTCAGCCGCGTTCTGACGGTTGGCTTACAGTGGTCGGTGCAACCGAAAACAATCTCAAAGAAATCAACGCATCTTTTCCTCTCGGCTGTCTGACTTGCGTCACCGGTGTCTCTGGCAGCGGCAAGTCCACACTCGTCGATGACATTCTAAAGCGGGCGATGTTTCGGCGCTTTTACAATGCAAAAGAAAAACCGGGTGCGCATCGAACGATTCGCGGCGTGGAACAGATCGACAAGGCGATTGTCATCGACCAGAGCGCGATCGGGCGAACACCGCGCTCGAATCCAGTGACCTACACGGGGGCGTTTACACCTATCCGCGAACTATTCAGCCAACTGCCGGCAGCGCGGGTGCGTGGTTACGATGCGGGACGTTTCAGTTTCAATGTGAAAGGAGGTCGATGCGAGAATTGCGAAGGCGGCGGATTAATCAAGATTGAGATGCATTTTTTGCCGGACGTTTATGTCGAATGCGAAGTGTGCCATGGCAAGCGGTACAACCGCGAGACGCTCGAGATTACTTACAAAGGCAAAAATATTGCCGATGTTCTCGATCTGACTGTCGATGAGGCAGCGCGCTTTTTTCGAAATGTGCCCAGCATTTCAGAAAAGCTAAACTCGTTGCTGGATGTAGGTCTGGGTTACCTTCGACTTGGCCAGGCAGGCACGACTCTCTCCGGCGGAGAAGCCCAGCGCGTAAAACTCGCGACTGAGCTTGCGAAAAAGGCAACTGGGCGCACGCTGTACATTCTCGATGAGCCGACCACCGGATTGCATTTCGCCGACATTGAGAAACTGCTGCAAGTACTGATGAAGCTGCGCAACGCGGGTAACACGGTGATCGTGATTGAACACAATCTGGAGATGATCAAATGCGCGGACTGGATTATCGACTTGGGACCTGAAGGTGGCGAAGGTGGCGGCGAGGTCGTGGGCGCCGGGGCCCCGGAAAAAATTGCCGGTCTCGCCGGAAGTCATACCGGCAATTATGTGCGGGCTGTACTCGAGAAGACATGAGACACATAGGGCTCATAAGTCTCATTTGTCTGGTTTGCCTATTCAGACACTTGGCCCGTGCGGACATTTCCTCTGAGATTACTGAAGCGAGCGCGCCACTGAAAGAAGGCGTGCCCGAAGTGGCGGTCGCTCGGTTGCAGGCGTTACTAGATAGAAATCTTCCCGATGCCGAACAGCGCGCGGTAGTCGAGAAACTTGCTGAAGCCCAGGTGGCCGCAAAAGAGCCAGAGGACACTCTCGTCTTATTGGCAGACCCGCGGCTGCGCGAACTCCGGTGGGCCAAATTCTGGCGCGCACAAGCCTTGGCCGGCCTGCATCGATGGGCTGACGCTCTGTCGCTGTATGAGGCACTAACGACGGACCGAAGTTCGCCGTTTCATGCCGCAGCCGTGTTTGGCACGGCAGAGATGCTGCGCGCCCTAGGAAAGCCAAAGGACGCGTTGCGAAAACTCGATCTTCTGCTCCATGACCAACAATGGGCTTCCCGTGCACAGTTACGAGCAGCCGAATTGTACATTGACTTGGGCGATGCTCCTAATGCGCGGCGGCTTCTGGCGGAAATGAAGCCAACCACCATTGCCGAGCGAAGGGAACGCCGCGCGTTGCGTGGACGCCTGGAGCTGATTTTGCAGCGACCGGAAAGAGCATTGGGCATGTTTCAAGCGCTCCTGAAAAGGCCCGAGGGAACGAGCCATGGCACGCTAATCGTCGCACTGTTCGGCATTGCAGAAGCGCATATGCAGCTAAAAACGCCGGAAGGTGGAGATGATTTCATTGAACGATTTATCGATCGCCATCCGGCCGACCCGGATCTCCCTCTTCTCTTCGAAAAATTGGATGAGCTGTATCGCGCCGAGCACAAACCCTCGCGCAATGAACTGGAGAAATGGGTGCGCAGGCCGGAACAGCCCCGGCGAACATTTGCACGATGGTATCTCGCTCGACTGGAAATCCGTGCCGGACGGAGGGAGCGAGCGGCGCAATTATTTTCCGACCTGCGACGCACGAGCATCAAATCGCCGGCGATAACGCAGGGGTTAGTTGAGTTTGCGCAATTTGAACTGGATGAGCGGAATTTCGATGAAGCGATCGCCATTTTGGATGATGCGCGCTTGTTGCATCCGGAGCCGGCTTTGCAGGCCAAGATCGAGTTTTTGTCCGCGCATACGCAGTATTTGGCGAAACGATTCGATACAGCGACAGCGGCCTTTGAACAAATCGCGCATTCCAACTCGCCCTGGGCGAAAGCTGCGGTGTTTAATGCATCCACCGGCTGGCTACAGCTCGGCAATCACTCTCGTTTCCAGGTTGACTACGCTGAACTGGAGAAGCAAGGCGGCGACGAAGAAGCGCGCTCCAATTTACGATTGCAGGAAGGTTTGATCCAGGCGGCGAAAGGCGACAAAAAAGCGGCGGCATCGCTGCAGCAGTTCATTCGTGATTTCCCGAGAAATCCGCGCATGTCGGAGGCTTGGGTTGGCTTGGCCGAGTTGGCCTTTCACTCCTCGCCACCGCGTCTCAATGAAGCGCGCAAAAATCTGGCTCATGCATTCGAGTCGACGCCCACCGCCGTAGCTGCCGAGCGCGCCGATTATCTTAGCATCTGGGTGGAAGAGGCAGCGGGTGGAAACGAGACGAAAGTCATTGAGCTCGCAAAGAAATTTCTGGACCAGCATGCCCTCTCACCGTTCGCTTCCGAAGTTCGAATGAAACTGGCGGAACTTTATTACCGGCGGCAGGATTTCGCCAATGCGCAAACGCAGTTCGAACTTATCGCGCAAAACAATGCCGACTCCTCTCTCGCCGAAAAAGCACTTTTCTTCGCGGCGGAATCGGCCATGTCAAGCATGGGCGAGCACTCACTGGACCGGGCGCTTGTTCTGTTCGATCAGGTCGTACAGAAAAACGGCCCGCTGCGGTGGGCAGCGCGAAATCGGCAAGCCGTGATTGAGCGCAAACTTGGCAAAGCGAAGGATGCTCTCGCCTTGTATGACGAGGTGTTAAAGAGCGACGCCCCCGTTTCTGAAAAACGCGAAGCCCTTTGCGGTAAAGGCGATGTCTTCTCCGAGGCGGGCGCAACCGACCCGAACAATTACGAGCGCGCGATTGAGGCCTACGACCAATTAGCCTCCGATAAGGACGCGCCGATTGACTGGCGTAACCAAGCGCTCTTCAAGAAAGGCCTGTGCTTGGAAAAGAAAGGAGATCGCGCCAGCGCGCTTGCGACTTTTTATAAAATTGTGGACGACGAAGCAAGGCCGGATCAGCACCGCGAACTGTTCTGGTATTACAAAGCGGGATTTAATGCTGCTCGATTATTGGAGGAGGATTCAAAATGGGAATCTGCCGCTGCGATCTATGATAAGCTCGTTGCGGCCGGAGGCAGTCGAAGCGAAGAAGCGAAAGCGCGTGTCAACAATCTGCGCCTGGAACACTTTCTCTGGACGGAATGAAGCATTCCTTGCGAAGGCTGGTGGAAGTGGGCTGGCCTAAAAATAC
>WNGL01000882.1_pt1 | contig 42499 bp, 35 predicted proteins | sample 5400591 | NCBI WGS metagenome assembly WNGL01 (sample SAMN13153377, study PRJNA577476) | soil metagenome | isolation source: 80 cm soil or saprolite under Garry oak tree replicate 1 | place: USA:California | collected 2016-06-15
TCGAGGCGGGTGAAGATTACGTCACCAGTGCCGTCAATGCCATCATGCAAAGCAAATATTGGGCTAATACAGCCATTTTCCTGACCTGGGATGACTGGGGCGGTCTCTACGATCATGTGGTGCCACCGGTCATTGATGGCGTGGGTCTGGGGCCACGTGTGCCCTTGATCGTCATCTCCCCCTATCCCAACAAAGCTGGCTACATTTCGCATGCTGAAGGCGAATTCAGCTCTTTTGTCAAGTTCATCGAAGGGGACTTCGGTTTGCGTGAAGGTGCCCTGGGCCAACGCGACAGCCTCTCTCAGATTAGCGATTTGATGGATTTCTTCAACTTTAGCCAGACACCAGTGCAGCCGCTCATTCTTAATCCGGTTCCTTACTCAACGGTCTTACAGATAGCCAAGGGTGTCTCCTACAACTCTCATCCCTTGCAAGGTGGGGTCAATCCCGATGTTGGCTCATCGCAGGATACCTACACCTATAGCGTCATCTATGCAGGCACCAATAGTAATCCCACGATCAACATGAACATCGATGGTACCACCTTCCCGATGAGTCGCACCGCCACCAACTCACAGGGTGTCCTCTACCAGTACAAGACGCGAGTGAAAACAACCGTGGTGCACACCTTCTTCTTTACTACCACTGAGAATGGCAACACGATAACCCTACCTGATAACGGTATCCCTTACTCTGGCCCTCAAGTCTATCCCTGGCGGTTAACCACTGGCTTAAGCCAGAATGCGGCCTTACCTGGCACAACTATTACCTACACTGCCCTTTACCAGTCGTTCAAGGGACTTGCGCCAACGAAAACAGAGGTTGATATTGATGGCACAAAGTACACAATGAAGCCAACGGGGCCGACTCCCTATAACTACAAAACTGGTGTGACCTACACCTTCAGCATCAATACGCTGAGTATCGGCAACCACTATCATCGCTTCGTCTTTGATGATGGCTCGGGTCCTGCTTACTACGAAAATTCATCACGACCCTCGATCACACCTCTGATCCTGAGCAAGTCAGGTGCAGCCAGCAGTACCACGACCTTCACCTTCCAGACTACCTATACTGAAATCAATGGCAATACTCCCACCTCGGCCCTGGTGTACATTGATAACAAACCCTTTGCCATGACCTGTGTTTCCAGTGCTTGTAATCAGAGTACCTACAAAGCAGGTGCGCTCTTCCAGTATCAAACGACCCTGCCCACAGGCTGTAAGGCTTACTCCTTTGTCTTTGGTGATGGCAGTGCCAGCCAGCCCACGAGTTGGACGGATCCCTTCAATCCAGCCACCTATCGGTGTCCCGCGGTAAGCGCACATATGACACATGTTGTGCCTGGTGTGCCGACTATGCCAGCCTATCTAGATGATAACAGCAACCCGGATATGGGCTAATAGCGCTCCAACTGAAGAGGGCGATGACCTTGCACAGGTCATCGCCCTCTTCAGTTGGAGAAAACTTATGCCTCAAGCAGTTTCTTGAGCTTTCGACGAGCCAGACCACCTTCACTGCCATTAGCAGCCTCAGTCGCGGTCTGCTGCGCCTGCTTGCCCTCGACAAACAGCTCATCCAGAATGCGACCATCGAAGCGTGAGTACGGTTGGCACGAGGTCAAAGACTTCGGCGTTAGGAGCATGGAAACCGTGTTTGAAGTTTTTGCCATAGGCGTAGAGAACGCCATTTTTATGGTGTGAGCCGAACGTTTTGCCGATGTCCTCCCAGATGCGTTTATTGCCCATCTCCATACGAAAGGTTATACCATCCTGGGCCAGCAGCAACAGGTGTGGCTCTTTAGGAGCATAAGGGCCAGAGCCAAAGACCTCGGTGGTATAGATGGCATCGATCAAGGCTTGACCGTCCTTGGGATCACGCTGGCGTTTGAGGTCATCGCAGAGTTCTTGGATTTGCTCCAAAGTCATATCAGGACTCAGGAAGACATCCGCGTAGCCGCCCTGAAAGCCGGAGAAAGAAGGAACATAAGCTAGAGTCTTATCCCAGTCAATATCTTCGAGTAGAGGTCGGGCGGCATCGATACCAGCATTTTCCCAGATACCTGCCGCTTTGAGAGAGCGTTTCAGTTTACGGGCGAGAGGACGCAGACCGAGGCGGTTAGCAATATGTTTGAGCATGCTGGCACGCCCCGCTTGCTTACGTGCCGCCTGTACTTTTGACTCAAGGGTAAGCAGCCCTTTGCTGAGCAGATATTCGTTAATGTCGAAGTAGCTGTGGTGTCCACGGAAACCATGATCAGAGATGACGAAGAGATTATCGTCAGGACTGAGCATAGCCATAATCTGCCCCAATGCGTCGTCGAGCATCTTATAGTATCTGTTTGTACGCGGATCAAGAGCAGTGGCTTCTTCCCAGAGTTGGTGTTGGAGGCGGTCGCAGCAGACATAGGCCAGGTAGCAGAAATCCCACGGCTTCTTAGTGAGCATGTGTATAATGAGTTTGGTACGCTGCTCCGTCATGCGACAAAGGACATCGACCATGTCACCAACCTGTAATTTCAGGCGCAGGTTCTCATATTCGTCGCCAGGAACGATCTGGTAATGAGGTGCCACCTGGAATAATTCCTCCTTAAAGGAGGCAGGATAGGTAAACTCAACCTCGGTACTGGGCGTTAGATAGCCACTGACCATGATGCCATTGACCGTCTCCGGTGGATACGTGGCCGGTACGTTAATGACCAGCACCTGTTTGCCGTATTCACTGAGAATATTCCAGATGGCCTTCTCAGCCCGACGCTGTGTCTGTACATGTACGCTACGAGTGACGCCTTTTTTGGCTTCGTCAGCATAAATCCAGTAATCATAGACACCATGGCGAGCGGGTTTCAAGCCGGTCGAAAGCGATGTCCAAGCTGGCGGCGTGAGTGGTGGATATTTGGACTCAAGAATGGCCTCGCAACCTTCATCCTGGAGCTTCTTAAAGTTGGGCAATTCGCCACGCTCTATCAATGGGTGGATTATGCGAAACGTCAGGCCATCGACGCCAAAGATAACTGTACGCATATGTGTTTTTCTTTCTCTTTCTGCTATTGGACATAATGGGCGGCCACAAGGGCCCCTACGCGCTACCCTTTGGAACTCTGTTCTATTATGCTTCGAGCAATTTTTTGAGTTTACGTCGGGCCAGTCCATTCTCGTTGCCTGCCGCTACAGTATGCTGCTCTGCTGCTTTTTGTTCAACGAACAACTCATCTAATACGCGCCCATCGAAGGCATAGGGCAAAGGTAATTCCATACTGCGTAGCACCGTAGGTACGAGATCATAGATCTCGGCATTGGGAGCTTTGAAGCCCTGTTTAATGCCTTTGCCATAGGCATAGAAGATACCATTCTTATGATGGGAACCGTAGGCTTTGCCTAGGTCTTCCCAGATACGTTCATTACCCAACTCTACACGGAAGGTAATCTCATCATTGGGCAAGAGCAAGAGATGTGGCTCACTGGGAGCGAACTGGCCACGTCCGTAGACCTCTGTACTGAAAGCTTCATCTATGAGTGGACGGCCTGTCTTAGGATGACGCTGCTGTTTGAGCTCGTTGCAGAGGGCAGTTATTTCCTCTTGCGTCATATCAGGACTCAGGAAGATATCGGCGTAGCCAGAGGGGAAGCCTGATAAAGAAGGAACGTAGGCGCGTGTCTTATCCCAGTCTATATCTTCAAGAACGGGTTTATTTAAGCCTTGCTCATCGCTAATTGGCGCGCCCAGTCCTGCCGACTTGAGTGACTTTTTAACCTTACGAGCTAGGGAGCGCAGACCCAGATGAGTCACAATTTGTCTTATTTGCGCCGCCCGACCGGCTTTGCGACGACTGGCTTCAAAGGCGGGGCCGAACGAGAGCAGCCCTTTCTGATAGAAGTATTCATTAATATCAAAGTAGATGCTATGGCCTCGGAAGCCATGATCGGAGACAGCGAAGAGGCTGTCGTCCGGGCCAAGAAGTGCTAATACCTGTCCTAGCGCATCATCGATCATCTCATAGTACTCGTTGGTGCGCGGATCAAGGGAGATCACTTCTTCCCAGAGCGGATGTTGCAGGCGATCCGCACCGATATAGGCCAGGTAAGCGAAGTCCCAAGGCTTCTCTTTGAGCATATGCAACATGAGTTTGGTACGTTGTTCGGTCATACGCAGAATGGCATCAACGATTGGCCCGACTTTGCCCACCTGTTTCAAACGCTCGTAGGCATGTACTTCCAGGTCGATTTGGTAGTGAGGTGCCACCTGAAAGATTTCTTCCTTGAAAGTTGTCGGATAGGTGAACTCCGCTGCAATGCCGGGCGTCATGTAGCCACTCACCATAATGCCGTTGACCGTCTCCGGTGGATAGGTAGCCGGTACGTTCACCACCAGTACCTGTTTGCCATATTCACTCAGAATATTCCAGATAGCTTTCTCTGCTCGTCTGCGTGAGAGAATATGCGTTTTGCGTGAAGCCCCTCTCACATGCTGTCCTTCATAGGCCCAGAAATCATAGATACCGTGACGAGCAGGTTTCACGCCGGTTGAGAGCGATGTCCAGGCTGGGGGAGTGAGAGGTGGATACTTGGACTCCAGAATCGCCTCACAACCCTGCTCGCTCAGCTTTTTAAAATTGGGCAGTTTTCCTTGTTGAATCAATGGATGCAGAACGCTAAACGCCAGACCATCAACACCGAAAATAACTGTACGCATAATTATGCTACCCCTTGTTGTAATTGTTACTTGTTGTTACTTTTTTTCTTCTTGCCAATACCAAACTTGTGGAGCTTCTTCCGCAGTGCATTCAAGACAATCTCATCTGCCGGGTCTAATTTCAGAAGAATGAGTATGCCCACGTAGATGGCTAAAAACACTGGCATAAAGGCCAACTGTAGCGAGATCACCGCATGACCAAGCACAAATGCTTGACGAATAGGCGCATGATAGAGCAGGTATAGCAGGCCACCGGTAACTACGGTGCTTACCAAACCAGCTCCCAGCGGTTTGAGGGTGTCCCAACGATAGGGTTGCATCTTGAGCACCATTTGTACCTGCACGAGCCGCATCACGTTGAGTACGCACACAGCAAGGCCAGTACTGAGAGCCGTTCCCATAGCACCGTAACGTGGCGTTAACAACATGCCCAGCACCACATTGACGACAACCGCTACCAGCGAGTTGATAAATGAGAGTTTATTGTGTCCAGTCATCAGCAGCATGGAGCCGACTGAGCCAGTAGCCGCGCCAAGCATATTACCTATTGAGAAGGCGACAACCAGTGGCCATGCCGATATATAACCAGCACCTGATAGGCCGAGTAGATATGCAGAAAACAATGAGGCAATCAGAAAGAGCGGCAAGCTAAAGGTAATCGCCCACTTTGTTACGATCTTAAACATCTCCTCAAGCTTTTGCCGCTCACCTTTACTATGCAGTTCGGCAATGATAGGAGCAAAGATCACGTTGAGCGAAAACAAGGGCATGGTGATGATCGGCCCAAATTTGATCGCCGCGCCATACTGACCAATATCAACTTTGGATATGCCATAGAATGCGAGCAATAAAGTATCGATTGAGTCAAGGACAGTAGTGATAATATTCGTCAGGAAATTGAGTGTCGAAAAGACCAGCCACTCACGCAGTTCATACTGTTCTGGCTCTGCCGAAGCGACACGCGAAAATTCATAGAACAGGAAAAAGAGATAGAGTAGTGTGCTAAACAGGGTGCTGAGCAGCATGACCAAAGCGACCCCAGTAACGTTACGGAAAAAACGCGCCATGATGATCAGTAGAAGAATTTGCACAATTGGTTGCAAAATACTAGTTGCCAATACGCGCCATTTAAAGGCTTTGAAACCGCGCAAGCCCCCAAACCAGACCACCTGCATACACAGAAGTGGGATCATAGGTGCCATCAATTGCAGCATGGGTGTCATCTGGGCCAACGTCGCCTTACTGTTAACAGCATGTTCTGGTCGTAGTGTACCCCAGAAGGTAACCAGAGATGGAGTAAAAAACAGCATCAGTAAAGCCCCGATGAGGCCGGCAATGCCCACAACTATCGTACAGAAGACCATCAAACCCTGCAATGAATCCGCTTTCTTTTTGCCTCGATAGATAGCCACATAACGAATCATGGCATTATCGAGGCCAAGGCTGAAGATAGATGAAACAAGGGTGATCAGGGAGAAGCTAAGGGTATACAGTCCATAGAGTCCGGGACCCAGACTGTACTGGATAATAAAGGTGCTACCATATTTGAGAAGACTGCCAATAATATTGCCAACTCCAACCATACCGGCTGCACCGGCTGCACCGGAGACCTCGGATTTCATCTCAGGCTGCTTCTTGCCCTCTTGCTCTGCGATGCCTTGCAGGACCATTATAGGCAGTGTACTACGCTTCTCAAATTCAGGGTCATCATCAATAGTAGCGATAGGGTCATGCTTCTGCCACTGTCCACCCTCAAGATCAAGAACCTGTGCATGGCCGGGTCCAGGTTTGACCATATCCGGCAATACAGTGTCCTGTGGTACTGATTTGAGCGTATTGAGCAAAATCGCATCAGGTTGTGTAACCGCCATGAGACGCACGGTTTGCAGATGCTCTACTTGCTCTGGATTGAGCTTTGGCAAGAGATAGCCGTTTTGTGCTTGCTCGTACCTAGGCTGCAAAGGTTGAGATGTATTGGTTGCCTCTCCCGTCTTTGGCCGAAACAAGCCTTGAGGTTTCAAAGACAGCTTGGGAGGAATGACCTTCTCATTGTAGTTCTGGACAGGCTTAGGCATGACAACCGGTGTTTCTCTCGTTTCCAGGGCCTGCGCATCCAAGCCATCGTCCTCAAATTTGAGTAGACCTGACGGGTTGAGTATTGGGTAAAATCCTCCACGGTGTTCTCCCTGGCCAAACACTGGAGTTGGCGCCGCCGGTGTTATAGGCCCTGAATCACCTTCTGAAGTTTCTGGCATGGATTGAAGATTCAATTCATGCGCATGATTCCAGAAAGGATGTTTGAATTGCCGTGGAGGATAGCTACTCATGAAATGCTACACTTTCAAGGACGAAATTAAACGTATCCCAGGTCACGCAGGTGACTGATGATCAGCTCCTCGTCTTCTTCAGACAATTCCTGGCTCTGTGAACCGGAGCGAATCGGGTGAGTCTCCAGGTAATCGTATGAGAAGAGCGTACTGATGGCTGGGCTATCCATATCAACGTACTCTATACCAAGAGCATGTAAGAGTGTAGGAGCTACAACTGTCAGCGGTGCATGTTCGTACTCCGTGACCCGCGAGGCCAGTGCTGGAGCAGCTGCAAGCAAAAAGCCGCTCAGTTGCGCCGGATTGACACCGGCCAATGTACTCTCTCCAGCAACTGGCGTAGTAAAGATAGCATCGTCAAACTCTACTCGCGTGCTGCGCGGCGAGGGAGCATAACCTGGCTTGAAGACAATCACAAGATCGGGTGCGCAGAAGAGATAATCTCCACTGTACAGTTCTTCCTTGCGGTAGACACGCTCAATGACAGTTGCTCGGCTCTCAGGATCGCGCAGCTTATTGGGTAGTGCTTTGACCAAGCTCTCACGCACCTCTTCATTCTCGTCCTGGGGATGAACGGCTCCCTGGGGATCGCGGCCAAGCAGATTAACCATCAACTGCCCATGACCGGCGAAGTAGGCCAGTGAATTTTCCCAGGATATCTGACCACTCTGTTCATCACGCTCAATAATACCCATATCTGCCAGAAAGTTGTTGATATTAACAAAGTACTTGATAGAAGCTGGCTGTGTGTCTGAGAGCAATGCGAGCAAACCTGTTTCACCAACCCACTGCTGGGCAAGCTTCAATGCTTGCCCCAGGGCAGCAGGCTCAATACCCTTCAATGCATCGCACTTGATAATCAGGCACCGCTCAGAGGCAGATGATGTGAGCGTTTGTAGACGTGAGACCAAAGCTGGTAGCTGGATCTCCTCATAATGGACTGTCCAACCTACAGTACGTAGCCAGTCAGGGAGCAGTTTAGGGGCTGGGCCGCGTCCGCCCGTTTCCTCGGTGACCGTGTAATTACGTGGAACGAGCGTATCGAAAAAGCCAAAAGATGCCGGAGCTTTTCCACTGAACACTTGATAATGCTGGGTCAATGGACTGGTAATCGGAGCTGGATCGAGTTCAACGAGTGCTCCGCGCTCTAGTAGAGCTGCGACATCTGGAAGGCTGCGAATATCCGCTAAACGTATTCCACTCAGCCATAGGATGACAGCCCTTTCGTTATTTGTCTGTTCATGACTCATGAGTCATTTCTCCTCGTACTATGTATTTCTAAGAACTAAGCTCGCGCTACCAAATCAGGCAATTTCTTTTTTGGCCCGAGCCGGAAAGCTCTACGTTTCGTCAACCAGAGCTTGTGTTTATACATTAGAAGACCGTAAACGGTCCAACTCACCATAACCTGTGGGATGACGTTGAAGGCACTCACCTGGCGTGGTGGCAGCATAAATTCACCGATGAAGAAATCAGCCGCCATGGAACCGCATACCAGTCCAATACCAACCAGACCTAGCACATGATCATTACGCTTCTCAACCTCGGAGTATTCGTAGAGACCCAGGCTTTGTAATATGCTGTTCAAGAGATTGTCTTTGCGTATTTTCACCAACTTCGTGCGGCGATAGAGTTGTATAGATATGATCATCACGACGACGCTGGCGGCGATATAGAAGAACAAACCTAATGGCCCTATTTCACCCAGACTCTGCAGATAGCCGTTGTGGGCCACACAGAGACCGGTCGAATTACAGTTGCGATAAATTCTGGGAAGTTGCGTGAATATCTGGTCGTAGGCCCAGAAGTCACCAGGACCCACCCCAAGCATGGGCTGTTTGCTCCACACACGCAGTGAGTCCTGCCAGATGATCAGGCGCAAGAAATCGTCAGCTTTGAGACTCTGGAGCTTATCAAGTGCTACTTTGAGAAGCGGCACAAATGGAACAAGCAAAGCACCGTAGAAGAGAAGTAGACGAGACGAAGCGATGATCGTTACAATCACTAAACCTATACCAAGCTCTATCCACCAGCTATTTTGGAGCGTCACTATAATCGCAACCGCTTGCAGTATGGTAAGAATAGCATACAAAGTACGCATCTTTCCGGCACTGATATAAAATTCGCGGGTCGCAAAGATACGACGGAAAAACACCCTGACACCCATAACCCCAAAGGCACTGCTTGCAAAGGAGAATGGTAGCGTGACCAGAAAGAGCTTCTGGAGAAACCCGGGTAAACGAGTGCGCCCTCGCCATGGCATAGGATAGATGAAGCGTACATAGGAGGTAATTGCGCCCAGAACCATCAACTGTGCTATGGCTCGCAGGCTCATCCAAAAAATGTGCGGGTCGGCGAAGCGGAAGGTACTGATATTGCCGCCGACACGCCGAAACTCAATAAAAGTTATGATGACTGCCACAAAGCCTGCAAACTGAAAAGTATTGATAATCCACTGGATCAGCTTCTCCCAATAGGACAGGATGGTTGTAACGACCATATAGGTGAGAACGGGAAAGAAGTAGACCCCAATACCGAGAATTTCGTCGTAGTATATGGGGTTATTGTTAATCTTTTTGGGTACACCATGGGTCCAGGTAAACTGAACCATGATGGTAGAGATGAGTGCCAGTGCTATCATCCCCATATAAGGCCAGAGAACCCAGAGCGAGGGCAAGAACGCCTTACGCACATGAAACGAAACCTGCACCAGTAGTATGCAAAAGAGCAGGACAACCATCAGGATGCAAGGAAAGACTTGTATTGATTTCAGGGTAAACGCTTGCGGCAGAAAGGGCGTTGCAGAGATCGCCAGGGAGAGCAAAGCGATATCCAAACGCCTAATCAGAAATACGATCAGTGGGAAGGCAATGGCTCCCACTACTACATATTTATACGACGTAAGTACGATGGCCAATGGGAAAAGAGAATACACATATCCCAGCGTGACAGCAATAATCACTGCTAGCACGATGAGCAGAATACGAGACCACCAGAAGCTCAGCGAACGTTTAAAGTGGATACGCTGGTAGTAGGTGCGCTGCTGCTTAATCTGGCTGGCGATATCGGATGGGGGTGCGCCCCCTCCTGGTGGAGGAAACGTCCCTTTGCCAAGACTATTGGTTACTTGCATAGGACATTACTCATCTTTTCTCACGAGGTGACGGAAAAGGCGAAGGCGGATTGGGATTGTTAGACTGCATCGTCGAGAAGTCCATCAAAGATGTGGTGCCTCGATTGGGCGAAGGCGGAACAGCGTATCCACTCAACGGAGAAGGATTGCTGACCGGTGCTATGGGAGCCATAGGAGCCATAGGAGTTGCCATCACCTGCTCTGGCTTTTGATCGTTGCTATTGCCGTTACCGTTATGGCCATTGCTGGCATGAGTTTGTGCGATAACTTCTTTGTCTGCGTTGACATCAGGAATGACAGCAGCCGTGTAATACGGATTGCGTTTCCTGCGTGAGAGACGATTGATAATCACCCCAATCGGCTTCTCAGTCACCGAGCGGAGGACGTCTTTGGTGCGCAGCAAGAGGGCAAGCTTGTCGTGGCGGTTATCAACAACCAGGGCAACACCATCAGCCGTACTGGCGAGCAGTGAGGCTTCAGCTCCATCGAGTACCGATGGGCCATCGATGATAATGAAATCGGTCTTCTTGGTAAGTTGTGCCAGAATACCAGGGAGTTTCTGTGCTAGCAAGAGGGTAGCATCTTCAGCAGCTGCACCCGCAGGCATGAGCCAGACGCCAGGAGTGTTAGTGCGCTGGACGGCAGCATCAAGATTTTCTGTACCGGGAGCAGCCTTAAGCAGGCCACTGAGGCCGAAACTAGCCGGGCTCATGCCGAAAGCCAGATGCGTTCCAGGTTTACGCAAATTACCATCTATCACCAGAACAGAGCGGCCACTTCGGGCGACACTGGCAGCTAAGCCAGCCGCTACCGTCGTTTTACCTTCCGCACTTTGCGGGCTGGTAACGAGCAGGGCTGTACCCTGTGGGACACGCCATGGGCCAGGGAGGACTTCCGTAAGCTGCAAGTTCGCACCAATATCGGTCAATTGCTGAGCAGCTCTGCCTGTTGTGGGTATTGAACCTCCCTTGATATCTGCACTGGTAGACAAACCACCCAGATAGGTCATACCCAATTTCTCAGTCACCTGATCATCACCGCGCAGACGATCATCAATGAAGACCATCAAGAGCAACAGCAAGAGACCGAGTATTAAACCAACAACAGCAGAAACAGAGATGAGGATAGTAGATTTAGATGATGACTGCACATCGGTTATTTTCGCTGTCTGTAAGACGAATACATCACTCTCAACAGTCGGCGGCAGCTGTAAAAGCTGAGTCTGTACTGCATTCATAGCAGAGGTAAGTGCAGTGCGGTCCTGAGTATACACCACGACATGCGGATCAGTTTGGGGATAGCTTAAGATCTTTGCCTCCAGAGCATTACTCTGAGTTTGATAATTGTCGTACTGAGCCTGTAGGGATGCACGTGTATCTTTCAAATGCTGTTGAAGCTGCTGATCTTTGTACGCTTTGTAATCATTGGCTACTGCATTTGCTAAGAGAACTGCATCCTCTGCATGGGCTGTCGTAGCAGTGATGGAAATGGTCGGTGCTGTTGGTGACGGTACAAGAGCAGTTACATCATAGAGAAGATCATCAGGTTGGAAGCCACGTGCTTTAATTTTCGGCTCCTGCTGATAGATGTAGCCCATAACCAGACGGGTAGGAATTTCAGCCGCATCATTAGCGGCCTGAGTAATACTGTCGGTAGCGGAAGCTGAAGCACCCTGGAAGGTTGTGCCAGGAGCGGTTGCGTTGACAATAATTGTTGCACTGACGATATATGCTTGTGGCTGGGATTTTGCCAGGCCATACCCGGCAGCCAGGGCAAGCACCGTACAGACAAGAACAATCCAGCTATATTGCTTGAAGCTGGGGAAATAGCGTTTCAAAGGGTGTTTCCTCCTTAGTTAACATGTACTTAGTTTTAGTATATGCCTCTGCTCATAAATCGCTTACGGAGCCGATGTTGCCTGTCTGTTGGTAGTGCCTTGGCCTGACATTTATTCACTGCTACACTTTGATGTGTGTCGGCGTTGACGTAGTACATTCTGTACTGTACCATAGGTTCTGCTCCCGTACCGCCAGACATACCGTTGTATTCCGGTAAAGAATTTCTGTCTTTGGTTAAAGTTTCATAACTAACTTGCCCATCACGGGTTAGACAGAAAAGAAGACTTTGGCTACCACAACCTGATTGGCGAAGTTAATATTGTTCTGATTGGACACGAAGAAAACAACCAGCCCTTCTTCTAGCCCGCTTGGGGGTAGCTCATAGCGAACGGAAGGAGAGAAAGTAACGTTGCCAGTCGTCGCAGAACCGTGAATGACACCCGTATCGCCAACCAGGGCGTAGTTATCACTATAGAGAGCAACGCGACCTACGATGGTGCCACTGGACGAATAACTACTCGTGACTTTGACCGGATTCGTGAGCTGTGCACCGGTAGCTGGAACACTGAGTGATACGGTGCTATCGATAGAGGCAACCGACTTGATCTCAAAGAGATTCGTCACCACGTTATCCAAGCGGAAAAGGCTGGCCACGAAACCTCCACCGCCTGGTCCTAAGTAAGTCGCCTGAATAGTGTAGGTCTGGGTGTTATTGCTGTAGGCTAACTGAGTATTTTGTACTTGATTACCCTGCCAGTGAAAGATATCGGCAGCCATTTTATTGACAACGGCATAAGCCGAGGTCTGCCATGCATTGAAGTTGGCACCAGGAGTAGCGGTCACTTGCAACTGTTGTGTATTGATAGTGTTCTGGGCCTGCTCTGCCTGATAGTGTGTCATATAGGGAAACATACCTGGAAACATAATCTGCCCAAAGGCTGAGCCGTTCCACTGGTACTCCTTGAAGACGGTTGGGCCTATGATATCGTGAGTCGGATTGGCGGCGGTCATGACCGTGTTCGCTGGGCTGATCTGTGCGTCGCCAGCGATTAAGCCCAGGACAGAGAAACGGCGGCTGGGAGGACCAGACAGGTTGTCATAGACATAGACGTCCAGCTTTGCATCCGCTGAGTAGTAGCGCACATTGACTAATGCGGCTGTGGTGCCATTTTCAAGAGGAGCGCATGTCACTTTTTGCACTTTATTCACACCAGCCTTGGTGCCAACGACACTATCCCAGTTGATAGCAGGTGTAGAGGGACAACCTGTAGTTGAAAACGTGATAGTTGTGCCCTGAGTTGATTTGGCTGTGGGTGAAGCAGCCGAGGTAGGTGTGCTAGTATCGACATATCCTGTGGTTGATGTACCTGATTGAACCGGTGTAGGAAAAAGACTACACCCGCTCAGGAGTAGCATTGCCATACTACAGAATAATGCCATGACACCCAGAGCAGACAGACTGACATGTAACAATCGTCGCTGTCGAATTAGATAGTGCTTTTGCTTGCTCGATAGCAGAGATCGCACATTCATGATTGATTGTTACCTCCATAACGGTACGTTGTGAATTGATCGCACTAAAAACATATTGATGAACGTTTATATTGGTGGTATTCCTCATTAAAGAAAGAAAATTACAGGACACCATCTTCGTCAAAGAACCTAGCAGGTATAGCTATCGGCGCATCTTGACGAGAGTAGCAGGCAAGCGATAGCTTCATACTGCAATGGACGGCAGACGATACATCCTGTAACACCATGAGCTATCTTGTAGTACCTCTTCTCTAACGGACATGACGATACGACGCAAGCTCGGTAACATCCCTCCCCTTTTAGTCCAAAGTACCTAGAACATCATCAAATTGGTTAGCATTTCGCAACCTTAATTCCATAATAACAACCATTCCATTACCATTCGCCTATGCTCATCTCTATATGTACCCTTTATGCTAAGTCCGTTATTATGAGAATATCAGAGCTACAAAATTTGCATGTTATTGCAGGAGTCTTTCACAATGGCAATGGTTGAAACAGCCAAACAATGGTACCGATCTTCAAGATTGTTCTATAGAATTTCTACCAGCCAGATACGGCTGTTGCCCGACTTCATCATTATCGGCACGCAAAGAGGAGGTACCACCTCTCTTTATTACTATTTGACCGAGCATCCGGGTATTGCGCGAGCTTTGATGAAGGAGGTGCATTTCTTCGATGACCACTTTGAAGAGGGACTTGACTGGTATAGAGCACAATTTCCCTCTTCGCTCCAAAAGCACTATGCTGAACGGATACGCAAGGAGCATTTCCTTACCGGTGAGTCCAGCCCATACTATCTCTTCTATCCACCAGCACCCCAAAGAATTGCAGAGGTGGTTCCCAACGCTAAGCTCATCGTACTGTTGCGTAATCCCGTTGATCGAGCGTACTCGCATCACTGGCTGGTCACCTTGGAAGGTAAAGAAAAGCTCTCCTTTGTCGAAGCCATTGCTTGCGAAGAGGAACGACTTGCGGGTGAGCATGAGAAAATTGTCGCCAACGAGCATTACGCCAGTTTCAATCATCGCCACTATTCTTACCTTGCACGTGGCATCTACGTCGATCAACTCCAACAGTGGATGCAGTACTATCCACGCGAACAGTTTCTCATTCTGAGAAGTGAGGACTTCTACACAGATACACCCACAGTGTTTAAGCAGACGCTCGATTTCCTGGGCATGGATAGCAGTACAATTGATAGTACTAAACAGTTCAAGCAGTACCGAGAACCACATCCACGCGGCTACAAGAACGAAGAAAAGCCACCCAGGATGGACCCAAAAATACGTGAACAACTGATTGAATATTTCCGGCCTCATAATGCGCGTCTCTATGAGTTTTTAGAACGTGACATAGGGTGGGACAAGTAGGAGACATGATCGCTAAACACAAAATAAGGAGTACTCAAATACATCATGGCAACGCTTGATAAAAATGTTCTGAAGAAAGCTTTCCGGGCCACAACCAACCCGATACGCATGGTGCCCGATTTTATCATTATCGGTGTACAAAAAGGTGGTACGACTTCTCTCTATAGATATTTGATTGAGCATCCTAACATTGCTCCAATCTATGTCAAGGAACCACATTTTTTTGATATCTATTATCACAAGGGCCTGGGATGGTACCGCTCACATTTTCCGACAGCGGTAGAAAAGTATTATGCCCGTTGTGTAGAGAAGCACGATCTGATCACCGGCGAGGCCAGCCCATATTATCTCTTCCATCCCTCTGCCGCACAGAGGGTGGCCAAGACGCTCCCCAAGGCAAAGCTTATCGCTCTGTTGAGAAATCCGATCGATCGGGCCTATTCGCAATACCAGCACCAGTTACGGCAGCCGGGCGTAGAGGTACTCTCTTTTGAAGAGGCCATTGACGCTGAAGAAAAGAGATTAGCTGGTGAAGAGGAGAAGCTACGCCAGAACGAAAAATACGCCAGCTTCAACCACCGGCACTACAGCTATCTTGCTCGCAGCACGTACATTAACCAGCTACCAGCCTGGCTAGATATCTTTCCACGCGAGCAGTTGCTCATCCTCAAGAGTGAAGACCTCTATGCTGACCCCGCATCCATCGTCAAGCAAACACTAGAGCACTTGAGTGTGCCAGTAAGTACACAGCAGAGAGCGTATAAACCTTTCAATGAAGCAAAATACACACCCATGAATCCGGAGACGCGTGCCCGGCTGGTTGAGTATTTCAAGCCGTATAATGCGCGTCTCTATGACCTGTTGGGCCGTGATTTCGGGTGGGATAAATAAGATGGCAACAATCGATAAACACGTTTTTGAGAAGGCGTTCCGGGCAGGCACCAGTCCAATACGCATGATGCCGGACTTTATCATTATTGGTACGATGAGAGGTGGCACTACCTCGCTGTACAGCTACTTGACCGCTCATGCCCATATCGGTTCGGCCTACATGAAGGAAGTGCATTTCTTTGATGTCGACTATTCCAAAGGGCTAGGTTGGTATCGGGCACAGTTTCCCTCCTCTATCCAAAAGTACTATGCAGAACGAGTGCAGAGACAGTCGTTTATCACCGGTGAGGCCAGTCCGTACTATCTTTTCCATCCCCATGCACCGAAAAGAATTGCGAAGATTTTGCCCCAGGTGAAGCTGGTTGTACTGTTGAGGAATCCCATCGACCGGGCCTACTCGCATTATTATCACGGAGTAGCTGGTGGCCATGAGAAATTGTCGACCTTTGAGGAGGCTATTGAGTGTGAGCAGGAACGCATCGGTAAAGAGACCGAAGAACTGCTACGTAACGAACACTATGTGAGCTATAAGCATCGCCATTTCTCGTATCTCAGCCGGGGCATCTATGTTGATCAACTGAAGGTATGGATGGACCTGTTTCCACGTGAGCAGTTTCTGATCCTGAAAAGCGAGGATTTCTACGCTGATCCCGCGGCAGGTCTGCGGCAGGTGCTGGAGTTTATTTCTGTACCAGGGGAAGGGTTAAAGGCACAAAAGGAAGCATATGAGCAGTTGAATACCACAAAGCCACCCAGGATGAATGCTGCGACCAGAAAGCGTTTGGTAGGGTATTTCGAGCCGCATAATACGCAGCTCTATGCGTATCTGGGAGTAAATTACGGTTGGGACAAATAAACCAGAGAAACCTTAACCAATTTATTGTATTCGCAATCACATCTTAACTTGTTCGCTACCGCTAAACCCATAGCTCTCTGCTACAATTAGCAACGTCGAGGGAAAACAGGAAAAAATACATAAGCGCAGAGAGACTTTTGTGATGGAACAGATAATTGCAACGCTACCAAAACGAGCCGAGGAAGTGCCAGGTTCCCAGGCGAAGGTAGGCACCATAAGTGCAGCAAACACCGGCATGGACATAGATGTGGTTAGTCCGAGCATCGTGCGTGAACCATCGGCATTCTACTATGTTACCAAACGGACTATTGACATCGTATTGGCAGTGTTAGGTATAATCGCTCTTATTCCAGTCTTCTTGATCATTGCTGTTTGTATTAGGCTCGACGATGGAAAGGATATCCTCCATTTTCGGGAAATCATTGGCAAGAGTGGTCGTCGTTTCTATGCCCTAAAGTTTAGAACGATGAGAATCGATGCAGATGAGTACCTGGCTAAACGTCCAGAACTCATGCGCAAGTACCAGCAAAACATGAAGCTGGAACGCGACCCACGTATTACTCGAGTTGGACGTTTTCTGCGTAAGACAAGCCTGGATGAACTTCCACAGCTCTTCAATGTGCTGGTCGGGCAAATGTCTCTCGTAGGACCGCGTATCATTCATCCAAGTGAGCTTCCTCGCTATGGAGAATATGCCCAGAAGCGACTTTCTGTAAATCCCGGCATTACTGGTTTATGGCAAATCAGTGGACGCCAGCATATCAGTTATGATGAGCGTGTCCTACTCGATATGCGTTATATTGATGACCGTTCGTTACTGGTAGACCTCACTATTATCCTGAAGACGTTGAAGGTTTTCATCGTCCATACCGGAGCCTAACGATAGTGAAGCAATTAAATTGGAGGATTTTGAATATGACAACTCGCGCACAGTATCAAGCACCTAAACTCGAAGTACGGCCTTTACGAGATCTGCCTTCGGCATTGGCCCAGTCCGGTTGCCGTGTGACACCTAGCACCCAGTCGTTGAGCTGCTCTACGTCGGGTACGGGTGGTACTCCTCAGCACCTGCTTAGCCACTAGGTCAGGGCTACGCCGCAAATAGATGGATGTAAGATATACATCCATCTATTTGCGGCATTTCTGTGTTCTCAAAAGAAGCATATATCGTTTATGTCAGAGTCTAATCCATCACAAGCAGCCATTGTTACTTCTCTTTTTATTGAGGCGGTGCGACAAGGGCAAGCATCGTGGTTCCGTGTGGCAAGTCAAAGCATGCTGCCTCTGCTACGCTTAGGCGATGAGGTCTATATTCAACCGGCGCAAGCTCATGAGATAGGTATTGGCGAGATCGCCGCTTTCGAGACATCTGCCGGGCTGGTTATTCATCGTATTGTGTGTACTCAACAAACTACACAAACGTTCCGATTATTACAAATGGCGGATGTTGAATTGTTGCCTAGTTGGGTTAAGGAACAGGCGCTAGTAGGTCGCGTGGTAGGCATTCGTCGTCCAGCCCAAGGGACGGGTGCCTTACGCGAGACCGATCTGTGCCACCCGATAGCCAAATGGTGGGGCATGGTTACAGCTCACGTACGCTATAGGTTATACTTATGTAGCAGAAGTAATCCTTTACGGATGGTGCTGCGTGGATGTTCGCGCTTCTGTATTCACTTTGGAGCATGGTGTATACGGAACTGCTGTACTTCAGCAGTAGCAAAGAAATAACTTCTTGTACAACCTCAATTGTAATAGAAGAGAACACACGGGGAATAATCCATGGTACAACGCAATGCGGCTATTCTTTGGCGAGAACTTGATGGAGAGGCTGTTTTATTGAGTCCTGCAGCAGGCAGTTCGTACAATCTCAATCCGGTTGGGACATTCATCTGGAAATTATTGGATGGCAAGCACTCCTATGCTGATATTGCTACCGCAATCTGTCAGATATATGAAGTCGAGTACGAACGGGCTTTGCAGGATGTGGAAGACATTATCGTCGAACTACGTAGCAACAATCTAGTGAACGAAGTTTCTACGCCACTGGACAAAACTGCTACGCCACATGTTGTGATGTAAGCACTATGCTCAAAGATACAGCACCGGGTATGCTCGCTACTCTAATTGACAGGTTGCCCACCCCCGTACTCAGTAAGAGCTACTTTTTCCATGATGTGCGTATCGTCTGCTACACCAATGCCCTGGCTATACAGGCCATATTAGATGGTCTGCTAGGACACTTTCCAGTAGCGGAGAAGATTCAGAGCGAAGTGACCTACGTTGTTCTGTGTCATGAAAACACTGCACAGTTTCTCAAGCCCTTGCCGTACCAGTGCATACGCATGGATACGATGCGTTTGTTGACAAATACAAAGCTGAAATATTATCGTAGTCCCGATAAGACGATACAGTACCAGCGTTATGAGGCACTCCCGCCTGTGAATGAGGATGCCTTGAGTACAATTATACCTGGGGCTAACCTGGCTGTAACCCAACTCTTGAGGCCAGAACGATATCTGGCAACATTCCTGCGCCGCTATGTGTTTTTACTAGCACTTGGCCAATTAATGCAAGCCTATGGTTTTGAACCTTGCCATGCGGGAGCGATAACTGCTCCGTGGGATAGCCAGCAAGGGGCATTGCTCATTGGAACGTCGGGCAGTGGGAAGACAACGCTCAGCCTTGGTTGCGCTATTGCGGGTTGTGGCTTGCTGGGAGATGATCTGGTGATGCTGCGGGAGAACACTGCAATCGGTACGATAGGAGCATATGCCGTTACGAACGAAGTTGCGATGCGCTCCGGCTCAATTGAGCAATGGTCGCAACTGGCATTTTTGCGCGAGTTGCCAGCCGATGCTCGTGATAAGCGTTTTTGTACGATTGAGCAGATACGCAGTGGTGCTACCTGTACCCATACACCTATTCGCCTATTGCTCTTTCCAGAACTGACAAATGAGGCCCACAGTAGAGTGATCCCCTTGAGTAAGGCAGGTATGCTACAGGAATTGCTCGAGAAGTGCCTCGACAAGCAGCAGAAACCTGTGCAGGCGCAAGAAAGGCTCTTTGTATTGCTTAGCAAACTGGCAGAGCAGTCCGCAGGATATCGTCTAGCTATTGCACGAGGCACAAACGATGGCCCACAACTGGTATCTTCACTTTTTACAGGTGCCGTATGACAGAAAAATCTTCTAGCACTCCTCTACCCTTATCGCCACGCCCAATCCGTCTTTTGTCTGCCAACAATGCAACAGAACTCCACAAGGAAACTCAAGCGGCTAATGGCACTGGTTCCGGTGCAACGAACACCAAGGCCGTACAAGCCAAGGCAGCGGCCCAGCCTGTTTACAACAATACCGCTTATGCTAGAAGGCTTGCTAAACGGCAGCGCATTGAGGAAAAGAAGCTGAGTTGGAAAGATTTACGGCAGTTCAGTCAGTTTGTGACGCCTTTCAAGTGGCAGGTTACGCTAGCCTTTGTGCTGACGGTTGCAGTGGGTTTGACGGCTCTTCCCATGCCGTTCATTTTCCATACCTTGCTTGACCTCGTATTTCCGCGATACGACGCGGTGCTGTTCAGCTGGCTGCTGGCTATTCTACTAGCCGTCCTTATATTGGCAGAATTATTGAGCTACCTTAACCGCAATGTGTTGGGACTGCTCAGCCGTGAAGCCAACCTCAAGATCATCTACAATTTTTACCAGCATATGTTGCGCCTGCCACTCTCGTTCTACCAGGGCTTGAGCAGCACAGGACAGGTCTTGAGTCGCCTGAATGAAGTTACATCAGCTCAACAAACGGTTATTCAGGTGATGATCGACACCAGCGTTAATGGAGTATTGACGCTCATCTACATAGGTGTGCTTTTCTTTACTAACTGGCAACTCACATTGGCCGTGCTGGCGGTGTCTCCTTTCTACGTGGGAGTGAGCCTCTATTTCAATCGAAGGATACGTCGGCTGAGTCGGCAGGTGCTGGAGAGCTATGCCCTGATGAATGGAGCTATGTATGAAGGGCTGACCGGACTGAAAACCATTAAGGCTCTGGCTGCAGCACATCGCTTTGGGCGCAAGATGAAGAAGTTGATTATGGAGACGAACCAGCTCTCGTTCCAGCGCACTATCTTCCAATCTGAGGCCAACCTGGCTATCGGCGTAGTACAAGCTCTGTGTTCCATTGCCATCTTGAGCTATGGTGGGTATCTGGTGTTTAATAAGCTACTCACGCCAGGGCAATTAGCGGCCTTCATACTCATTCTCCGTCAGCTATCCTCTCCTGTGCAAACACTGAATGGAGCAAACCAGAAAATACAGGCATCGGCGGTAGCCATTGATCGGCTCTTCGAGATTCTGAATCATCCAGAAGAGGCTGATGCAGAAAAGGGCATTGAGTTGAGCGATGTGCAGGGACACATCACGATGGAAGGTCTACATTTCTCGTATGTACCAGAGATTGAAGTACTCCACGATGTACACCTCGATGTACAAGCCGGAACAACGATTGCCTTTGTGGGACGCAGTGGGGCAGGAAAGACCACGCTTGCCAACCTGCTGATGCGCTTTTATTACCCTGATAGCGGACGACTGACGATTGATGGACACGATCTGCGCGATCTGAAAATCGAGAGCTTACGTTCACAGTTTGGCGTGATCTTGCAGGATGACTCGCTCTTCAGTGGCACCATCGAGGAGAACCTGACCTTTGGTCTGCTGCGTAAAGTTTCGTATGAAGAGATGGAAGAGGCAGCTCGTAACGCGAATATTCTAGACTTTATTCAAGCGCAGCCGCTTGGCTTCAAGACGATGCTGCATGAGCGTGGGCAGAGCTTGTCGGGAGGACAAAGGCAGCGTATCTCCATTGCCCGTATGTTTTTGCGCCAGCCCAGAATTTTGATCATGGATGAGCCTTCATCGGCTCTCGATAATGAGTCCGAACAGCTCATCCAGCAAGCCTTGAAACGACTCACCCAGGGGCGTACCACATTTATCATCGCCCACCGCCTGAGTACAATCCGCAACGCTGACCGCATTGTAGTCATTGATGATGGTAGAATTGCCGAGCAAGGTTCGCACGAAGCCCTCTTACAACAGCATGGCATCTACTGGCATCTGTATAACAGCTATGGGCGGGTGTAAATAAAAAGAAGTTCCAAAGCATAAACAGCCGCGAAGGCTGTTTATGCTTTGGAACTTCTTTTTATTTATGTTTTTCCACCAATGCCCGTACCCCAGCGGCATTAACATGCACATCAGGCGAAAGATAAAGGCAATAGGCGGGAGCCTGTTTAGCCATATCGCTAAAGATATCGAACATGAAATCGGCCTCGCCCTCTTTGGCTTTTTGCTGAGAGATGTACTCTTGCATGAGCAAGGTTACGGCTTGAGCTGGTGAGAGCGGTTCGGCACGAAACTCAGGGCCACGATTGAGGGCGTGGACGAAGAACATCACACGCACAGGGCAGGAACTGATCACCTGTTGGCGGAAGTAGTGCTGGATGTGAACAAAATGCTTCTGCCGCTCGTCAGTGGCAAGGGTTTGCATAAACTCGTACTGTCCAAGCAATTCTGAAGTACCGGCACGCACGCCAATATCTTCGGGGAAGGCATAGACATGCACAACGCCGTCGTCTTTGGCGAGAAAAAGGACATCATCGGCCAGGTGAGACATACCAGCCAGTTGCAGGCACGAGAGTACAAGAGTACTTTTGCCACTGCCGGGCGAGCCGACAATGAGTGCGCTGCTATAGTCTAAAGCGATGGCGGCAGCGTGGACAATCTCATAGCCATCGCAGCCGAACATGGCACCGATGAGCATATAGAAAACGAAGCGCATCAGGAACCAGGATTGGCATTTACTGACATCCTCGACATAAAGGGTTGCACATAGATCAGTTTTATCAAGGACAGAGGCGATACGACTGGATACGCCCGGATATGGCTGATATTCACGGAAGCGCAACGAGCCCTTTTTCCAGCGTGCGCGTAAGGGGCCATCTACACCGGTGATCAGTTCCCAAGGAATGTCATCCGCCTTCTCCTCGGCGGGAGCTGGAGGAAATGCCTCGCCGGGGAGCGTTTCAAAGAGATAACAGGTGAGAGCCACGGGACGATAGAGGCGTTCACCGGCCTGCCAGAGTAGATCTATGGGTATCTGTGCCGGTAGCAGCTCGGGGCTATCATACGTATACTCCGCCAGCAACTCGGCGTAGTAGAGAAAGTGCCGCACATAGTCGGCCATTTCTTTATGGTTTGAGACGATCCGAATCATGCGATGGTGTAAGAGATACCACTGCTCATAAAGAGGGCCAGAAATTTTTTCCAAATATGGCTGTGCTCTTTGACGTTCAGCCGTGTACATACGCTATTTCCTATCTGCTAGAAAAAAGGTAACGGTAGAGACTTTTCTTTTAGTGTATAAGAAGATGTCAAATTTGAGGATAGGAGAGGGGAGAGAATAGGACTGTTTTCCCAAAAAGTGGTGAACATGGCAGGGGCTTGCCCCTGCCATACAACAATTGCACTTGCACCTATGACCGTGGTGCATCCTGCTATTCGCTAGCAGTTATTGTCGGCGGATTCTCTGCTTTGGGGCCGATCCAGACTGTCTGGACGTTGACAAACTCCTGGATGCCGAAGGAGGAGAGTTCACGGCCATAGCCGCTGCGTTTGACGCCACCGAAGGGTAAGCGGGGGTCGCTTGCGGTCATGCCGTTGATGAAGACGCCACCAGCTTCGATGTGAGCAGCCAGTTGGCGAGCGCGGTCGATATTACGCGTCCAGAGGTTGCTGCTGAGGCCAAACTTAGAGTTATTAGCCAGTTCAATGGCGTGTTCGGCATCGCGAGCACGAATGATGGCGGCAGCAGGGCCAAAGGTTTCGTCAGTAAAGACAGGCATCTCTGGTGTGACGTTGGTGAGGATGGTTGGCTCATAAAAATAGCCTTTGCCCGTGAGTGGTTTGCCTCCAATCAGCACTTTAGCTCCCTGCTGAACCGATTGCTGCACAAGTTCATGAAGTGAGTCACGCAGGTCTCCACGAGCCACCGGACCGACTTTGGTATCATATTCTAATGGGTCGCCAACCTTCAGCCTAGCGGTGTTGGCCACGAATTTCTGCTCGAAAGCGTCGGCCACCGACTCGACGACGATGAAACGCTTGGCGGCGATACAGCTCTGGCCGTTGTTCTGGAAACGGGCCGTGACAGCTACTTGAGCAGCTTCATCGAGGTCAGCATCATCCAGCACGATGAAGGCGTCAGAGCCACCGAGTTCCAGAACGGTTTTCTTGAGTACATGTCCACTGGTGGCAGCTACCTCGACGCCAGCGGCCTCACTACCGGTAAGAGTCACGGCGGCGATACGCGGGTCTTCGATCAGTTTGGCGGTTTCTGAGCCAGGGACAAGAACAGTGCGCAGGACACCTGGAGGCAGACCAGCCTCTTGAAAGATACGTTCAATGTCCAGGGCCACACGCGAGACGTTGGAGGCGTGCTTGAGAATAGTGGTGTTACCGGCCATGAGAGCAGGTGCGGCGAAGCGGAAGACCTGCCAGTAGGGGAAGTTCCAGGGCATAACCGCCAAAACGACGCCAAGCGGGCGGAAGGCGACGTAGCTTTCGGTGGCGTTGGAGCTAATTTTTGCATCACCCAGGAAACTCTCTGCGTTCTCGGCAAAGTAGTCACAGTTCCAGGCGCACTTTTCGACCTCGGCCTCGGCTTCTGTGATGCTCTTACCCATTTCGAGAACGGCAGTTTTTGCCAGTTCGGTCTTGTGGTCGCGCATATGGTTGGCAAGGTTATGCAGGTACTTGCCACGCTCGGCGAACGAGAGCGTGCGCCATTGCAAGAAGGCTTGATGGGCCTGATCCAGAGCCTCGTTGATCTGTTCTTGAGTATATGCTTCAAAGGTTTCTAACACTTCTCCGGTAGTTGGATTAAAGGTTTGGATACTCATGATGATTCTCCCAATTTTATCAATAACAAATGCCTTGAGTTTCATTATATCGCATAGCGAAGCATAACGACCGCAAGGGTGCATGACGACCGCAAGGGTCAATACATTTCAAAGAAACAAATCAGGGGAAAGGCAAGCTCTCCCCCTCTAGAGAGTGGGAACCTCCCTGCGCTCGTCAGACCCATCGGACTCATTGGACTCCTCTGTCCCATTGGACCCATCGGACTCTCCTAAAACGGTGTTTCTCACAAAAACTATTAATTGCATTGGACTCCTCTGTCCCATTGGACTCATCAGACTCATCGGACTCATTAGACCCATCGGACCCATTAGACCCATCGGACTCATCGGACTCATCGGACTCATTAGACCCATCGGACTCATCAGACTCATCGGACTCATTAGACCCATCGGACTCATCGGACTCATCGGACTCATCGGACTCATCGGACTCATTAGACCCATCGGACCTAACTGACCTCCTGGTGAAGAAACGGCTAGCCAAGCCAGCCGCTCGCCTGTCGGGGTCGAGCTGGCCTCGACCCTCCCAGCTTAATTGAAATGGATTGACCGCACTGTTCGCTTCGCTCAAAGATTGAGGCGTAAAACTTTGAATCGTACCTACTTAATGTGCTGTCCATCCACAGTCAATGGTAGGTGCGCTTCCGGTAATAGCACTGGCAGCGTCAGTGCAAAGATAGGTTACAAGAGAGGCTACTTCTTCTGGCTCCAACAAACGATGAATATCTTGCCCTTTTGTCATATCAGCAGCCAGGAAACGCGCTCCTGGCAGTGCGTCGGCAGCAGTGCGTCCTCCTTCGATATCGACGTCAGATACTATTACTCGTACCCCATGCTGGGCAAAATCACGAGCGATAGCTAATCCAATACCAGAGGCTGCTCCCGTTACAATAGCAACCTTTCCTTCTAATCCAGCCATAACCATTCAGTTCCTTTCTTCACATGTTCCGACTATTTATCTGAAGTTGGTGGACAATTTGATGTTACGCTATGTTTCTTAACTATGATAGACGGAACGCTCATTCTGTCCTCGCTAACAGTATCAAACTTTCGTTGCCCTCTTGTCCATGGATAGCTTTATCTTTTTGTCGCTCTTGTATAACCTTCAAAAATTGTTTTGCTGTGATACATATTATCAACCAACCAACTAACGGGTGCGTTTCCTTTTTTTGCACAGATTCAAGAAGGATGGTAGGGGCGTCGAAGCTGCAAAAACATACGATTTAGCTGCCAAGCTATATCATGGTGAGTTTGCAAATCTCAATTTTCCGTTGGCCTCGTAGTGCGTCTTCGTAGTGAAGAAACTTAGAAAATCTGTTTCATGGAAATTTTAGCAATTAGGCGGTATACTTTAGAGGAAAAGTAAATAAGTCGGGTAAAGACGGTGTTAGCGCACCGTCTTTACCCATTTCCCGTCACCCTGAGTCCGCAGGATGGACGATTACTCATAGTATATCACTATGGGTTAAATCTGACTACCCCTTGTCGGACTTAGGCTAAAAGCAAAGGAGTCCGACTTTGACTTCCTCTATTCCACCCGCCTACAGGCAAGAAGTATTAACGCGACTTCTTATTGACCTATTTCTGTCCAAAAAGGAGCAACTTCATGCGGAAAATCATACAGTCCTCCCAGAACAATCACGAGGAATGGAAGCCCCCAACGCTACGAATAGCCACGAAAGCAGCAGTCTACGCCAGGCGGTCAGACCCAACAGCTAGAAAAAAAGAAACGGACGATTCGCAAAGCCGTGAAATGCAGACAGGGGATTTACTCTCCTGGGCAATTCACGCTGGATGGGAGGAAAGGCTTTTTGAGCCGTACTTCGCGGATCTCGGGTTATCGGGGACACTGCGTCCAGACGAACGCCCTGATATGCTTCGTCTGTTTGATGACATTGATAGAGGCATTTATGACCACGGTACAGTCGTCTGTTACCAGGAGTCACGCCTGTTCAGAGATGAAACACAGATCTACTACAACCAATTCATTCAAAAATGCAAAGCCCATGATGTGCTAGTAGTCGTTGTTTCTCCCTACGTGATGATTTACGACTTTCAGGATGAGTTTCTAACCGAGATGTTCCGTTGGAAGTGTAAAGAAGCTGGGGACTTTATTAAACGCCACGTCAAGGGCTGGATGCTACCAGCACGAGAGCGAGCTGCACGACAAGGGCAATGGGCCGGACTTGGTGATATCTCTATCGGGTATGTGGTAGATATTGAACCAACCAGCCCAACTTTCAAACGTTTTGTTATGTACGAGCCCCACGCGAAGATTGTTAAATGGATCTTTATTCGCTACATGGAGCTTTGCGGTAACATCTCAGTTCTTATCAAAGAACTCACGAGGCACCCCATCTGTTTTCCTCCACTAACCCTTGAGGAAGAGCAGAAGTATTACCTCAAGAACGGAATCATGAATAGATCCGGCGGTATCCTCCGCACCTGTACTGCGCTTGAGTCAATTCTGACTAACAGGATGTATCTTGGTTGGCGCGTAGTCAATGGCGTAGTCACCAGAAAGGACTCCCACACCGCACTTGTTGACGAAGATGTATTCAGCTTCGCCTTTACCCGCCTCACTGGACATGATGTTGAGGGCAACCAGCTAAACGCGGAACCAAAGGAGAAACGCTACTACCGCACCATGCCTGAGAGAGCTGCGTTGCTCAAAGACGTAGTTACCAGTGAAACAGGCAGGGTCTACGTGAAGATGCTGCTAGACAAGAAAACCCGCAAGTATACCTATGTTCCTGATACTAATAAGCATGGCTTCTGGCGCATGGGACATATTGAGATGATTGATATTGACAAGCTCGATGAGATTGTTGTGGATCGGTTGTTCTTCCACATCCAGAAAATTAACGACCTCGCAGGCTATCAAGAAATCATTGAGCAACGAAGAGCAGAACGAAAAGCCGCATTGAAACAAGTTATCGAGTCAATTAACAGTATTCCAACTGAACAGAAGCGATTACGTGAACAAATGCGGAAGACTGAGCGGGAAAGTGTACGGGATATGCTGCTGGGTGATATTGAGGACATGGAGCAGGAAAAAGAGAAGCTGGAGGCGGTGAAGGAACGGCTGGAACGGGAAAACGAAAATGATATCGGCAACCTGGATAAAGAGCTACAGCTCCTTATCACTAACTGGCAGAAGTACCCATTTGAGAGGCGCGTAGCTCTCCTTAACTTCCTCATTCAAGAAGTATCCCTTGATATGGCTTCCCCCCGCTGGCTTCGTATTCGGGTGCGTTGGAGCCGGAATGATTGGGGCCATGAGCAGATGTACCTCCTACGGGAAGAAGAGAAAGCCCCACGTTGGACGGAGGAGGAATTAGAGTACCTTCGTGACAACCTTCTCACTGTAAGTAAAGATGAACTCATGGAGCATTTGGATATTCGTACCTGGCAAGCGATCCGCCATAGGGGCTATGTCCTAGGAATTACGAGGCACAAATACGATCACCATTCGAAGTACATGGGTGATGCAAGCTTCTGTGTGAGGGACTATCGGTTCATGGCAGAGAGGGGGATTGAGGAAAATTCAACAATCACCAAGTGGAAGTGCCTGTCGACACCGAAATGAATCTTGCCACCCTTGATCCAGAACTGGCACGAGGCTTGCGTTTGATGCTCTGGGCCGAACATTTAGGGCTGGTTGGCGACGAAGATTTGTTTGCGCTTTCGCGCTATCTGGGCAAGCAATATCAACACCCGGAGCAGGTGACACGAGCGGAGCGTGTGTGGCACTACTTACAAGAGACACTGAACGATCCACAGGTGGGGCTGCGTATGATGAATGAGCGAGCATGGGATAATCTGAATCGCTATAAACACAAGCAGCCCCTGGTAGGCCACCTCCTGCCGTACCTAACAGTCGAGGAGGCGAGACTACAAGGGCTGCCCATTCGTGAGGATCACGGATGGCTGGAGGAGAGTCAAACCAATTCCAGGTAGCGACGGCGGTCCCAGTTGGTGACGGCCTTATCATACTCTTTGACTTCCCAGCGGCGCGTTGCCACGAAATGCTCAACGAAGTCCGAGCCAAGATATTCTCTGGCAACCTCGCTGCGTTCGAGCAGATCGGTAGCGGCTGAGAGATTGCGAGCGAGCGATTTGATCTGGCCGCGCTCAAGGGCATTGGCAACAGTTGCTTCATCGTAAGCGTTGCCATCAAGACGAGCGGGTAGCTCTAGTTGATGCTCGATACCATAGAGGCCGCTTGCCAGCGTGGCAGCGAAAACGAGATAGAAGTTCGCATCGGCTCCCGGCACGCGGTTCTCCAGGCGAATGGCCCGGCGACCATTGTTGATGACGCGTACAGCGCAGGTGCGGTTATCCATCCCCCATGTTGTGTTGAGGGGAGCCCAGGTGCCTTCCACGTAGCGTTTGTAAGAGTTAATCGTGGGGGCGTAGAAGGCCATAAACTCTGGCAATTTGTCGAGCATACCGGCCAGAAATTGGCGCATAAGGGTAGACATGTGGCCCTCTGCCCCCTCATCCCAGAAGAGATTGCGACTGCCATCGCGATCCCACAGGCTTATGTGCGCGTGGCCGCTACTACCGTCCTCCTGATCGTTCCACTTGGCCATAAAGCTAGCGGTGAAACCCAGTTGGTGGCAAATCTCTTTAACGCCTGTTTTGAAAAGCAGAGTATGGTCAGAAGCAGTGAGGGCATCGGCGTAGTGGATATTCATCTCATACATACCTGGGCCATGTTCACGGTTGTAGCCCTCGATCTCAACTCCATGATCGCGCATCATACGGGCAATACGTCCCAATAAGTGATCGTCGGCACTGGACTGGCTAATAGCGTAACAGTTCATACCAGGATTGAGGGGAGTTAAGTCTGGGCCAAAGTCTTTCTCACGTAGCGACATCTGGGTCTCACGAAAGAAACGGAACTCCAGTTCGGAGGCAGAAAACGGTGCATAGCCCATAGCACGTGCCCGTTTGACCACGTGGTTAAGAACGTAGCGCGGGGAGATAATCACAGGCTCGCCATGCTCTGTCCACAGATCACAAATACAGGAAGCGACGTTTTCTTCCCAGGGCACCAGCGCGAAGGTTGAGAGGTCTGGTCGCATCACGATATCGGCAAAACCACGCTCCCAGTTACTGAATTTGAGGTTGGGTAGAACGTTTTCGGCAATATCCCAACCAAAGAGGACGTCACATTGGGCAAAGCCATCTTCCAGTGCGTTGAGGAAGTAGCCGCCTGAGACGCGCTTCCCGCGGAAGACGCCTTCGATATCGGGTGCGCCAATTTTGACAAATTCGATTTTGCCATCTTTGATCTGGCTCTTAATGTCTGAGAGATCCATGTAAGCGTACTGTCCTTTCTGGATAAAAATATTTCAAGCTCTATATGCCATAGACCTGTGGTTGGCGGTGCTTCAAGCAGGGGATCTGTGCGCGTGCGTGGTCGATGTGGAAAAGATCGATGTCGGTAGCGATGACCGTGGGAACATCTTGCGCCTGAGCAAGCACCAGCCCCCAGGGATCGATGACCATAGAGCGGCCAAAGCATTGCCGGTTGGGAGGGTAATGACCAACTTGAGCTGCTGCCACAACATAGCAGAGGTTTTCAATGGCCCGTGCACGAAGCAGGACTTCCCAGTGATCGCGCCCGGTGTGCAGGGTGAAACCAGCCGGTACGAGCAGGATTTGCGCTCCACGCAGGGCCAATGCACGATAGAGTTCGGGGAAGCGCAGGTCGTAACAAATAGACAGGCCAAAGGTGATGCCATCAATTTCTGCTGTAACCACCTCGTTGCCAGGGACGATACGCTCGGACTCGTAGTGCTTTTCGCCGTTTGCCAGGTCTACATCAAAGAGATGAATCTTACGGTAGCGTGCAACGATATTGCCATCCTGGTCAATGAGTACAGTGGTATTGTGGAATTTGCCGGGCACATCGGAAGAACGCTCAACAATACTACCGCCATGAACGATCATCTTGTGTTTACGGGCTTTTTCCTGCAACAATTCAACCACGGGGCCAGGGATACTCTGGGCGGCTTTCTCAAAACCAGAGTACGGACCAAGATAGGTCCAAAATTCGGGAAGGGAGACAAACTGTGCGCCCATCTGAGCAGCACGATCTAAGAAACGTTCTACGGTTGCCAGATTTTCAGCAGGATTGTCACGTGCATTGAGTTGGATCACGGCTGTTCGCAAGTGCATTTCAGAAGCTCCTTCCTCTTGAAGAACGTTCTTAGAGCGGAGTTCCAAGGGGCGGCCGCCCTTTGGCGGGAGAACGGGGGCATCCCCCGCAAACTCCACTCATCAAACGGATTTGATCTTTACCTATTGCAAGCAGAGTAGCATGGCAGGGCTTTCTCGTCAAGGGCAAAAGCAGTATAAACAAGCAAATCCCATTGTATTCTAACAATGTACGGGTTATACTCTTATGGGAACCTATTAAGGCAATCTTTTTCTTTGTCCTACTATTCTAGTTCTTTTTAGGAGGAACACATGGATCAGTCAATGGTTCGCCATCGCCCTCTAGGAGTCACAATCATATCCGTAGTGCTCGCTATTGAGGGCATATTCGAGCTTCTTGTTGGAATACTGATTCTCGTAGGCATCTTCACTCTTGGTCACGAGATCAGTATACATGGCCATGCTGTGGTTGGTTCAATGGTGGATGTGGTCGGTGGTGTTCTAGGAGGCGTCCTGGCCGGTGCTGCCCTTATTATAGGACTATTCTCGCTCATCTTTGCCGTTGGGTTGTGGACGCTCAAACGCTGGGCCTTCTGGCTGACAGTGATCTTGGAGATTATCAGCATAGTCAGGCATCTAATCGAATTTACGCACCCAGTGCATAGCACCGTAAGTATCGTTATTGGTCTGATCTTGCCAGTGGTGATTCTGCTCTACTTCCTCTTCGACCGCAATGTGCGTGCGGCTTTCCGCACATAATGATCGGGAGGAACTTCTACACAGAGAGAGGGCAAGCTGCGGGAACGCAGCTTGCCCTCTCTCTGTGTAGAAGTTCCCATTGTAGGTCTCGACAAGCGTGTTTCCGCTATGTTACACTTGCATAAGAAATGGTATGTAGGAGCGTCTTTTCGGGGTAAACAAAAAGGCACGTGATTGAGGTACTAAAGTCGTGTTTTTTGTAATTCTCAAAGAAAAAGAGTAGCCTACTTATTAGAAACACATTGAAACACGCTGATACAGATATAAAGGTATGATGGATAATACATCGCAAGATGATGAGCCAGTGATATATTCTCGGCAGCAGCGTCGGCACCAGGTAGTACCACAGTACCGGCGCGTACAGCCGCAATGGAAGCGTCACTCCGACGAGCATCCTGAAATTCCCAAAGTCCGGCGTGCTTCACTCTTTACCGAGCGGACGGCGGTACAGGCTTCCCCTGCTCCTCTGGAGGACGAGGAGATGGTGGAAGAGGAAGCGAGGCCAATGGTACGGCCACGTCGCTTAAGCAGGGATACCAGCAAGGTCATGGCGGCGTATCGTCGGCGTGAAACAGAGTCTATACCTCCACCTCAGGTCTATCACACACGTCAGCCTAACCGACCACGCCGTTCGTTGCAGGAGCGGTTCGTCCATCTAGCATATAACCAACCGACAGTTATTGTCGCCGTTCTGTTAATATTGGTGTTGATAGTTGGCACGCTCATGGTCAATCTCAACCCTGCGCAACAGGTAAATAGTCCGTTAGGGGCGGTAAACGGGCGACAGTTGAATCTTACGCCGGCGCAAAGTATTCAGCAGGCGGCTGATCCCCATGAGTTGGTGATTACACCAGAAGACACCGATCATCCACCTCCGCCTGTGTTTGCGACCTCAGCTTATCTGCTCGATGCGGATACCGGCGCGACCCTCTACGCTTATAATCCCTTTATGCACTTGCCTATGATGAGTACCACCAAGCTGATGACAGCTTTGTTGGCTGCTGAAGAGGGCAACCCCGATCAGAAAATTACGATTACGCCTGCGATTGCCAACGATATCAGCCAGTTGAGTGCTGATAGTAGTTTCTTTGGCATCAAACAAGGTGAGACGTATACCCTACGTGAACTCTTATATGGTCTGTTACTCCCGTCAGGTAATGATGCGGCTATCGCTATTGGTGATGCGTTGGCAGGCAGCTTGCCAAATTTTGTGGCGCAAATGAATGCGCGAGCGCACCAACTCGGGCTGCATGATACACATTATATGAATCCACATGGTTTGTTGGAAACCGGACACTATTCCAGCGCACACGATCTGGCGATTCTGGGAGCATTTGTGCTGAGCAAGCCCTTGATTCATCAGATAAGCGGAACGGAAACGTATGTTGTTCCGCAAACATCAGGCCATCCTGAGCACGATCTGGTCAATGGCAACCAGTTTTTGTTCTGGTATCCTGGTGTAGATGCTGGCAAACCCGGCTGGGATGGTGCCGCGAATTTCGTCCAGGTCGTTTCGTGCGTGCGCAACCACCATCATTTGATCGGGGTCACCATGCATACCAAAGACTGGTGGACAGACATGCGCGATCTGATGAACTGGGGCTTTGATAATTTCAAGTGGGTCTCACCCAGCAATGTCGACTTTACACAAAATCCTATTCCTTACGCTGCTGATTGGAACTACTTTGCCGCTGACAAACCTGATAATACTATCCCCACCCCTAACTCAGGGCGTTACTACATCTACACCGGTTTCAGCGTATCCGGCCCCTTTTTGACTTATTATGATCAGGCTAGTGGTCTGCAACAGTTGGGCTATCCCACCAGTATGCCCAAGGTAGCTGGTTCCTCAGTCGAAACTCAAAGCTTTGAGCATGGGACGATTCGCTGTGATCTTTCGGCGAACCAATGTAGCACGGTATAGGCAGAGCGGTAGTGGCACAATCAAGAAGGATCGGTTCTCGTCTTCCAGGCAGAGGATGCCTTCCCTCAATTAGGGGAAGAGGTTTCCGGTGATCTGAACCATCCTTCGTGATTGTACCACTACCCATCCCTTGGAAGCCTTGCAGTTCCTGTGTGGCAAGCTTGTGCGGTAATACGGGTATACCAAAAAGCCCTGGAGTAGCACTCATCCAATATAGACAGGTGAACACTCTAATGTTACAATGAGGGCAAGAGAAACAAAGTACTTCTCGCTTCCATACGCGACAGGAATGGCAGGAACAGCATGAAAACGATACATTGGACATCAAAAGACCTGGAGATACTGCCAGATGACGGCCAGCGGTATGAGATTATCGATGGAGAGTTGTACGTGTCAAAACAGCCGCATAAACATCATCAACTCGTTTGTAGCAGAGTATGGGAACTACTTCAAATCTGGAGTCGTCAGACAGGTGCGGGAGAGGCAGTAATTGCACCAGGGGTCATTTTTGCAGAAGATAATGATGTTGCTCCCGATGTAACATGGGTGAGCCAGGAACGCTTGGCTACAGCGTATCAGGCCGATGGCAAGTATCATGCAGCCCCCGATCTGATGGTAGAAGTGCTTTCTCCTGGTTCCTCGAATGAGCGGCGAGATCGCGAATTCAAACTCTGGCTCTATTCACGACGTGGCGTGTTAGAGTACTGGATTATCAGTTGGATGGAGCTGCGTCTTGAAATTTATCGACGCGAGGAAGGTCAACTTCAATTACACAGCACTCTCTACAAGAATGATACAGTAAGCTCACCGCATCTTCCAGGTTTTACCTGTTCGGTCAGCCAGTTCTTTGATGATATTCTACAGAAAAGACCGGAACTATAGGCAGCAAAAGTTAGTCTTACTGCTCTTTCCTTTCTCCTACGCGCTCTCCTTGCTTTGATCTACTTCACAACTGTTGTCTGATCGTGAAAGAGAACCCACTTATCGTCTTTCTTGGTAAAAGCGAGACTGACGTAGTGCTGTTTTTCATAATCTTCATCGCCCATCTTAGGATCGCGGTAATCAATGAGCAAGAGCGCATAGGCCATTTCTGCGGTCTCAATCGTCCGCAAAATTTTATACACCATCTGCCAATCGGGATCGGAAAACCACGCCGCCTGTAGGTTGAGAAAAGCTGAGCGACCCTTAATAGCCATTCCATTGAGTAAAATCTGGCAGATATTCTCGTCAACAGAAATAAGTGAGAGTACCTGGCCCAAATCTTTCTGCCTAATTGCTTCCATGAGCTTTTCTATCATCTTATCGAACTGCATATCCTTCTTTTTTTGCTACTTTGTAGCACCCCCGTAATTATTTGGAACCACATGCATGTAACAACATATATGCTAAAGCAAAGATATGTATAAATTATATCACTTTACTTGACACTGTTTCTCTGCGCGTGCTAGCATGAACAAAGGAATACCCTCAATTTCAGATAAGTAAAGGAAGCGTGATATTATGCGACTGGAGCGGGCTAACCTGCTACAGATCTACTACTTTATGCGCCTCACCCGTGCTATGGAAGACCGGACACGCACATTGTTCTTACAGGGACGTGTGGTGGGCGGTGTGTATACGGCACAGGGACATGAGGCCACGACCGTCGGGGCAGCAATGACGCTACGCGATGGGGACTTCATCGTACCGCAGCATCGAGATCTGGGGATGCATCTTGTACGTGGGACGTCGCCACGTGCAGTGATGTGTCAATGGCTAGCCCGTGGCAATTCTCCTACGTTGGGACGTGATGGACAAATACATATTGGCGACATGCATCATGGTATTGTGCCGATGATCAGCATGCTGGGCGAGTCGTTGCCCGTAGCATGCGGCGTGGGCCTGACCATGAAGATACGTAAGCACCCAACGATTGTCCTGGCGTCGTGTGGTGATGGGGCGACGAACACCGGGGCATTTCATGAAGCTCTCAACTTCGCCTCGGTACAGAAACTGCCCATTGTGTTTCTGGTTGAGAACAATGGCTACGCCTACTCAACGCCAACGTATAAGCAGTTTGCGATCCAGAACCTTTCTGAGCGGGCACTGGCGTATGGTATGCCGGGCGAGACTGTGGATGGCAATGATGTGCTGGCGGTGTATGAGACGGTGTTGCGTGCCGGAGAACATGTACGGAGCGGTAAAGGCCCGGTACTGGTGGAGTGCAAAACGTTTCGTGTTCGTGGACATTCGGAGGCTGATAAGGCTGATTATGTGCCGAAGGAAGTACGCGAAGAGTGGCTGGCGAAAGACCCGATTGTGCGTTTCGAGAAATATTTGGCCGAGCACACGGTGTTGACGGATGTAAAGAAGGCAGAGGTTGAGGCCAAAGTAAAGGAAGTTGTCAGCGATGCGGTGCGCTTCGCGGAACAGAGTCCGGCACCGGATGTGGCGACTGTAGCTGACTATGTGTTTGCTCCTGAAGGGCCACTAGCAATTGTAGGTGAGCATGGAGCCGAAGATGCCCGTTATGTGAATGCGCGAGATCAACGGACAGGCCAGCCATTCAATACAGTGGCGAAGATAGAGGAGGCTGTTGGACGGCGATGAGCGCAGTGACCTATTTGGAAGCAATTGGGCAGGCTATTCGTGAGGAGATGAGTCGTGATGAGGCGGTCTTCTTGCTAGGTGAGGATGTAGGGACATATGGCGGCGCGTTCAAGGTGAGCGCCGGTCTGCTGGAAAAGTTCGGGCCGGAACGTGTAATTGATACGCCCATGGCCGAGTCCGCGATTATTGGTTCGGCAGTAGGCGCGGCCTTGATGGGTATGCGACCCATTGCGGAGATGCAATTTATCGACTTTATCACCTGTGGCTTTGACCAGATCGTCAATATGGTGAGCAAGATGTACTGGCGTGTGGGGATACCCGTGCCCATGGTTATTCGTGGCCCGTCGGGTGGTGGTACGAAGGGCGGCCCGTTCCATTCTGCAAGCCCGGAGGCGTGGTTTTTCCATGTGCCAGGCATCAAGGTGGTGGTACCAGCGACGGCATATGATGCAAAAGGCATGTTGAAAGCGGCGATTCGTGACAATAATCCGGTACTCTATCTTGAACACAAGTTGCTCTATCGCATGGCGGAGCTACGCGAGGAGTTGCCAAACGAGGATTATGTGGTACCGCTGGGGAAGGCGATTACGCGACGTGAAGGCGAGAATATGACCATCCTGACGTATGGAGCGATGGTGCATCAGTGTTTGAAGGCAGCTCAGACGCTTGAGGAAGAGGATGATGTGGCGGCTGAGGTGATCGACTTACGCAGTCTGGCACCACTGGATAAGGAAACTATTCTGGCCTCGGTTAAGCGCACGAATAAGGTATTGATTGTCCATGAGGATACGCTAACTGGAGGTGTTGGTGCAGAACTGGCGGCGATCCTGGCCGAAGACCTGTTTGAATACCTGGACGGGCCAATTACGCGTGTAGCTGCACCAGATGTGGCATTTCCTTATGCGCCAGCCCTAGAGGCGGCCTATCTGCCGAACGCGGAGAAGATTTTAACGGCGGCACGGAAGTTGGCTGCTTATTAGGGAGCATATTATCATTCAGGATATGGAGAACAGCAGCTTTGGGGTGAATAATCCTGGCACTTTTGGTACAATTATGTCAGTACCGATTATCAACCAGCCGCATGCGGGTATCCTGAGCATGGATGCGGCGGTGAAGCGGCTTGTGGTAATTGAAGAGCTATGGAAGTGAAATAGATGTGTATTGAGTCAAATCTAGGGGCGAGATGATGAGCTGTAATCAGATAATCATGCAACAAGATGTCAAGCGTCGCCTGGGGTGCTGGACAATTGCCCACCACGCGATCATGGTGTGATTATTTAGAAAGCATGCATCGTTACGTCCAATAGTTGTCAGGAACCCCATAGCTAAAGCTAGGAGCTTGTCGAATGGCTAAGACAACGCAAGTCCTGACTAGCGGCCACATCTCATTCTGCGGGCAACCGCAGAGTTGCATGTGGAGCAGCGTATCTGGCTAAGAAATAGCGAACCCCTCGGCTTACGTGCTAAGGGAAGTAGCCAAAGCACGGACGAGTGCCACCCTAGCTTGTCCCACTGCCTGCCACGCCGAAGCAGATGGCGCTTTTCGCCTATGCCGGATATGCCATCGCGAAGGGTCATATCACCCGTGCATTGACACGGTGGCTCGTCATCGAGCAACAGTTTTCCGAGCCTTTCTGCTAAAAAGAATGGCTGAGGGTACGTCCTCCCAAAGGCGAGAACTATGAGAATTTGAAGCAGCTTATGCGGAGTAAGGAACTGCATACAGTGTGTGAGGAAGCGCGTTGCCCCAATATTGGCGAATGTTGGGGGCATAAGACTGCTACTTTCATGATTTTGGGGCGAGTGTGTACGCGCAGTTGTGGCTTCTGTGCCGTAGAGACGGGACGGCCACTAGGTCTGGATTGGGAAGAACCAAAGCGTGTCGCGGAGGCTGTACAGAAGATGGGTCTGCGCCATGCGGTGGTGACATCGGTGAACCGTGATGAGTTGAAGGATGGTGGAGCAGCAGTTTTTGCTGCGACGATTCGCTGGATTCGACGCATGAACCCGCAGTGTAAGGTAGAGGTGTTGACGCCTGACTTTAAGGGAGACTATGATGCTTTGCGGGTGGTGATCGATGCGAAGCCAGATGTATTTAATCACAATGTAGAGACGGTTCCCAGACTGTATAAGCGGGTGCGTCCGCAGGCGGTGTACAAGCGGTCCTTGCAGGTGTTGAAGTGGGCGAAGGAGATGAATCCGGCAGCTCCCACGAAGTCCGGTTTTATGCTGGGGCTGGGTGAGACATGGGATGAGGTTATCGAGGTCATGCACGATATGCATGAGCATGATGTGGATATTCTCACGATTGGGCAGTACCTGCGTCCCTCGTTTAACCATTTGCCCATTGCACGCTATGCACCGTTAGAGGAGTATGCTGCGTTGAAGGCCGAGGGTAAGAAGATGGGTTTCCGACATGTGGAGTCAGGGCCGTTTGTACGTAGCTCCTATCATGCTCATGAACAAGCTGATGGAGCGATAGGGAATGCCACAGTGCAAGTGACAGGTGAGTAGGTCAGGAACCCTGTCCCCTTAAAGGGGACGGGCTTGTGAACTGTTGCTCGCTTGAGAGCAGGCTGTTGCAAGCCGCTACCTGACCAGCCCCAGCCAGGGCTCGCTTTCAGAGCTATCGGGCTACGATATCAGGAAGTGCCAAAGTTCGTACCTTGGGGTGCGTTGCCAGCTCCAAGCTCTACAACTCTCAGGTTAACCAGTGTGTATTAGGGTTAAGCCAGTGCTTGAGAGAAGTGCCGCCTGATATCATCGGCGAGGCGAACTTTACCCGCGAAAGCGGTGGGGTTGGGCCGTTCCCACCCAAAAACGGCTCCCCGCAAGGGGTGAGAAGTTCAGGGAGGCCTGCCTCCCCAAGCCCAAAGAAAGGAACGCCTTTCCTCCCGTCTCATTCAATGGGACGGGTTTCTAGGCGATCTTAGAGATGAAAGCGTTGATCAATGGTATAAATCTGGGATACGATGATCAGGGCATGGGGTTGCCAGTCTTGTTTTTGCACGCATTTCCGCTCAATCGCAGTATGTGGGCCGGTGAAATGGTGACATTGCTGGCAGAGGAGCGGTATCGCCTGGTGGCGCTGGACTGGCGCGGCTTTGGTGAGAGCGATGCGCCGTCAGGTATTTCTACAATGGAACTGTTCGCTGACGATATGGCCGGGCTGATGGATAAGCTGGGTATGCAAGAAGCGGTGCTGTGTGGTCTCTCGATGGGAGGCTACGTAGCTTTTGCGTTTTTGCGCAAGTATGCTCAAAGGGTCAAGGCTCTGATCCTGGCGGATACGCGTCCTGGTGCAGATACCGAGGAGGCAAGGGCCAATCGTGAAAATGTGGCACGTCTGGCCGAGTCGGAGGGGACGGAGGCTATCGCCAACTTGCAAGTGCCAAGGTTGCTGGGAGAGTATACACGGAGCGAACATCCCGAAGTGGAGGTGCGTGTGCGACGGATCATCAATGCGGCGACTCCTGAAGGCATTGCGGCGGCTTCACGAGGAATGGCACAACGCGCCGATTCTACAGACCTGTTGGCGACCATAGGCTGTCCAACGCTGGTGCTGGTGGGTGAGCAGGATGTATTGACGCCACCTCATGTAGCACAGGACTATGCATCGAAGATTGCTAACGCCCAGTTTGTGACTCTTCCCAACGCCGGTCATCTTTCCAATATGGAGCAACCGGAGGCTTTTGTACAGGCGGTCAGCGGTTTTTTGCGTAATGTGTCCTGAAAAGGTTCAGTTTGTGCAAGGACAGGGATAGAGAGAGGCAATATGAGTCAGCCGCAACAGTATGGCAGGGAGCGTCATCCAATTGTGTTGGTAGTGGATGATAACCCTGCGATTCGGGACATGGTCTCGTGGGCCTTGGAACTGGATGGTTATGAGCCTGCGGAAGTTGCCGAAGGCTCCGAGGCTTTAGCATGGATGGATAATGCTTCACGCGAGGGGCGCTATCCCGATGTGATTCTGCTCGATCTGACGATGCCAGGGATGGGTGGGCAGGCATTTCTGAAACGGCTGCAAGCGCAGTGGGAATTTAATCGTCCCTTGCCCTCAATTGTGGTGATCACGGCTGGCGCGGGTGGCCCCAATGCAGAGACATTGGGCGTGGAATATGTGATTGTGAAGCCTTTTCATGTACGCGATTTGTTGGATGTGGTGCGGCAGTTGACGGAGCCGTCGGTGGCGTGATACTGGCAGAATGTGATCTATCTAGCTCACTGCTTCATAAATGCTTTGTCCTTGACCGTAGTACGAGTCATAGATATGCTGATCGGCGAGCTGGGGCTTTGCGCACATAGGCCATCGTCGCATCGAATCCGGACTGATCGGTCAGCAGGTCATGGCCGATCAGAATCGTGTCATATCCCTCGAGGCCTTTGAGGGTGTCGAGGATGCTGATCCAGTGGTCGAAATGTGGGACGACCGTGAACGCGTGATCGCGGGGGGCGAAGACGAGGTCGAAGGCGAGCATGACCTGTTGCTCCGACATCAGCGCCAGGAGCTGGACATCGGATTCGACATCCAGCAGTTCCCGGAATTCGAAGGCACATCGGCAATCGTTTGCTTACCCACCGTGAGCGTTCCGCTGGGGATCGTGGGGCGGGCGGCGACTAGGTCTCCGAAGGCGAGCCTGTGGTTGCCACGCCGAAGAAGGGAGGGACTTCCCATCTCCACATCAGCAAGCAACTGCTGACCAGTCAGGCGAACCTTGATCCAACTCCAGCAGGTGCCTGTCCACAGTTTGAGCAGGATGCTCGTCTGGGTGCGATCTTTCCACTGACCGGCATAGAGGGTCGTGGACTTGTTCCACGTGCGAGGCGGGACGGGAGGACGCTGTGTGAACTTCTTGCCTTTGGCCTGGGCTTTCTCTTTCTGAGCACGCCACTTCTTGAGAAGGGAGCAGAAGGAACGGGCTGAGCCAAGGGCCGCATGGATGGCCGCTCGTCGAAACAGGGCCGGGATGTGTTCAGCAATCTCTGCCAGAGGCACAACAGGTGCCGGGTTCTCCTTGGTGGCATGCGTGAGGGTTTCCAGGGCGGTGAGGGCCTCTTTGCTCGAGAGGTCTAAGACGCCCTCATGTGCGGTGATCACCTCGAAGTAGAAAGCAGCAACCCGATTAAAGAGGTCCTGAGTGGCCGCGAAATAGGGAGCATGCTGCTCTTTAGAGGACAAGACGTGCTTGATCGTCTTGGTTGCTTTCGCCGCCATCGCAGGTGCTCCCTTCTTGGTTCTTTCTAAAACTATAGCACAACATGAAATAATTTGTCAAGATGAACCGTCTTATGCTATACTCTTGCTAAGCACTCAAGAAGGAGAGAGTGAGCCATGCCAGAAGTGATTGAGCCGGATCGTCCCTATCTGACGACCCCACAAGCGGCACAGCGATCTGGCTTGAGCCCAAGTTACCTGGCGCATTTGCTCAGATCGCGCAAGCTGGAAGGGTTTCGCTTAGCGCGTGAATGGTTCATCTACATCGATTCCCTCGACAGCTTCCTCGCTCATCCAAGGAAGCCCGGCCCAAAGGGTCCAACGGGTCCAAAGCGCCAACGACAAGGGCTCAAGCCAAACCCGCCTCACCGCCAGGGTTAGAAACCCTGCGGCTTGCGGCGGGCTCAAGCCCTCTTTGTCATTGTCAGAAATACCATAACTTCACCACTTCTGACACATAAATCCGCCGTCTGTTTGAGCTTGAATGGATGAGTCAATAATGGTTTTCCTGACACATATCTTTGCCTCGTAGCAATTTTGACGCATAAATCTGCCGTGAAATGTGGAGCGACAATTTTGTTTATATGCGACCTGTTTTCTTCTGTTTTTCTTGTATTTGCGGCGGATAATTGCGCCAATGCGGTGGAATTATGCGTCAGAGAATGCACCTTTACTTAAAGTTGTCTTCGTAAATATATTTTGATGACGAGGACAGCCGTACGTGGTGTACGATGCAGCAGAAGTCACCATCGCCTCACTATTCGTCATGTTGGTCGCCATTATGAAGGCGCCCTCTCTCTCGCGCAAAACCGCTGAGGCAGGTTTCATGAAGAGATTTCTGATCGTGAAGACCATTCCTGGATCTCCCCGGCTCTGAACATGTCCATTTGACAGACGTTCCGAAACATGTACATTTACGTAGTCGGCTACTTGACAGACGTTCCGAAACATGGTATATTTATGTAGTCGGCTACATAGTTTGGGAGGACGAGATGGGCGACACTAAAATCGATAAGGAGGGAACGGAAGAGTTCCCGTTCCCCAACGGAAAAAAACCGTATTTGTCAATGGAGGAAATAATATGACAACGCATGGCGAAACCACGGCCACAACCCGCAGCATATGGAAACTCGACCCGAATCATACCCTGGTTGAGTTCTCAGGCAAACACATGATGTTTACGACGGTGAAGGGCCACTTCAAGAACGTCAACGGCACCATCGTTCTTGACGA
>WNGL01001169.1_pt1 | contig 42470 bp, 37 predicted proteins | sample 5400591 | NCBI WGS metagenome assembly WNGL01 (sample SAMN13153377, study PRJNA577476) | soil metagenome | isolation source: 80 cm soil or saprolite under Garry oak tree replicate 1 | place: USA:California | collected 2016-06-15
GATTAGTCTTTCGCTCCTACCCACAAGTCATCCCAGAAGTTTTCAACCTTCACGGGTTCGGACCTTCAGTTGCGGTTAAGCAACTTTCATCCTGCTCATGGGTAGATCACCTCCGCTTCGGGTCTACTACCAGCGACTGAAGTCGCCCATTTCGGACTCGCTTTCGCTTCGCCTCCAGCGCAGAACGCCTTAGGCTCGCCACTGATAGTAACTCGCAGACTCATTAAGCAAAAGGCACGCCATCACCCAGCTAGTTCAACCAACTCGGTCATTTTTGAAGTAACCAAACATTCTAGACGCTCGCTACTCCTGCTCCTCTTTCGAATTAGTCGAAGTAGCTGGGCTTTGACACCTTGTAAGCACATCATTTCAGGTACTCTTTCACTCCGCTCGCAGCGGTTCTTTTCACCTTTCCCTCGCGGTACTTGTTCACTATCGGTCGCCAATGAGTATTTAGGCTTACGCCGTGGTCGGCGCAGATTCATACGAAGTTTCACGTGCATCGTATTACTCAGGAAATCCGTTTCCGCAACAATTGCTTTACGTTGCCGTAAGCCTTCAATCGTCGCTCTCTTTCCCTGGCATCCTCTTGCGAAGCGTAAGCTTCGTAGTAGGCCAGTTTCCAGTCACGATGCACGGACTGGTGGTCCTTCATTCTTGACCGTAAATCCGTGCTGAACCCAATGTAGATTCGGTCCTCGGTCGGATGTTTGAGAATGTAAACGTAATACATGGGAGTTTGTACAAATAGCTCGAAGTAGCTGGGTTTAGCCTGTTCCGCTTTCGCTCGCCACTACTGACGGAATCTCTTTCGATTTCTCTTCCTCCGGTTACTGAGATGTTTCACTTCGCCGGGTGTCGCGATGTTCCTGCTATGGATTCACAGGAACTCGAGCAAGTGTTATCTTGCTCAGGTTACCCCATTCGGAGATCTACGGGTCAAAGCGTGTTTGCCGCTGTCCGTAGCTTATCGCAGCTTACCACGTCCTTCATCGCCTATTGGCACCAAGGCATCCATGATGCGCTCTTTGTAGCTTGATCAATCTGTTCCCCAGCTACTTCTAATGCTGCTGCACTTAGGGAAATTCGTTAGCGGCCCTGCGTGTAGGAAATTCCGAAAGATTCTCAGCACTTGAAGTAGCTGGGGAGATTCTTTTGATAACTGAAACTCTCCTGAACAGCGGTCACAGACCGCCGCTACAGATATTTCAGACTCAGCTCTTAAAGTTGTATTTCTTACTACCCTGTATGTAGATGTCAAAGAACCGGCATTTACGCACATTTCAGGCCACAAAAAAAACTCAATCTCGCACCGACAAAAATCACAGCCTCCCGCGGTGGCGGCTTGTTTTCCTTGCCGGGACAAAATTGAGCCCTAATTTGCAGTCCCTTAATGTACGTAGAACGCACTCCTAATTACAGGAGTCCCGCTTCCGGCAGGACAAGTAGCGTACTCTAATTTGGGCCCTCGGTCAAATTGGATTCGGCTAAATTTCGAAAAATTCCCGCCTTTTATAACTAGCAATATTGCAAAGACTTACGCGAAACATTTGCCCGACAGGCCTCGACAGAAAACTTCAGCCGACCCCAACATCAAGTTCAACGACCGCCGCGAGGACAGAATGAGGCCGCCCCCGAAATCCGACAACGGCAAATATTGCCGTAGCAGCAAATCACAGGATAGGATCGGCATTATCACAGGTGGCCGGGGGGGCGATCAGCCGCAACGGTCGCGATCGCCTTTGCCATGGGACGTGCAGAGCGTGACCCCTTTACTTGAAGGAGTATCGAGATGCGACGAGCACCACAGCGTCGGGTGACAAGTGTGGGAAAAAAACGTCTTGTGACGGATGGGTGACGAAAAATTTTGCTAGAAGGCCCTGAAGATTGTGTTGCTCTGGTAACGGCAGCTTTGGCGAGAAACTTCAAGTGATAGAGAATTCCAAGAAAGGCCCTGTTTCTCCAGGAAAAATACGAGGTCACCATCCCCAGCCTCAATATCCGCGATCTTCTCATATTTGGCTCCGCACAACTGCAGCAGGTTAAGCCCTACCTTCCTCGAGCGCCGCTCGAGAATCGCGACGTTTCTTAATGTTCCGTATGGATACCAGAACGACTTGGGACGTTGAGCCAACTTAATCTTCCAAAGGCTTTGCTCTGTCGGCAATAGCCAAGTCGTCGAGTGAGGCCGTCATGCGCTAACAATCGCTGCGTTCGCGGCTTGCATCGCCAGATCCTGAATCGCCTGTACACAGGCCGCGTTCAACGCTCCGTTCGTCTGGACAGGCAAGCAACACCAATGTCGAAAGACTCGCGCGGAACCAAGAAGTATTATTCCGAATTGGGGGAACGTCATGCGTGATACCGAACGGCCCGCAGCACTATTTCAGGATCGTTCAGTGGCGGACGAGAAAATCGGACAAAATCAACTCGATGCAGGCGGCGTGAAATTACTCCCGGGCTATCGCCTCGCGCTCTTCGGAAGTAACGATATCATCGAGCGTTTCCAGCCGATCAAAATTATTCATCGGCCGCTCGGTGATGACGGCGACATTCGGCAAGTAGTTCTCGTCCAATCCACTTGCCTCCCTCGCGATCACCCGATAAAATCGGAATCATTGACTTCCAAACCATCGCTGCACAGGAATCTTCTCCTCCGAAAGAATCCCATCATCCGCGCTGCGGACTGCGTACTGTAGTTGCGGATTGTAATCTCGTATGTAGCCCACAAACCGATCGGTGCTGAGGGGGCTAAGTTTACCAAGGTAAAATGCGTAATTAATAAACTGACTTGTCGATGAAGAGTGCGCCACTCCACGGACCACTCCAGTTGGATCCACTATCACCAACGTCTTCGGAATTAGACTCCGGTGTTTTGAAACTTGACCGAGTACCCGCGCTGCTGGGGCACCATTATCGCACTGACCTAAGGCAACAACGCCGCACCAACCCTTTAACCCTTCCGGCTTCTGCCGTCCCCCAAACAAATCTGTGTCTCCAAGACCGATCCAATCTTGTAAACCGTCCGCGAACATATCCAATCGGCGCGCTCGCAACTCTTCCGCACGGTGGTAAACTGTTTCTGCGCGCCCAACTGCACCACTCAGGATCCCTATTTGTCGCTCATCGCAGCGGACTCCATTAACCAAGCTCGTCGCACTGGATTCGGCCTCACTCCTTATCTGTCTCCGAAACAGCCCTTCCTTATAGTGTTTGGGGAAAACCAGAACGGGCAATGCGAGAGCAGCGAGATATATTGGCCAGCGTAGCCACTGCTTGGATTCGGCGTGCCGAATGGCGACCAACAGCAGCCCGGACCAGAAAAGCGTGCTCCAGAAAAAATAACCGGGATGTCCGAAAACTTTGGAGGGTGGAAAATGAAAGTAATCTGTTCTGCCAATGACAACTAGAGCCATCGCGAAAAGGCTAAAAGCAATCAGAGCAACCCCTGTAAATTCCAGACTGCTTTTTTCTGTATTGCGCCTGACGATTTGCAGCAGGATTACAAGTAATGCTAAGACCAAGCCCACTGCCCCGGAAGCTTCGGCCAACCCCGACGATTTGACTAGGTGAACGTAGAATTTGTTAGGCCACCAAGCGAACACTGCATGAGAAAATGGACTGCCTAGCAGCCGACACAACCAGACGACTGAACCATAGACGATAGACGGCAGCGATCGAGAAAAAAAAGTTGCTAAAAGAGGGTAAACGTCGTGCGGCGGAAGTAGGATGAAGATGATAGCTGCTGTTAGACCAGCCAGAGCCAGTAACTCCAGAGAATATCTCGACGGGCGTAAACACCATGCCAGCAACACCAGGGTTGGCCAAGTCGCCAGGCCTTCAGCGCAGCTGAAGGAGGCGACAAACCCGGCACACACCACGATCACCGTTGCCGGCAACGACCGGGTCGGCCTGGCGCACATCGTTGGCAGTAGGAGAAAAGCAAGAGCTGCTGCCGCCATCGCCAACGAATTTTCACAATTAAAGCCGCCCGACGTAGTGATAGTCGCTCGCCCCATCCAAAAATTGCCGACGATCACGACAAGAGTGGACATGATTTTTGCAGTGAGACCTACCGTTTTATCATGCCAAACCGGCGTCAGCAGCAGCGACGCAGTGATAACAAGTAGCGCGGCGCCGGCGATGAAAAGCGGCAGCTGGTCACCTCGAAAAAACCGAAGATCAGCCAGCCATAAAAGGCTTGGGAAAAACAGCGAATGATTGTTGACCTTAAGCAGCGCGGTCTCAAGCCACGTGCGGTTCAAATCGTACTGCCACCAGTAATCGTAGTGCGTCACGGTCCACCGACCCAGGTAGAGATAGACGGCGCCCGAGGTAAAAAAGGCGAGCGCTGCCAAAGCCGCGCAAATCTGGACCGCCCGCTCAGTCAACACGGCAAACTTATGCATTCGGTGAAGTGCGCAGCCAGCGCCACGCGAGGATCGACGTACCAAAGGGCATCGAGAACGGCAACACCATCTCAATGTTCTTTAACCCATGTACCAACGATTGCGCTAGCCTCCTTTGGCGACATAAACGATGTCGTAGTATCGGTCCCGATGTTCATCGTTGGCCAAGTGCAGAGGACGGTTTCGCTTTGGAATCGGCCGGCGTCACGTAGCGCACGATATATTGCGGCGTACCCGTGTGATCCAGATAAAGCCGTCCAAGATACTCACCGACGAGCCCGAGAATCATAAGTTGAATGCCTGAAAAGAAAACAATGCTTCCGAGTACTGTCGGAATACCCATCGTCAGGTTTGGGGAGAGCCAAATTTTATCTATCAAGATCAAGACCAGCGCCAAGACACTCAAACAAGATGTGAATAGCCCGACGTAAACCGACAACCGTAACGGCGCGATGGAAAAATTCAAAAACATGTTTAGCCACAACCTTACCAGTTTTCGAAACGAATAACGCGAGGCTCCGCTGATATTGGCGCGATGTTGGACTGGTATCTGACCAATCTTCCGGGTCGTGCGGTAAATCAAACCGTCAATGTAGGGAAACGGCCCGCGATACCTGATGATTTCGTCTACCACGAAGCGGGTCATCACTTTGAAGCTCGAAAGATAAAGATTCTTCGGTTTATCCAGTATAAAGGTGGCAATACGATCGTTGAACCAGCTTCCCGCATTGCGAAACCACGAATGTTTCTTCTTGATGTAATGTCCGTAAATGACGTCGTAATCTCTGCGCTTTAGCTCTTCCAACATAGGCACCACCTCCTCGGGGGGGTTCTGACCGTCATCGTCGAGCACGGCGATATACTGGCCGCGTGCATGGCTCAGTCCAGCTAGGACGGCGTTGTGCTCGCCGAAATTGCGGCTCAGCTGCACAAGCGTCACGATGTGCGGAAATTTTTCCACCAGCTTCGCGCAAACCACTTCGCTGTCATCCTCCGAGCCGTCATTCACCAGGATGACGTCAAATTGCATCGAGGCGAAAACCGTGTGGATGCGCTCGACGACGAGGCTGATGGTCTGACTGCCGTTGTAAACGGGGATCACCAATGATAACTCGGGAGCCAATCCCGGCATTGTTCGTTCAGTAGTCATCGCCGGGTGTTCATGTCTGGTTGGCAGTTATGCGGAACTTTCGTCAAAAAAGTTATAGGAGATTCTCTTGCGTGGAGCTTACAATTCGCTGTGCCCTTCGACTACAAAATTTTCTCGAGATCGGATGTTCTCGTGACAGGCGGGCTCGGCTTTATCGGCTCTTCGCTGGCGCGGCGTCTTGTTACGCTAGATGCAAATGTGACGCTGGTTGACAGTTTGATTCCGGAATATGGCGGGAACCTCTTCAACATTCATGACATTCGAGACTGCGTTACGGTGAACCTTGCCGACGTCCGCGACCCGCAAACCATGACGTCCTTGATCAAAAGACGCAACTTCCTGTTTAATCTGGCGGGCCAGACCAGCCACTTGGATTCAATGACCGATCCGCTGACCGATCTGAACATCAACGCCGCGGCACAATTGTCTATCCTGGAAGCCTGCCGCATGCACAATCGGGACGTGAAAATTGTTTTTGCCAGCACGCGTCAGCTTTACGGCAGACCGCAGTATCTGCCCGTGGATGAAAAGCATCCTGTTGATCCAGTCGATGTGAACGGCATCAATAAACTGGCCGGCGAACGATATCACCTACTTTACAACAGCGTTTACAAAATTCGGGCCTGCGCGTTGCGGCTGACGAATACTTACGGTCACGGAATGCGCGTCAAAGACGCGCGCCAGACGTTCCTTGGCGTTTGGATTCGTCACTTAATTGAAGGCAAACCGATCCAGATCTTCGGCAGTGGAACCCAGCGGCGCGACTTTAATTTCATTGACGATGTCGTCGAGGCATTCCTACTGGCCGCGGCGGAGGCGGCGTCTGAAGGCGAGGTCTTCAACTTGGGTCACAACGAGCATATCAGTTTGCAGGAACTGGCAGCATTGCTCGTTCGTTTGAACAACGGTGGACAGTACGAGATCGTTCCATTCCCTGCCAACCGTGAGGCGATCGATATCGGCGATTACTACGGCGACTTCAGCAAGATTCAGACTGCCCTAGGTTGGTCTCCGCAAGTGTCGCTCCGTACCGGGCTGGCGCACACACTCGAATATTACAAGAAACATGGTGCGCACTACTGGGGTTCCACGCCATGATTTGGATGAACGATTTCACATCCGAGCCGGAGGAATTGTCGCGGCAGGAGTTGGCGGCGATCGAACGCGGTCTTCGCTCGGGCCGATTTATTCTTGGAAATGAAGTACAGCAGTTCAAGGAAGGTTGGGCAAAATTTTGCGGCGCGAGATTCTGCGTCGGAGTCGCCAATAGAATGGAAGCCATCGAATTCGGCTTGCGCGCTGGATGTTGGCCCCGGCGACGAAGTCATCACCACGCCGATGACAGCCATCGCTACCGTTATGGCCATCATCCAGGCTGGGGCGACGCCGGCACTTGCGGACATCAACCCCACAACGGCGCTGCTCGATTTGGCGAGTGTTGAGCGATGCCTAATGCCGCAGACGAAGGCGGTGTTGCTGGTTCACTTGTACGGATGGGTCCGCGAGATGGAGCGTTGGATGACGTTCTGTAAAAGGGCAACAATTCATCTCCTTGAGGATTGCGCCGAGGCACATGGAGCTGTCTGGGCGCGGCAACACGCCGGCGTCTTCGGCGCTTGGGGCGCTTTCAGTTTTTATCCGACTAAGAATCTCGGTGCCAAAGGCGATGCGGGTGCGCTCGTAACCAACTCGGCGGAAATTGCGAGCCGTGTCAAGACGCTGCAAAACTACGGCGCGAACAAGCGGTACGAGCATCTCGAGACAGGATTGAATAACCGCCTCCATGAATTGCACGCGGCGATTCTTTCGACGCGTTTGAACTGGCTGGACCAGTTCAATGCGGGCCGACGGGAAATCGCGCAACGATACTTCGCCGAGATAAGAAACCGGCGAATCCAGCTTCTTTCAGCGCCAATTACCGTAACGTCCGAAAATTCGAAACCGTCTCCCCATGACGGTCACGCCTCGCGAAGACGCTCGCCCGCAGCAAGTCACGTTTACCATTTGTTCGTTGTCCGGTGCGCCGAGCGAAATCGCCTGGCCCACTTTTTAAAGGAACATGGGATTAAAACCTCGATTCATTATCCGCTTCTCGCGCATCACCAGAATTTTCCGGAAAAGCGTCCGCTGCGATCCGCGCGGTCTTCCAAACGCCGAATCTCATGCAGAACGCTGTCTTTCTCTTCCATGCCATCCGCAGCTTCATGATGACGACGTGGCTAAGATTATCGCGACAATCAATCAATTCGAATGAGAAAGCATCATACCGGGGAAGAGTTACGAATTTGGTCTCTACAAGGTGCACAGTTGCGAAGCTGGTTGATGAATGTATGAAAGCGAAGAGAGCTGACGGTGCTTCCAAACACTATCTCGAAGACATTAGCAGCCGTCTCAGCCGCTTCGCTATCGATTCTACGGTGCGTGCTTATCGGCTTCTTCAATCTTGCCCTGCAGCCGGGATATGCGACCGACAATCCGGCGGAGCGCACCGCAAAGGCGCGGACAAAGAGCGAAGTGCCCGGCATCCTCACCGTCACCGAGATCGGTCGCCTTCTTGAAGCTGCTTCGAAATCCGATTTCATCATCGATGATCCTGAAGGAAACAAAAGCCGTCCTGCATTCCAGAACCGACAGCTGGGATGCGAGCCGAAAGATCTGATAACACCCACGCTACGACGCTGACAACGATGATCGCCGAGCCGAAGAGCAAGCTCCCCAAACCACGCCGCCAAAGAAATCAGCAAAAGATAAAAGAGAAGTAGCGAACGCTCGTAGCCAGTCAAATAATCGATGCATCCTGCGAGCCCCTTACGAGAAAAAGACAGGGCGACTACTACCGTCTGAGAAAATGTGAAACGAGGAAGACGACGCAGTTAACGATAACCTGATCAAATCGGCTCCAGGTGCGTAATTGTGTCAATCGACATTCTATTACTCTTTATGAAACCGGCAACAACGTCAAAATAACAAACAGGCGTTCGCATTTCGACTTATCGTTGAAAGCGCGGGCGGCATTTCCCCGATACGATTTTGAGGCAGAAGTTAACCCACCGCGGTGAGCTGCGGATCTGAACGAGTCAGAACATCCTAAAGGCACCGATTACACAACTGCCAGCCTGCCAACTTGGCAATCTCGTCCTAAAAAATCTGCGACTGCGGATACGACTTCGTTCCCGCAACAAAGAGAGACGAAGACGCGGTGATCGTTCACGCGCTCGCTTTTGAAGGCGCTGACTGACAAGGGGCTGAATTGGCTTCCCTCTCGTTCAGGTTTTCTGCAAGGTTCTGCGCTCAGGCGGTCCGCTCGGCATTTTCCTTTTGCAACGTTGCAATCATCCGTTTGGCCCTTTGATATTCGCTATCTACAGTCGCCATATATTCGACCCGTTTCCTAAATGCAGCCTCCATCTCATCAGCTACGACTGACGACCCTTTGGCTGGCGGTGGCGTTTCTTGCAAGCGGCCGTAAAGATTCGTAGCCTCCCAAACGACATGCGGATCAGTAGCAGGATCTTCAGCGACAAAGTCGGGCGGTACGTTAGAACTGTTGATGCGTTGGCTGAGCGGTTCAAGACACCTGGCGCAATAGGGCTCGCCAATAAAGTCTAACAAGGAACGGATTGCAGACTTTGGATCGTCGATCAAAGCGGTATAGAGCAGACGATGGACGACGCGTGAACCGTAGGCCTGCTCGGCACGTACGCACGCCTTGACCATGCGTAGCCAGTACTTGTAGGCCTGCTCTTCGCTCTGCACAAGGTGTGTCCCCGCGACGCGATGGAAATTAAGCATCGAACGAACAACGGGGCGTACGTCGCGTAGCAGGTGAACAAATACCGCCTCCGGGAAGAGCTTTCGCAGTCCGCAAATATGTAACGAGTACTCTGGTGTCCCATCCACCCAGCGCAGCTTAGGTTCAGTTGGCGGTCGCGTCATTTTGCGCCTTCTTTCGAGGTCTGGCCGATGGCCCACAATTAGGTCATTGATGCTTCGGCCAAAATTCGCGAAGAACTCTTCGGTCGATATGTCCATGGCGCTTAAGATTGTTCGATCGCCGCGCGCTGTGCCAACGCGGTAGCTGATGGCGACATTTGAAGCGAATTCTCCCATCCAGTTCGATTCTGGCACTGGGAATATGTTCGGATGCTGACCCAAGCACCAAGTGAGAATGCTGGTTCCGGAGCGAGGTGAGCCCACCACAAAGATCGGTCTGTTTATCCTGTTCTGCATTCCGGTAGACAGTCGTTGTGCGGGGCAAATCGTTGCAAATATCAAGGGCTGGCCTGTTGTCCTAGCAAGGGCGATATCCTTCTGCCATCGGGGAAGTCTTGATAGCCTCGAGTTCCTTTTGAAGCTTGGTAATCATTTTTTGGGCTTCGTTATAATTTCGCTCCAAGTTGAGAAAATATTGCACACGGTGATCAAATTCAGATTCCAACTTTTCAGCAATTCTTGCCGAGTTTCCCTGGATTTGTGGTGAACTCTGAAGTTGATTGCTCAATTGCTTAGCTCTTTCCATGATCGCTGGATCAGTCCGCGGCTCACGTTCATTGAAGTTGGCTGGTACATTCGCACTGTTGATGCGTTCCGCGAGAGGCTCCAAACATTCTGGAGCGTACCGCTCTCCCAAGAATTCGAGCAGTGATCTCATCGTGGACTCGGATCGCTCCACGAAATCGGAATAACGCACCCGATAAACGACCGCTGGACCGTACGCTTGCTCCGCCTCGAAGCAGTGAGTTACTCTGCGCAGCCAATATTCGTAGGCGGCCTGTTCATTAGCTACTAGGCGGTTCCGGCCGTCCGGAAAGAAGTTTAGCAACGAGCGCACAACGGCAGTGACGTCTCGAACCAGATGAACAAACAGGGCCTGGGGGAACAGTTTCCGCAGTCCGCAAATATAAAAAGAGTATTCGGGCGTTCCATCCACCCACCGGGACTTCGGCTCTTCCGGGGAGCGGGAGACTTTGAAGGCTGGCGGATACCATCCAGCTTGCTTTCGGAGGTTTATATCCTCGAATTTTCTTCGATGGCAAACGCGAGAGCAATTCTTCGCGCTGAATAAAGTTTGCACTGAGTTGTCCGCGCTCACCACGCACACTCCCACGATGAAACGCGACGGCTGCATCGATCGCAAACGGTCCCAGCCAATTTGACTCTTCCTCGGGGATGATGTTCGGGTGCTGGCCAAGGCACCATGTGAGGATCGTCGAGCCCGAGCGGCCTGAGCTTACGATAAAGATGGGACGTTCTGTTCGTTTCATCGAAGACGGCATTTTGTTGGAAAACGTTTACTACGGACTTGGTGGCGACGCGTCGCTTGTTAATTCCACTTCAGACGCTGGCATTCTCACCTTTCGCGCAGTGTTGATTTGCTCTTCGCTCAATAAAAAGCTGAGCCGTTCCCGAGCCGCTTCAACTGAATAGAGCGCCCGAGTCTTAGCAATGCTGTTTCTCGAGAGACGGCTCCAAAGCTCTTCCGATTCGTAAAGCTCGATCACAGCTCGCGCAAAATCCTCCGGCTGATCTGCGACCAGAACGTCCTCATGGTCTGTGAGGTCCATCCCCTCCACGGCTAAGGACGTTGCGACCACCGGCACGCCAAAAGCCATGCTCTGGTTGATCTTCCCTTTCACTCCCGCGCCAAAGCGCAACGGTGCAACGGATAACCTAGCGCTCTCGAAGAAGGGCCGCACATCTGTCTGTAATCCTGTGACGATGACGTTCTCATTCGCCATTGCGACTACTTCTGGCGGCGCTTTGTCGCCGATGATGTAGAATTTGGCACCGGGAAGCCGGTGGCGTACCAGTGGATAAATTTCATTCAAGAAAAAGGTGACAGCGTCAATATTCGGAGTGTGCTGAAAGCCTCCTATAAAAAGCCAGTCCCGACGCAGAGCGAATGGCGTGTTTGAGCCTGGAATATCTACAATGTTTGAAACGATTTGGATGGACTTGTCGGGCCGCTTTTGTTGAAGCAACTGCTGTTCGACACTGCTTACCACCCATGTTTCATCAGCTTCGTCGATTAATTCATGCTCCAGGCGCTGCTTGTCCTGCGCCTTCTGCCGCGCCTCGGGGTCTCGGGTTAGGCGTGCTTCTCTGTCCTCACGGAGGAAATGCAGATCAACCGTGTCAAAAATAACGCGGCTCTGCGGGGCATACAGACGAACATATGCGAGATGTTTGCGAGCGAAGTCACATCGACTAAGCACTACCACGTCGAAGTCAGAGCCGTGCGACATGAGATAGTCGCGCACCGTTGTGATGTAGGGGTGATAAACCACTTCGATCCCCCGTTTTTGCAGCTCGCCAGTATATGGTGGAATGTCGGCCAGATTATCGGGAATGAAAGTAACGCGATGACCGAGTTGGCGGAGTAGCTTGAGAATTTGGAACATCCGAAGCGATCCTGAATCGCGTTCGGGCATTGGGAGATGATGGTCGATTACGAGAATGCTCTTTCGCCCCGGCGAAGGTTGACGTAGGAATGCCAAGTCCCCAGTAACTGGTCTCGTCAACAGGTCACTGGCCCATCTTGCCGCGAAGGTTGAGCGGTTGATATCTTGATACTTTTTCGTGCCAGCTGAGAGATCGGTTCCGCCGGTTGCCCCTTCGTAGTGAATGATCTGACTCAGTGGTTGGTATAACACCCTGTAGCCGGCCGAGCGAACCTTAAACGCCAGATCGGTGTCCTCGTAATAAGCAGGCGCATACCTTTCGTCAAATCCCCCGATCTTCTGGAAAAGCGATCTTGGGACCATGAGCGCCGCTGCCGAACAGTAATCGACCTCCCGGAGATAATTGTACTCCGGTTTTTTTGGATCATCGAACTTGCCGTAGTTCCATCCCGAGGCATCTCGCCATATAATCCCGCCTGCTTCCTGCAAGCGACCATCTGGGAAAACAAGCTTCGAACCGATGATGCCTGCTCCTGGTTCCTCTGCGAAGGTATCCACCAATGTAGTTAGCCAACCTTCCTTAACAAGCGTGTCATTGTTCAGAAAAAAGAGGTATTTGCCGCGCGCCTTGTTCGCACCGCGATTACACGAAGCGATGAAGCCGGAGTTCGTCTCGTTGCGCAGGTAAATAACGCCCTCCATCCGTTGTACCAGCGCAGTAGTTTCATCCGTGGAGCAGTCGTCAACCACAATCACTTCGAAAGCGACCTTATCTCCGACGGTTTGTAGTGAAGCAAGACAAGCGTGCGTGTATTGAAATTGGTTAAACACCGGTACGATGATTGACACAGCAACATCTTCGTGAGTGGGGAAGGAGATTGATTCAACAGGCAGCACCGGCACGGGAGGTCCAACAATCTGAGACACCAGAGCGCTTTTTTCCGCATCGACGCCTGCGTATTTTGATATGGCTGCGGTCTGTAGCGCGCTGATTTCTTCTTTGATTTTCCCAATTTCGGGATGAAGAGCTCGCCATTGCGCATAGGCATCAACGATCTTCTCAAGATGGCCATAACCCATTGGTCCTTTGCCCGAAAATAATTTGGCTTCGATCGCCGTCATCGGATTCGCGAGTTTCCACCGCCGCGAGGACCGCAGGCGTGCAGCAGCTTTCTCTGTGTCATCCAGTAAGCGAGAAAGTTTTCTGGTGCTCCAGAGCTGTTTTCGCAACCGGTCCGTTAGCTCAATAACGCGCTGCTCCTGCTCAGCCAGACTCACACTTTTGTCGTGAAGCAGGTGAGTCATATCCTCGAAACGATTTTTAAATTCGTCGTTAAGCCTAGCAAGCTCGGTCATATCTTTGTTAACCCTGGCAAGTTCCGCCTGGTACACTGCTTCTCGCTGGGCCATATCTTGATTGAGCCTCGCAAGCTCTGCCTGGTACACTGCTTCCCGCTGAGCCATTTCCGCATGATACGCTGCTTCCCGCTGCGCCATTTCCGCATGATACGCTGCTTCCCGCTGGGAGAGCTTTGCTTCCAGTTCAGTAATCTTCGCGAAAAGATCCCGCATCTGGAGCCGATAAGCTTCGGCTTGTGCCGACTTCGCGAAAAGCTCGTGCATCTGGAGCCGATACGCCTCGGCCTGTGCCAACTGCTTGGAACCTGCGGCTTCGGGAATCGCTTTAGGCTCAAATCCCCACGCCAGCAAGCGTTCAACTCGGCCCAGCTGATCGACTTTTTCCCGGAACAAGGCCGCAACATCCGGCCATTTTTCTTCCGCATCTACGCCGACAGCTCGGTTGTCGATAAACGGATCAGCCAATTTACAATACTGCTGCACGATCGGATCGTCGTGCAATCGGCTGAACAAGAAGAGAGACTCACCTTGTCGCTCGCAGCGGTCACAAAATTCCTCCAGGGTCGGCGGTCTTGTCATATAGCTCACTGCCGCACGGTGAAACACCACGCGAAATCCGAATTTCGAAAGGCGGTATGCCAGTTCCACATCCTCGCTACCGAAGCGGAACCTGCGATTAAAGATGCCGCGTTTGGCAAGGAACGATCGCTTACACGAAGATCGCCCTCCCCAGAAGTAGGTAAAATCGAGCATCTGCCCGTCCCGCAGATCGCCGTAGGCAAAAAGGAAACGCCCGGTTTCCGTGACGTAGCGCATTAGAGGCGTGATCGATAGCGTCGGCGCCCACGTTGTGTAACCGAGTACGGCCACGTTTTCTTGCGGATGTCGCTCGTGAGCCTTTATATGTTCCTCGAGTAAATGAAAATCGGCGACATCGTCATCATCGAAAAAGAGCAGAATCTTGCCGCGGGATGCCATGATCCCGGTGTTCTTCGCAGCCGATATACCTGAGTTATCGATATAGCGATGGGATAGTTGAATCCGCGCCGCGAAGTCGCGACACACATCCGCTGTGGTATCTTTCGACCCATCATCGACTACAACCACTTCGTACCGATATTTCGAGATGCTCTGGGCGGCGAAGCTCTCCAAGGTTGCCGACAGCATCGCAGCGCGGTTAAACGTCGGAATTACGACACTGATCAATGGGCGCTTGGATCCGCTGCTTCGACGCGGTGGCGTTCTTCGTTTGGACGACCTGGCCATTCCCCCAGGCTTAGCTCGATCCTGAACAGTCGTTGGAAATTTTTTAGCGCTTTTCAAAAGAGTAGCCTGCGCAGAAGCTCATTAAGCATTGTCCAAAAGCTGGATTTTGTACTATATGATAACAACTTCATCAAATCGGGGTAATGCCCCGCGCTCGCCGTGTGAACAAGAACTTAAACATCGCCTAAGGGATGACCCCACGAACGGTTTTAAACGCTAGTAACAGATCGCTGTTTGGCGGGGCTTGCACAGCGCAGGTCGAAAATAATGCAGGTATTGTCGGTCGTCTTTGCGTCTGCGATTACACGATATCGGTCCTCCAAATGCAATTTAAATTCCGGATAATGCTCTAACCACCAAAAGGCGGTGCAGGGGAGTAGCAAGAATTCCGCTCCTTTTTCGCGGAGTGCTTCGAGCCGAGCGACCGCCTCATTGCTATCGAGCGGATAATATCCGGAAAATCTCGGGCTCATTGAGACATAAATCTCCGACTCTGAATCATTGCGACTGTTCCAAAGAATTGTTCCGGTTCCTGTTGTATTTCTCGCAGGCACTGGCTCCAAAGCCGCTGAGAGCGTCGCGCCTTCTGTCCGCATGACCTTAATGGCACCTAACAACTTGCGCCGGCCCTTTCCTTCATAGAGGCGAAAGTCGTAAGCCGACCCGACATTCATCCAAGGTACCTCTTTGGACCCTTTCGATGAACCGGCTGCAAGTAGTTTTTCAGGCGAACCTTCTTTCGGCTCGGGAAAATGCCATTGTTCGCGCGCATCTAACTCCAAAACACCACCATCGCCCTTATCTACTACGATCACTTTTGCATGAGATGGTATGCGGGTGTGAACGACTTGGCGAATCTGTTGGACTAATTGTTGAGACACATCACCGCGCGAGCGGCTTGGAGCTGTTTCGCCTACATTGCGTTCAATCCAGTCTCGGATCTTTCGCGGCAAAGGCTTATCGCCCATCAGCAACGACAAATATGATGGGCACAAGCGGAGCAGCGTCCAGGATCCTGCGATCGCTCGTTTCCATTGCCCAGTTTCGGCTAGGGCCTTGATCTGCTGAACCGCGCCAGGACCACACTGTTTCTTCCAAAATTTAATTCCGGCCTTGTACGCTTGCTTCTTAGATCGGTCCGCTTTGACGTGCTGCCGCTGCAAACGGAGCGCAGCCAAATTAGCACGCAACATTCGCAAAGAATCGCGAGTCATACTCGTGCCGTGCTTCCGATACTCAACGATCTTTTCTCCGTGACAAGAAACCGGGAACCGCCTCGCTATATCGTAGTACATTTTATAATCAGCGGACGGACTAAGAGCGACGTTGAAGCCACCGACACTTTCGAAAACTTCGCGCCGGTACATTACTGAAGCTGGTGCAAGGATTGGCATACTCCGCAACAGCTCAAGGTAAAAGTCAACCTTAACAACCGGCGGCGGCAATCCCCGCATGGACGCACCGTCAAACGCTATAAATTGGCAGTGGCCGTAAACGAAACCACACGCCGGGTTTTCCCGGAAGCATCGCAAACCAGCCTCCAAGGCACTCGGCAACAGGCGGTCGTCGGAGTCGAGAAATACTAAATATTCTCCCATAGTTTGACGAAGCCCCGCATTCCGCGCCGCAGCCAATCCTTGGTTCTCCTGACGGAAATAGCGAATGCCAGGATATCTGTTGACTACCGCCGCAGTATTGTCGTTCGAGCCATCGTCTACTACCACCAACTCAAAGTGGGGATAGGTTTGCGCCAGTACGCTTTCGATGGCTTCGGAAAGGAAATGTGCTTGGTCATAGCACGGGATGACTACTGATACGAGTGGCGGATTCGTGTCAAATGTATCTCTACGCCATGATCGCCGTGCTCGTATCACCCCAAGAGGAACGCGATTCTGATCTTTCAGAACAGCTTGTACTAAAAACTCGATCTCTGGGGTTAATCCCAGGACGGTCATATTAATCTTAAAACCGCTGTAAGCGGCCTCTGGCACGTTTGGATAAATTTTTGCGGCATCGGGACGATAGTTATTAACGGGGGCTCGCCTGCAAACATTACGCTCGTTCAATAATTCAACGGCTACCACAGGGCACTCCCGACCCAGCACCCAACCCGCAATTTCGATTGAATGCCCTGCGCTCGACGTGCCGGTTACGGGTATTACTTGGAAGTAGCGCCCTCGCAGCCGCGCAGGAACCACCTCAGTCAAGGAGACATCAATTATTTCGACTGTTGCCATGTACGCGTACACCTCTTTTCACTTTCAGTGATATTTTACACAGTTTCGCGCTATGTGAAGCATTTTGCCTTCGCGCTGTCGGATAAGTTGTGAATAATAAAGCAATCATCGCTTTAGATACCCCGGTAGCGTACGCACAAATGTTGATTGAAATCTGCATAACGTTAAGCCATTTCGGAGGGGGTGCATGCACGAGGAATTATTAGGCTCCACGAGGCAAAATCACGGCATATTTCCGGCGTGGCATCTCTCGATCCATCGTCCTTCACAACGACTTCGCATCGATGCTTCGGCATACCTTGGTCAGCGAGGCTCTCCAGCGTTGCGGCCAGCATCGCCGCGCAAATTAAACGTCGCAATTAGGACGCTGATAACCGGTGAGCTAGTTCCAGGTTGTCTCTTGAGTAGTTAAGGCCGGAGACATTTACTTGCGCTTCGAAGTATCTTCATCGGTTAATTATTTGAGATCCGCTCTTTATCTCGCTGCCATCCCTAAGCGGCCTTCCGACGGCATTTCGCGAAGGTCATAAATCAGACAGGTCTCATCGTCTTGGGCAAGGCGATAATGACTATCAAGATGTTCTTTCAATCCGACGTACTCCTCAAGCCAGGAGAAGAGTTTGCGCGGTACCAGAAGGAACTCGCCTCCCTTTGCTCTCAACGTCTCGAGTTGCTCGATCGCTTCACCACTGTTGGCAGGATAGTGTACTCGCTGATCCTCGAGAGCGACATAGATTATGCCTGGTGAACCATCGCCGGTACTCCAGTTGATTGTTGTCTTCCCGTACTTTGTTCCCGGCGGGACTGGGTTAGGGGATGCCTCGATAAAAGCGCCACTTTTGCGCGGTTCCTTGTCGGAGACCGGCGAACAAAGCGGAGTTGCATTTTGCCTGACTGTGACTGACGCGAGCAGCTTGTCCCGCGCCACACCTCCGAACAAGCGGAAGTCGTATGTAGCATCCGCTCCGATCCAGGGGGCCTCGGCAGACCCGACGGAGCCCGATGCGAAGTGTCGCTGCGTTTGTTTGCCCAACGGGTCCGGAAAGGCCCAGACTTGGTGTCCCTTAAGCGGTGGCGGATCGTCGTAAGCTCTGCTCATTACGATCACGACGCTCGCCGGCGGAAGAGTTCTTTGTGCTGCTTCTACGAGCGCGCACTCGCCAGCGAGCTGTTTTCGCCGAGCAGATACCCAATGCTCAACAATGTCGTTGAATCGAAAGTCCAGATTGGCATTCATCGTTTCGTAAAACGCAATCAGCCCTTCCAATTTTTGAATACTGTCAAGTCCCGACCATAAACCGCGGCTATGAATCCTATGTACGCCAAGGATCTCATCGATGTATCCAATCTTGCCGTATTGCGCGCACAAAATCCACAGGGCCCAATCGCCCAAGGGTAGGTCGTAGTACCATTCTGGGAAGTCACCTAGCACATCTTTCCGAAACATTGCCGTGCAGGTCGCGATAAAATTGTGCTGCCAAAGGTCCTCAAGAGCGGAGATCCGCGTCTGGCCCGCGCCCGTGTAGACAACCGGGACACGGCTTCCATCCTCGTAGATCCTTAGCGCGTTGTGAAAGCAGAGCGCGCACTCAGGATGCAGATCCAGAAAGCTTACCTGTTTCTGCAATTTATCCGGGCAGGTCCAATAATCATCCCCCTCCAGTATGCTGACAAATTCTCCGCGAGACTCTGCCAGCAACTGCTTAAAACTTGCCGGACCACCGACATTGGATGGGTGGAGGAGGAGGCGAATTCTTGATGGGTTACGCGCGGCGTATTCGCATACGATTTTCCGTGTTGAATCAGACGAACAGTCTTCACCAATCAGAATCTCATAATCAAACTGAGCTTTTTGCATCAACGCTGATTCAACGGCTTGAGCGATATAGTGTTCATGATTGTACGTGTTTGTCACGACGCTAACACGTGGGTGCGGCCTAGTCGCTGGACTTGAGTCAGGCACTGTCATTTCTGCTGTGTCTCTTTTAAGGCTCTTGCGACGCTGCCGCGATTTTCAGCAGCGTAGCGAATAATTCTGCAGATCGTCTCGATGTCAACTGTTGTAACACCCCTGCCGGTCGGCAGAACAAGCACGCGTTCGGCAACCGCTTCTGTTTCAGGTAGAGCGTGTCGCGCGTCTGGAAAGAGCGAGCGATATGGTTCCATGCGGTGAACGCCGGGATAAAAATATCGGCGTGCCAAAACGTTTTCGGCGTGGAGTACGCGGACTAGTTGATCGCGCGTAAGGCCAAACTCGCGAGCGTCCACTTCTACCACGACGTAATGGTAGTTCGGAGAGTTTTCTTCATCATAACGAAGGAGCGAAAGTCCACGGATGCCGCCCAGATTATGTTCGTACGTTTCAAAGTTCGTTCGATTCGTGCGAGCAAACTCTTCCAGGCTCTCGAGGTGGGTGAGGCCCATGGCGGCGGAAAGCTCATTCATTTTGCCGTTAGTGCCGATCGAAATCACGTTGTCGTAGCCGGCGAAGCCGAAGTTCTTCATTAACTGCATGCGCTCAGCGAGCGCGGCATCGTTGGTCATCACCGCGCCACCCTCGCCAGCGCTGATAAATTTAGTGGCGTGAAAGCTCAGAACTTCGGCTCTGCCGAAACCGCCAATCTTGCGTGTGCCATACGTGCAACCGAAGGCGTGCGCGGCGTCGAAAAGCAAGGCCAAGCCGTTGGCATCCGCGATTGCTTGCAATTCCTCGATTGCACACGGCCGTCCCCATAGGTGTACGGCAAGGATGCCGCTGGTGCGCGGCGTGATGAGATGCTCGATTTTTCGCGGATTGATGTTGTGGGTTAGCGGATCGATGTCGCAAAAAACGGGTGTTATCTGCTGCCATTGCAAGGCGTGGGCCGTCGCAACGAATGTAAAAGAAGGGACAATGACCTCGCCGCTGAGGTTGAGTGCACGAATCGCAATTTCGAGCGCAACCGTCGCGTTGCACATCGCGACGCAATAGCGAACGCCAAGCATCCCAGAGAGACGCTGCTCAAGTTCCCGCTCAAAAGGGCCGCTGTTCGTGAGGTAACGCCGGTCGAGCATCGTCTCGATGCGCTCAAGGAATCGCTGCCGGTTTCCAATGTTGGGACGACCAACGTGAATTGCTTCCGAGAAGACCGGAGTCGCCCCCAAAACGGCGAGGATCGTCCGGTCCTTCGCTCCGGATTCCGCAGCGTCATGCCCGCGTTTAACAGAGGCATCCATCCAATGCCTCGTTAGGATTCGCCCGAATCAAAAATCTTCCGCACCTCGGTGGGAGAGGGAAAATTCGGCGTGATCAAATCGCTCTGCGGCTTGTAAAGATAGGGATGTGGAAAACCACGCTCGATGAATGTCGGCTCGCTGAGATTGTTATATCGAAAATGGCACGACCAGCGAATCGACGGCGAGACGTTGGTGCCGGATTGATGCACAAGCAGGGTCGAGAAGAAGAGCGCGTCCCCTCGCTCGACTTCGACAGAGATGAGTTTGGCTTTGTCTAAATCAGACCGCAGATGCCCGTAGCCGTCGACAATCTCCGCCTCCAGCAGTCCCCATTTATGACTGCCCGGATAGACTTGAAGCGCGCCTAGAGTTTTGTCGATATCTATCAGCGGGAGCCAGACAACAACCGAATCGAGCGAGCCCTGCATGCTGCGCCAGTCCTGGTGAACATCAAGGCGCCAATAAACCTCCTTTTTCGCGAGTCGTTCGGCATTGAAGTAGAGAAGAGGTCGCGTGCTAATGTTTGGGAATTCGAGGCCCAAACCTTTCAGCGCAGAAACGATGCGTTTGTCGAGCGAAAGCCGATGCAAGGAGATCAGATGCTGCGCCTGCTTGCCGCAATTGGCGAACGTTTGCAGGTCCGCTTCGAAGAGTTTGAACATGCCTGCTTCGAATTCGCTCTCGCTGGGTGCTCTCGATGCCACGATCCCGAGTCTGCGCATCTGAAGTGTGAAGACCTCCCTCGCGTCGGCATAAATTTGCTCGACTTCTTCCGGCGGGAAAAATCCTTTCGCGAGAACAAATCCGTTCTCTCGGTAGTCGTTCACATCAATCATATGACTATTTTCGCTCTGCCCAGAGAGTGCCGTTGGTTTCGGAGATAGAGTGTTGGTGCGTAACGGTGAAGCCGCTTTGCGCAAAAGACCGCTTGAGCCCGCCGGCATTACGCTCGCCGGAATCTAGATTGTGATATTCCATCCGGATCTTGCCGATTCTCTCTAAGCACGATAACGATGTCGAATAAAGAATTTCATACCCCGCGCCTTCGCAATCGATTCTTTAGAACGTCCACGTAATCAAGATGATTTGATTCCAGGATCTTACGGATGGCCAGAGGAATGTACTTCAGCCGACGCGCTATCTTGCGAGGTGAGCGGAAGCTTTCAGCCATCTTCCTCCAGAACTGCGTAGCCGAATCCAGTCTCGCCGAATCCGTTTCCATTGTAGACCATGTATTTGCGCCCCTTGTGCTCATAAACGTATGGGTAAGCCATCATGACGGAATCCCACCCCGAGTCAGAACGCTCGATGCCTACCTCGTTGTCTTTGCGCAGCCACTTGATACCATCTGAGGATTCTGCGTAGCCAATGCGATAGCTTTGCTCTCGGTTGGTCCGGTAATGGACACTGCCGCGGAAGCAGTACCACATGCGGTAGCAGCCGTTTTCCTTGATCACGCACGGCCGGGCATTCGCTTCCCCTTCGAACCGATACTCGAGGCAGGTTATATTGTTTCGCACCCAATTAATGCCGTCCATCGATTCACCATATTTGACCTGATACAGCGGTTCGGGCCGGCCACGAACAATCGTCCAACCTGTGCTTGAGACGTACCATATCCTCCACCGCGCGTCATCATCGACCATGACAAACGGCGAAGCGCAAAAGTACGGCTCTCTCTTGTTACGATCGACAACTGGGCCTTCGAACAAGCGGCGGAAGGTAATTCCATCATCTTCACTGATGGCTACGCCAATGGCATTGCGATACGGCACGGTCACACTGGCATTCCAGCCGACATAGTAGAGATATTTCTTACCGCCGCGGTTCACGATGCTGCAGGGTGTCGTGCCGCCGTCATCAAACGTGCCCAATTGCCCAGGCGAGAGTAATGGGTGATCGTGAACGTAAAGCACCTTCGCTGGGTTATCAGCTTCGACTTCGATGAACGCGACGTGCGAGCGACCGCTGGTGTCACGTGGTGCAAAGTAAATCCGCAGCACCTCATCGTTAACTCGATCGACCACGGGGACGCCCGCGTGATGCGACATCCATTCATACTGTTTGTCGACCTTGAAGATCAGTCCTTTTTTTTCCCAACGCATGATTGGCTGATATAGCTCGGAGCTTTCGTCAGTCTACCGTCTCCACAAACCAAGCAAACAGCCACGGGCCATCGTTGGTCCTTGTCAACACGGCCGGGGCTAGCCCTTGGATTTATGTGAAAGGCTGCGGATTTGGTCGCTGCGGAATCCGGTGGGTTCTGTGGCAGCAGCTTTGTAGACTTGAAACTCTTTGGTGTCCTTCAAAATTGTGACACCCATCCCAACCAACGTTTCGCGCGCAATGACGGTCTCGTCGCGCACGGTCGCGTTAACTCCGAAGAAGCAGAACGGTTCAATGGTGCAGCAGCCGGAGATCACCACGTGCGAAGTAATCATGACGTGATCCTTAATTACCGTGTGGTGGCCTATGTGGTTGCCACTCCACATGACAACATTGTTGCCGATTTTGACGAAGGGCTGAATTGTGTTGTCCTCGAAGATGAAGCAATTATCGCCACAGGTGAATCCGGGCCAAACCGTAGCCTTTGAGCTGACGTAGCTGATGAGCTGATAGCCGCGCTGTTTCGCACTGAAATATTTCGCCGCGCGCAGGTGGTTCATTTTTTTAAAACTCATAGGAATAAACATCTGGTATTCCTTCGGAGGAAACTCCTTGTCTACGGATTCGAATGAAACAACCGGTAGCTTCTTGTAAGTGTCTGTCTCCATGTAGTCACGATCCAAAGTGAACGCGACAACATCGTGCGGTGAATCGTGCGCCAGGTAAAAGTGCGCCAGTTCAGCCCACTGGCTGACACCGAAGATAATTATTTTCGACATAGAGCGTAAAGCATCAGCCAAGATTTTCAGGATTCAACACTGCGAGGTCGGTGGGGACAAAACGACCATCTTTACGTATCAAGGCATCATCAAAATAAACCTCGCCGCCGCCAGCATCGAGAGTTTGAAGGAGAACCAGATCCCAGTGCACTGAGGAACGGTTCCCGTTGTCGGCACTACTGTAAGAGTTGCCGATAGCGAAGTGTAACGAGCCAGCCAATTTTTCATCAAACAAAATGTCTCTGATGGGTCTTCTGATTTGCGGATGTACACCGAACGCGAATTCGCCAAGAAATCGGGAGCCATCGTCCTGATCGAGAATCTGGGCGAGTTTGTGCAGATTACTTGCTGTGGCGTCGACGATTTTACCATCTCGCATCTTGAGGCGAATATCGTCAAATGTTGCACCATAGTAAGTTGAGGAGACGTTGAAATGAATCTGTCCGTTCACACTATTCTTTATCGGAGCGGTAAATATTTCGCCATCCGGTAAGTTATGGCGGCCAACGGATTTGTAGTGGCCAATTCCCTTGATCGAAAACGCCAGATCAGTTTCGCCCGGACCCACTACTCTGACTTCTTTTGCATTAGCCATGCGATCAGCGAGTGGTCGCATTGCATCTGCCATTCGTTTGTAATCGATATCGCAAGCTTGGAAAAAGAACTGTTCGAAAGCCTCCGTACTCATGCCAGCGCGCTCAGCCATTGCGGGCGTCGGCCATCGCAGCGCAACCCATTTCACATTGTCGTTCCTGTATCGATAATGTACCGGCTCGATGTAGTGCCGTAAGATATTGCCCATTTGCTTATCACCAACATCGACATACTCGGCCGCATTTTGCGTTGCTCGGATAGTGATGAAAGCATCGGCCTTTTTCATCACGTGTAGCTCGCAGTCTGCCATCATCTTGATATCGCAATCGCTGTATTGCCGGGCCAGTTCACGCATGATCAAATCGTCCTTTAGACTAACGAGTGGGGTGGCGCCGCTTGCCTTAGCTTCTCTAATTAACGCAACGACAAATTCTATCGGCGCACCAATTGACTCGATAAGCACGGTTTCGCCCACGGTTAGATCGCACGAATAGTGAATCAGCGATCTCGCGAGCTGGGTGTATCTGGCATCTTCCATTATCTACTTCTGAGGCATTAATCGAACTCTCCCGCTCGGTATGCTGGAAAATAGCCGGACCTTGTTGCTGGATTATTCTGGCAAAGCCTTTGATAGGCCGAGACATCGAAGATGCGGCCGCAGAAAAATGTCATACGCGTTTCATTTGCCCAACCGCGTTTAAACTCTGTCAAACCGTCCGCCTCGTTGCCATCCAAACCCGCGCCAGCGCCCCAATCAATCCAGCGAACTCGCTCAGCAAAATACGCTAAGGCTGACCAGTATAGCGCGTACGACGCCATCAACTCATACCCACGTGCATTCGTGGCTGCAAGGTGGGACAAGGCCGCATCGCCATGCGTGAACCAAAGATGCGCTCCAATCGTTGTTCGGTTTTCGAGCGCTCGGAGTATCGTGATCCCAGGAACGCGTAACTGCTTGGCAAATGAAGCTCTAGAAAATGCCTTCATTCCTTTCAGATGATGACGTTGCGCAAGGCAACTGTAAAGTGCCATCCAATCCTCGAAGATCTCATCGGGGCGCTTACAAATTTCGACCACAACGTTGTTCAACGCTCGCCGCGCGTAGTAACGATGATGTTTGGAGACCAATGAATCGCGAGACTGCCGTAAGTCGGCAACGAAATGCGACTTAAACGGGCGCACTACATCTTTGAACACATTCCCTAACACGGACTGGTCGTAATTCCCGAAAGGATCGGTGACAACTGATAGCGCAACAACTTCACGCGATAACGCTTCGCAATCCTCCTGAAGGTTTTTCCACTCGCGGCACGCAAACAGCGGATAACAGCCCATAGCATCGTGTAAGTCGGTGCCCGGAATCTTTCGCTCTAAAATCCAGCCGCCGCATTTTGCGAGTTCACGTGGCCGCCCAAATTCCGCCAGTGACTCGGCATAGGCGCTACTGAGGTATCCTGGTGCTAGCTGGCGACGGTGCTGCATCGGAGGACTCTTAAGAAAAGATTATGGCAAGTGAGCGCTAAATCCAGCGCGCAAACATCGCGATAGGGATAACGACCTGCATCGGCAAGTAATTTTTGTGTTCGAGGATTCGGTTCGACGCAATATAACCGTGCGCTGCAGCGATGCCCGATTCCTATGAAATCGCTTCTCCATTCAGTCGAATAGTCGAGGGAATAGATTTCTGATTACAATTCACTTGGCCCAAGAGTAGCCTCGGGAATGGGGGGGAGATACGGCTAATGATTCGTGCACCTCGAAGACGATGCATGCACTCTCATCGCGCACGATGGCCGGGTAGCGGGCCTCAACATGTTCACGAAATTTGTGATATCGATCCAGCCACCAAAACGATTTCGCCGGGATTATTAGATATTGGGCGCCTTGCGCTTGAGCAGCCCCGAGGCAACTCCAAGCTTCATCGCTATTGAACGGGTCGCTGCCCGCGTACGCACCATGCCTGATACTACATGCACCCGGACTTGCGAGCCGTCCCCCGGCGCTCCACCTAATATTGGTGGCGCCGGGCCGTTCGCCAGCAGCCACTGGGTTTGGATTCGCCATTAGCAAAACCCCGTTTTGTGCGCCGGCTGTTGCTGCATCGATTCAACGCTCGTCGTCGGAACCGAATCCGGAACACCGCGCACCAAAATTTGGACCAGCAATTTTGAGCATTCCGCTCCGCCGTAGAGAGTAAATTCATATTTCATATGTCATGCCGGCTTCAATCCAAGCGGAACTGGCGAGCGGAACTTCCGCCCGGTACGCTGTAGCGGGGCGTGAGGTTTGAGGACTTTTTGCGGAGATTGAGAAACTTTGGGCGGAATCGAGCCTGAAAGGTGAACTATTCCATGGCCTTTGCAAAGGCGTTGCAGAAGGCTTACCGGGGGGCCGCCGGTCTGCGGTTACGGACCGGTTTTTGCGGACCTCGTTGAAAGCGGCTTTGACGGGATCGAGGGCGCTGTTTTCGGCGATCGGATAGCCGCGTCTCCGAGCTTCCTCGATGAGCCAGGCGGCGATCGTTTTCCGATTCCGCCAACAATCGAACAAGTGCCGGTCGTTCATCTGTTCCTTGCGGGCTCCGCCGATCCCGCAATCGGCAGTCCGCTGACTTGTGATTTGAAAAATGATGGTGGAAATAGATCGCCGGGTTGAGCGAGTCTGCCTTCCCAGAGAAATTTCGGCCTGGAGTAGAGGTCTGGATGCTGGACTGCTCTTTCCTGACCTTTTGGACAACAAAATGTTGTCCATGCCCCTTGGGACATGTTGCACAAGCATCCGTGTAATCCAGTCGGCCAAGAAATTCGCAGCTTTTCCTTTCGCAATTACCCGCCGCGAACTAGCGATTGTTAATGGAACTATCATGAGGTGTGTACTTGAACGGTGTAAGGTGATCCCCTTGTGGCTGGTATATCCACTTCAAAGACCGACGATTCAAGCCTTAACCCCTAAGGAATCAGTTTATGACCTGATCAACCACTCACGACACTCGCCGGCCACACTTGACATCCTAAATAGGGGTTAGATGAAGGGGTGATCCTGCGTAAAGTAATGCGATACGATTCTCAGCGGCCTTGTGGAGGCGGGAGCGGCTTGTCCAGCTTGACGTGTCACTTCGCGTCCCGACCCGGTGATCGATTGTCTTGCTTCGCTTGCACGCCTTCCTGGATTACAGTAGCCTAAATTAGGGTAATCCGATGCAGAATATTGAGTCGAAACTTGCTGCGATGCAGGCGGAATTCCCATTTCCCGAGGAGGAATTACAGCGAACCCTTCAACGGGGTTGGATTACAAACTGGGCAAAAAAGGGCGGAATTGGCGCTGAGATTGGTGTGTTCCGGGGGCATTTTTCAGATATTCTCCTTGAGAAGCTAAGGCCGTCGAAATTATATTTGGTCGATCACTGGACACTTGAGGGAAGCTATTTTGATTGGGGTGATTCATACACGAGTAACAATACTTTGCCGACTGCATTCGCGCGCGAGGAAGTAGAGCTCCGGGTTTCGAAGCATCCGGATTCAGACGTTGTTCTGATCGAAGGAGATTTCCCGGAGTGTGCGCCTGCCATCGTCGAACCTCTGGACTGGTTGTACCTGGATGCGAATCACCGCTACCAGCATGTTCTGCGCCATTTGTACGCGGCTTCGAAACTATCGAAGCCCGACGGCGTGATAATGGGCGATGATTGGACGCCTGACAAAAAGCACCCCCACCATGGCGTGTTTCAGGCCGTTAATCAGTTTATCAAGAGGGAAAAATTTGAGCTCGTCGTGGCCGGCCCCGCAGGACAATGGTGCATTCGCCGATCAACGGAGTGAGCTCATCAGCGATCACGTTGCCCACTTCATCGAATGCGAATCACAGCATCATGCGAGCGGCTGAAAAACTTGGCGTGTCTGATTGCATTGTCGATTGCGTTCGGCTCGGCATACCACAGGCGACCGAAGGGCAGTGCATTGGAGATTAGATCAACACCGCGTTTATCGCTGCGAGGTCGAATCTCGTATGTTTTATTCCGCTGCTGAAGTTTTTTTCAGCGCATTTGAGCGCAAGTTGAGATGACACAAAATCGCTTGGTTTATCTATGACTGAGCACGCACCGCGGCTGTGCCTCAGCCCGGTGTTGCGAGCGCTCGTAGCCCGGAGTTGTATCTTTGGTGGAATTGCCCACGGGGGAAGCGGCCACTTTTTTAAGGTGCTTGCTTTTTCGTTGAAATGTGAGCCCGGCCGGAACCGTCTTGCTCAGTATGTGTCTCGCTGTCGGTTTCACCGACTCGCTCCAACTTCTCGAGCGCCTTTGCTCGAATGAACCCCCTCATTTTACAAGCGTTGAAAACCCACCAATAGAGACTGTGCAATTGCTTTTCCAGGAGAGCCCGTGCTTCTTCCGTTTCTCTGATGCCAGAAGCTCGACGCAACTTCCTTGAGGCCCGCGGTCGTCGCTTTCGCCTGGCGGCTGACGCAAGCTTCCTGCGCTTTCGCGCTGGTTTTGCAGCTTTTCGTACCGCTGGCGTGTTCGCGTCAGTTGCCGCGCTGGCGAAATCAAATTCTGTGGGCTTCTTCATCGAGCGGGTTGAACAAACCGTTTTGCCGAGGAGAGTCAAGCCCTCCGCATCCTAACGATGTGGTCCGGTTGGGCGGCCGAGGGCGCGCCGTTAATGGATGAGGCAGCAGTTGCGCCTGCGATTTTTTTCGACGATTGCTCACTTGATTGAGGCGATATGGAAAAATTTGATGTCGTTATCATCGGTTCTGGCCCGGGCGGTTACATCGCTGCGATCCGCGCCGGACAGCTTGGGTTGAAGACCGCGCTCGTCGAAAAAGACAAGGAACTGGGCGGCACCTGCCTGAATGTGGGCTGTATCCCGAGCAAAGCGCTTCTCACTTCGAGCGATCATTTCATGTTCGTCAAAAAAGAGGCGGCCAAGCACGGCATCGTCATCGACGGCGCACATGTCGATCTCGCGAAGATGCAACAGCGCAAGGACAAGGTTGTAAAGACGTTCAACAGCGGAGTGCGCACGCTGATGAAAACGAACAAAGTCACAACGTTCGAAGGTACGGGCACGATCATCGCGCCTGGAAAAGTTTCGATTAAATCCTCCAATGGCCAGACACAGGAGATTGAAACAAAAAATATCGTGATTGCCACCGGCAGCGCACCGGTGGAACTGCCATTCGCGAAATTTGACGGCAAAACAATCGTCAGCAGCACCGAAGCGCTTACCTTCACCGAGGCTCCAAAGAAGCTCGTCGTCATCGGCGCGGGCGCCGTGGGGCTGGAACTGGGTTCGGTGTGGAACCGGCTCGGCTCGGAAGTGACGATGTTGGAATTTCTGCCGCGAATCGCACTCGGTTTCGATCTTGAGCTCTCGAACCTGCTACAGCGTTTGCTCACCGTTCAAGGCATCACGTTCCACTTGGAAACAAAAGTGAGCGCGGTCAAGATCGACAACGGCCATGCGACAGTGGCTGCGACCAAAGACGGCGAAGAAATCAAATTCGAAGCGGACAAGGTTCTGGTTTCAGTTGGACGCCGCCCGTTCTCGGAAGGTCTCTGTGCAGAAAAAGTGGGTGTCGAGTTGGATGAAAAGAAGCGCATCAAAGTGAACGAACATTTCCGGACCAACGTCGAAGGCATTTACGCGATCGGGGATGTGATTGCCGGGCCAATGCTTGCGCACAAAGCCGAGGACGAAGGGATTGCCTGTGTGGAAATCATCGCGGGTAAGGCCGGTCACGTAAACTACGAAGCCATTGCCGGTATCATTTACACAAATCCTGAGCTGGCCGGCGTCGGTCTCACCGAAGATCAAGCGAAAGAAAAAGGGATCGATGTGCGTATTGGCAAATTCCCATTCCGCGCCAACAGCCGTGCGCTTTGCAGTGATGACGTGGAGGGAATGGTCAAGTTCGTCGCCGACGCAAAAACCGATCGCATTCTTGGCGCGCACATTCTGCAACACGCCGCTTCGGAGTTAATTGCGGAAGCCGTTTCGGTGATCGAATTTGGTGGCAGCTCGGAGGATATCGGCCGCACCTGTCACTCCCATCCGACCTTGACCGAAGCAGTCAGGGAAGCGGCACTCAACGTCGAGAAACGCGCACTGCATATCGTGAACCGTTGATACGATTGTCTGCGTCGCTCGCGCGCGAGAAAATCCAGGCTAACAATGAAACGTGGAAAGCACGAGCGCCATCCTCCTGCGCAAACGAAAATTCAGCGATACGAGCCTGATCGTCTCGTGGTGCACGGAATCTTTCGGCTGTATTCAAACCATTGCCAAAGGCGCGCGCCGCGCGAAAAGCCCATTTGCCGGGAAGCTGGATTTATTCTTCGAAGCCGAAATTCAAATCGCGCGGAGCCGGAGATCGGATCTGCACACACTTACGGAGGTCGTGGTAAGAAATCCGTTCGCCGGAATTCGCAGTAATTATCTGCGCACACAGACTGCAGCCTATTTTGTGGAGCTGATTGAGATTTGCACCGAGCGAGATCACCGCGAGCCGGAATTGTTTGCGCTGTTGCGTCGGGCGTTCGGTTATCTTGATGTAAACGATCCGACGCCACGCGCAGTCTCGCATTTCGAGACCGAGTTGGCGCGCATCGCCGGCGTGCACGACATCAGAAAACTGAAAGCCGACCCGGCCTTTGCGCTGGGAAACTTATTCGGGCGGTTGCCGCTTTCTCGTACGCCGCTCTTGAAAACGCTCGCGGGGGAGGCGAAAAACAGTTCTAAATGAGATTAAGCAATTTTATCGCTGCAGCCGTAATCGCCGGCTTGAGTCCCGCCGCATGGGCGAACGAGGCGTACAAGTTCGATCCGTCCGGATCGACGATCGGATTCTCCGTGCACCAATTCCTCGGCACCACCCATGGAAAATTCACGAAGTTCAGCGGCAAGATCGAGGTCGACCGCGAGCATCCGGAGAATTCCTCGGTCACGACACAGATCGACGTGCGCAGCATCGACACGCGCATCAAAAAGCGGGACGATCATCTGCGCAGCACGGAATTCTTTAACGTGGAAAAATTTCCCCAGATCACTTTTAAGAGCCGGAGCGTGAAGCGGACTGGGCCGCAAAGCGGTGACATTCTTGGCGACCTCACGATGCACGGCGTGACCAGACCAATCACGCTCCATGTGAAACTGCTGACCCCGATCAGCGAAACGGCCAGGACGCGCTGGGCGGTGATGATCGAGCCCATCAGGCGGCGCGACTTCAATTTGATGTTTGCCTCAGCGGCCGAGGCAGTGTCCGGCATCAGTCAAACGGTTGCGATCAACATCGAGATCGAAGCGAAGCGCGCGGAGCGAGCTGACTAGCGCCGATGGAAATCGTTCCCCTCGGAGATTCCGCGGTGATCGTGCGTGTGCGCGAGCAATTTGAAGATGCGCCTGAGGAAACGCTGGACGGGGTTGTCCGCACATTTCGGCACCTTCGAAACGCTGCAATTCCAGGTGTAATCGAGCTCGCGCCGGCCTATACAAGCGTCGCAGTTTTCTTTGATCCAGTCGCCGTGACGAAGGAGAGCGCAAAAGGCGGCGACGCATTCGATTGGCTGGCAGAGCGAATTCGCGCAGTTGTAGCTGCGGGCGCTGATCGCGGCAGACGCGTTAGAACTACAAGAAGCGATGTACGCCTAGTCGAAATTCCAGTTTGCTATGATCCGGAGTTCGCTCCGGATCTCGATGAAGTCGCTCGACATGCGCAGATCTCGACAAAGGAAGTTGTCGATCTTCATAGTACGACCGAGTATCGTGTCGCCTGCATCGGGTTCGTTCCTGGGTTTCCATTTCTGGCCGGTCTGCCGAAGAAGCTGGCCACACCGCGTCGCGACGTGCCGCGAAAAGAAATTCCGGCGGGGTCGGTAGGAGTCGGCGGCGCGCAAACCGGAATTTATCCGCTGCGGTCGCCCGGCGGCTGGAACCTGATTGGCCGCACGCCGTTGCGATTGTTCGATCCGACCAAAAATCCGCCTGCGCTTTTGCAAGCCGGCGATCGCGTGCGTTTCCGCGCGATCACGCGGCAGGAATTTGAAGCGTTGAAGCGCTAGAGCAGTGAGCCATGAAGATGATTGTTACGCGCGGGGGATTTCTTACCAGCGTTCAAGATCTTGGCCGGACCGGGTTCCGCGAATTCGGGGTTTCGTTGGGCGGTGCATTAGATCCGTTTGCATTACGCGTAGCAAATCTGCTGGTCGACAACGACGAGGGCGCAGCGGGACTTGAAATCACCTTTGGCGGGCTGCAGTTGCATTTCGCCGACGAACGCGCTGTCGCGTGGTGCGGCGGCGAATTTGATGTTCAGATCGAATCCATGCCATTGCCAGCCGGGCACGCAGCGCGTCTGCAAGCCGGTGAAGAATTGAAATTCGGCCGACCTCAAATCGGTTGCCGATGCTGGCTGGCGATTTCCAGCGGAGTCGATGTGCCAGTTGTTCTGGGGAGCCGTTCCACGGACCTTCGAGCAAATTTCGGTGGGTTTCATGGTCGCGCCCTCCGTGACGGCGATGAGTTAGCCTTGGGCGAATTTCGGCGGTCGCAAACCGCCGCTATAGAAGGAATTTCTTCGTGGACCGCGCCGTACGATTGGGTAAGTCCAGCAAAACGCGGCCCGACATTGCGCTTCGTTCGTGGCGTAGATTGGAGCCAATTTGACGATCTGACGATCGAACGTTTCACGAGCGAGCCATTCGCCGTTTCACCTGATTCGGACCGAATGGGCGCGCGTTTCGAAGGTCCGGAGCTGAAACGGAAGAGCAATGTCGATCTCGTCTCTGAAGCGGTCGCGCCCGGCACGATCCAGGTGCCACCGAGCGGAAAGCCGATTCTACTTTTGGGAGATTGCCAAACCATCGGCGGTTATCCGAAAATCGCTTACGTGATCACCCTTGATCTTAGCATGGCGGCCCAACTTCGTGCCGGCGATCATGTTCGTTTTTCCGAAGTGTCCCTCGCCGATGCGCATCAGCTCTTGCTCGAACGCGAGCGTGAACTGGAACGTTTTCGCATCGGACTGAGCTTGCATGTATCATGAATTTGATTGTCGATCTTAACGCCGATCTGGGCGAAGGGTCTGGTCACGATGCCGAGCTGTTCGAGCTCATCAGCTCGGCGAATATCGCAACTGGTTTTCACGCTGGCGATTCCGATACGATGCACGCCGCAGTTTCTGCGGCGAAGGAGCATGGAGTCGCGGTTGGAGCGCATCCAAGTCTTTTTGATCGCGAAAATTTCGGACGCAAGGAACTGAAGGTAAGCGCAGAAGAAGTCTTCGATGCCATGGCGTATCAGCTTGGCATTTTTCAGGCGATCGCTTGGGCTGTGGGCGTGCGACCAAATCACGTCAAACCGCACGGCGCCCTCTATAATATGGCGGTGCGCGACGAAAAACTGGCCGATGCGATCGCGCGGGCCATCGAATCGGTCGATCCCAAGTTAATTCTGTTTGCGCCGGACAATACCGAGCTTGGCCGCGCCGGCGAGGCGCATGGCTTGCAAATCGCGCGCGAAGTTTTCGCCGATCGTAATTACATGAATGACGGATGGCTGGTTCCGCGCACGCAATCAAATGCATTGCTCCGCGATCCAAAAGAAGCCGCTGAGCGCGTCCTGCGGATGTTACGCGAAGGAAAAGTGCGCTCCGTCGAAGGCCGCGATGTCGATGTGCGCGCCGATACGATTTGCGTTCATGGCGATACACCCGGCGCAGTGGCGTTCGCGCGTGAATTACGAATGCAACTCGAATCTCACGGTGTCAGGATCAGCGCGCCGCAGTGCTCGTTGTGAACAACAAGGTCGGCAGTTGCCAGCAATCCGGACTCGTCCGCGCAGTCGGACCAGTTGACGCGACCATGATCGTCATGGGCTCGATGATCGGCTCGGGCATTTTTATTACTTCAGCTGAATCGTCGCGATTGAGTGGTGCGCCGGGCTGGCTTCTGCTCGCGTGGGCAGTTGCCGGTCTTTTAACAATCACCGGCGCGCTTTGTTGCTCAGAGCTTGCGACCATGATGCCACGCGCAGGCGGCGTTTACGTCTTTCTGCGCGAAGCTTACGGGCCGTCCATTGGATTTTTGTATGGCTGGACGTTGTTCCTCGTGATTCAAACCGGCACAATTGCCGCAGTTGCAATCGCCTTTGCCAAATTTCTTGGTGTGTTCGTTGCAATGGTTTCTCCGGACAAGTACCTGATCATAAATCAGCCGCTATCGTTAGGCGGCGGATACGCTATCAGTCTTTCGACCCAACAGTTGGTCGCAATTGCGTTGGTTGCGTTGTTGACTTGGACAAACACGCGCGGAATCGAGGTTGGCACGCTCGTGCAAAACGTTTTCACGTTTGCAAAAACCGCTGCTCTTGCTGGAGTAGTCGTCATCGGCCTTTTCTTTGGCTGGAATCAGTCGAGTGCAGCGCGTTCGGCTGCGTGGTGGGACTCGTGGGCCAACGGCTGGAGCCCGCAAATTGCCCAACCCGGTTTCACGTTCGCGGGTGGAATCGCACTAGTCTTGCTTTTTGGAAAATCCATGGTCGGGCCGCTCTTTGCGCAAACAGCTTGGACGAATGTAACCTTCATCGGCAGTGAAGTGCGAGATCCGGGAAAAAATCTCGTTCGCGCGCTGCTTTTTGGCTGCGGGATTGTGGTGGTGCTTTACCTGCTGGCGAATGTCGCCTATCTGGTAGTGCTGCCATTTTCCGAGATTCAACACGCACCGCAAGATCGTGTCGCGGTGGCGGCAATGAATGCCGTGTTCCGTTATCCCGGCGCGATGGGGATGGCGACGGCGATCATGATCTCAACTTTTGGCTGTAATAACGGGCTCATTTTGTCGGGCGCGCGTGTTTATTATGCCATGGCCCGCGACCGGCTGTTCTTCAAAAGGGTGGGAACAACAAATCGCTACCACGTGCCTGCGGCCGCACTCGTCGCGCAGGGAATTTGGACGGCACTTTTAACACTGCCGCGAACGGTAACGATCAATGCCGTGACACACGAGGTGACGTACGGAAACGTTTATACGCAACTGCTCGAGTACATCGTTTCAGCTGATCTGCTTTTTTATCTTTTGATGGTGGCGGCGCTAATCATTTTGCGGCGCAAAAAGCCGGAAGCTGAGCGGCCGTATCGAACCTGGGGCTATCCGATCGTGCCGATTATCTCGATCTTGCTTGCCGGATTATTGATCATCGATCTTGCCTGGCTGGCTCCGACAACTTCCGGAATCGGGATTTTGATCGTGCTAAGCGGAGTCCCAGTTTACTTTCTCTGGCGCAAAATCGCGGCGGCTTAAACCCGCCTTTGCGCAGCTACGGCGTGGCAAGCAAATCCATTTCGCATTTGAGACGCGAATTCCTTTTGTATGCCTGCAAAATCGAAGAAACAACAAATGGCTGCCGGCGCTGCGCTTGCGGCCAAGCGGGGTAAGCGCTCGAAGTCATCGCTGAAAGGTGCTTCGCGAGGGATGTACAAATCGATGAGCAAAGCGGAGCTGCGCAGAATGGCTAAGACCAAGCGCAAAGGAAAACCGACAAAGAAAAAGCGGCGTTGAGATCAGCCAAAGCTCAAAGAGCGGACAAGACCTTTGTTTATCCTTTTTGTATGATCTCTTCGATCACCTGTCTCAAAGGTTCCGTGCTTACCTTGCTTGTTCCGGTAAAGGGATGGTCAAGAACATAGATCAAAAATAAAATCAGCGTGATCGTTACCGTGAGCGTGGTAGTAATCAGATATTGCGCCTTGATGTTCTTCATTCCGAAGAAAAAGGTGTAGGACACCGCGAACACACCGCCAACAAGTAGGACCAACCAAATAACGGGCGGCACCGTATTGTTCCCGGCAAATATTCGTAGCCTGCGATACTCCGCCAGTTTATTTAGGCACCTTAACGACTCGGCGTAGAGCTCTCTGTTGGGAATCGATTTCTCATCCATCTGATAAAACAACACTGTGAGCTGGGTATGGGCTTCCCCGGAATAGAGGCTTATGTCACCTTGTGACATTCTTTGCACCTCATCCTTATAAACGGAAGTGAGATAATCTCTTAATCCGTCCCGTATTGTTTTATTGACCGGGGCAGGAAATCCGTCTGAGCTGTGAAAAATATCGAGGGCCTCGCTGGCTTCCATTTGCAGATTTTTCGTTGCCTCGTCGTATCCGCTCCACGTAACAAACACAACAAATGCCACCATTACGCCGTAGAAGAGGCCGAAGGCATTGAAAATAATGGCCGCGACTTCGTGGTTTTCCTTTAGTACTTCCGCGGAATACTTCCTTCGCACTAGGTGAAGTCCAACCAGAGCGAAGAAGGTGGTAATCGCCGAGACAATAAGAAATGAAACCGGCGGCGGTAACTGAAGCAAGAAGCGCATAAATTCGTTAAAGTTTCTGAAAAGTTCCTCCGAGTTTAGCGCTTTTGCGTTGTTGCTGTGCGCTTAAGACGATAGCCATCGGCCCTCGCCCCGTAGCCACTCGCGTATTCAACCAATCCAACGCCTTTTTTCCAGACGCGCTTTGTGAAATGACCTGAATTATGGCTGGCAAGATAAGTGCATTCGTCACCTTTAATCTCGATCGTCGCCGTCCACGGGCCGTCTTCGTGCGTGAATTTACCGCTCGTAATTCCGTAAACGAGGCCCGGTTCGAATTCCGGCGGCTTTTCCAGCTCTGAGATCTTCTTAGCGGCGGCGTCATTGTCCTCTTCGTTCAACAGAATGATGCGATCATCTGTGACGATGAAATAATCCGGCCGAATTTCACGCTTCTTCGGCGCACGCGATTTGATATTCGTGAATTCGATTTTGAAAATCGCGCCCCACGGCATCTTGGCAACGCGCGTTGTGACCACTCGTGCGGTGAGCGGAATTTCTTCCTCCTGAATTTCTTCGCCCCACTCGGTGCCGCGAAAATTAGCGGAGACGGGCTTATCATCCGGCGCATCGAGAAATGGATTTGCCCCGTAAGCAGAAACGGCCAGCAAGATCGATCCGCAAAGCGCCGCGTAGCGGCAGCCGGTTCTACGAACTAGCTGGATCGCCCAGCTTCTTCTCATGCATCTCTTATTCAGAGCGTCTCGCCTTGCACTGAAGGAGCTGCCCGCCGAAGGCGGGTCCGGCCACATCATCATTGTTGCGATTCGGCAGCGGTTCATGCCGCAATGCTAACTACCAACGCATTGACAATGCACGCTCAAAGTTCTTAATCTCGCGGCGTGAAAACGCTCCGATTATCGGGTCTGCTTGCTTGCCTGCTGATTTTGCCGCAGCCGAGCGATGCCCAGGAGCCTACCAAGTCGGCCCAGCAGCCAGAGACGCAGAACCCAGCACTGGCGGAAAAGATTCGCGATACTTCGCCGGACAAGAAGTTTGCCCTGCGCATTTCGTACGATGCGAAGACGAATCAGGAACTTATGAAAGGCCAGAATGCAGATGCGGAGAAAATTTTTCCTCAAGCGATCAAAGCCATCGGGCTAGTTTCGTTGCCAGAGAAAGCGATGGTCGCCGACCTCCCATGGGATGGGAGCGCGGTAGATATGAGCCTCACTTGGTCTCCGGATTCCAAGTGGTGTGCGTTTTACGCCAACATGTCTCGAACCAGTGAGACCACGGTTTACCATCTGCGTGGCGATAAATTTGTCGAGATGGGCGGAGAGGAGGAGCTGGGAGTCGATGTCAAAGGCGACGTGCGTTTTGTGTGGGTAACGCCGATTCGCTGGATAAAACCGGGCGTTCTGTTGCTTGAACAACACGTCACCAACGGCAAGAACGCTACTTACAGATTCACCGCCAAGTTCGACGAGAAGACCGGCAAGTTCCAAATCATCTCAAAGAAGAAAGTACCATCGAAGGAGTAGGCCATGACTTTGATGAGAAAAAACACCGTTGTTTTTCTGCTGTCGATGGGTTGTTCGCTGCTCGTTCTGTCAACATTGCGGGCGCAGGACGCGAAGATCGTTGCTGATAATCTCGAATACAGCCGCGAGTTTTACTCCGGCGTTCACTTCTCGGCGATTGCAGAATCCGAGCCCTCGTTTGGCTACCAGCGTTATCCGGATGACGGGCCAGAGCGCATCCAGTGCAACGCGGGCACGTTTGCGCGCCAGCATGGAAAGCCGTGGCTAAGATCGGAAGACTGGGGTCAATCCGGACGACCTGTTGATCAGCAAATGGCGCGAAAGCTCGACGGCCGGGTCAAACTCGTCGACGCGGCGTTGGCTTTTGCCCCGAGCGAGGTAAAGCTCATCAACAAATCGGAAGCAGGCCACCGGGTGCAGTGGCTCTTCGAAGCGCGGGGGGCAAACGAAACGGGCGCTCCTGTTCGGCTGGAATTTGATAAGCCGCTGTACGACAAAAATTCGAATGTGCTATTGCACGGCTTCGAAGGCTCGTTACCCATAGCCGGTGGTAAGGCTGTCCGTAGCGAACGTGTGAAGTTCAGTTTTGGATATTTGATTGCCCAGAGCGGTTTCGAGCTTTCTGAGGCTGCGTGGGAAAACTTGGAAACGCCGAAAGAGCTGGAGAACAAACCGATCGATCTATCCAAGTTCGACATGGGCCCGAAGCCGAAAGACGCGGAAGGCTTCGTTCAGCGTGCCAGCGCACGCGGTTTTAACGGTGATATGAACGGCGCGATTGCGGACTGCACTCGCGCGATTGATCTCGACCCGAAATCTGAGCCGGCGGTTTATAGGCGCGGCGCACTCAAGTTGCAAAAGGGAGACAACAATGGCGCGATCGCGGATTTGACTCGCGCAATCGAGCTAAGCCCGAACACTGCTGATTATTACAATGACCGCGGCCTGGCCAAGCTGCGCAAGCGTGACAACGACGGCGCGATCGTCGATTTTACGCGCGCCATCGAGCTTGACCCCAAGAATGCGATCGCGTACCGAAACCGCGCTCTGGCTAAGAACATCAAGAAAGACGCTGACGGCGCGCTCGGCGATTACAATCGCGCGATTGAGCTGGACCCGAAAAATGCCAACGCTTTCAACAACCGCGGCAATATCAAGAAAGCCAAAGGCGATCTTGATGGAGCCATCGCCGATTTCACCAGCGCCATCGGACTCAATGAAAAGCTCGCGATCGCGTACAAGAATCGCGGTGACGCGAAACAAGCAAAAGGCGACGCCTCAGGCGCGAACGAGGATTTGAAACGCGCGGGGGAGTTAGACCCGGAGTTAATGAGCCAAGAGTCGCGCGCTGCCGCTGAGAAGTCATCATCGCCTGCGACACAAGCCCCCCCACCGGATGATGAGTCGGTCGCAGATCTTGTTAATCGGGGCATAGAAAAAGGTAAGGACGGTGACTTGGATGGCGCTATCGCTGATTTCACCCGCGCGAGCGAACTCGATCCAAAAGATGACGCCCCTTATTACAACCGCGCCCAAGCCAAATGGCTGAAGAAAGACAGTGCGGGCGCCATAGCCGACTACACGCAAGCCATCGAGCTCGGCTCCACTAACCCCGCTGCCTATAACAACCGCGGCAACGCCAGAGCCCAGAATAACGACCGAGATGGCGCGATAGCTGACTATACACGGGCTATCGAATTGAAACCTGATTACGCGCGCGCCTACTACAATCGCGCTGTCACGAAGAAGGCCAAGGGTGACAAGGCCGGCGCTGCCGCAGACTTCAAGCGCGCGAAAGAACTGGATCCGAAACTCGCAAGCGAAGGGTCTGCTGCGGACCACGTCGATCGCGGTATCGCTAAAGGCAAGAAGAAGGAATCGGCAGCATCGGTAGAAGATTTTTTCAACCGCGCCGGAGCCAAAAAGGCCGCGGGCGACTTAGATGGGGCTATCGCCGACTACGATCGGGCCATTCAACTCGCTCCGAAGGATGCTGCGATTTACAATAACCGCGGCCTCGCCAAGCAAGAAAAGGGCGATCTCGACGCCGCCATCGTCGATTTCAATCGTGCCATCCAACTCAACCCGAAAGATGCCGTCGCCTGTAGCAACCGCGGCAACACAAAGCGTGACAAGGGTGACTTGGATGGAGCTATCGCCGATTACAATCGCGCCATCCGACTCGATCCGAAATACGCGTACGCTTACTACGACCGCGGCCTAGCCAAAAAGCAGAAGAGCGATCTAGACGGAGCGATCGCCGACTACAATCGCGTGATCGAACTCGACCCTAGATTCGCAAAAGCCTACTGCGACCGCGGCGTCGCCAAGCGAAGAAAGGGCGATCTAGATGGAGCAATTAGTGATTACAACCGCACCATCGAGCTAGATCCTAAGTATGCCATCGCCTACTTCAACCGCGGCAACGCTAAGGATGAGAAGGGCGACTCGGATGGGGCTATCGCCGATTACACTCGCGCCATCCAGCTCAATCCGAAATATACCGACGCCTACTACAACCGCGCCTACACGAAGCAGACCAAAGGCGACATCGACGGGGCCGTCGCCGACTATACTCGCGCCATCGAACTGAACCCGAAAGATCCCGTCGCTTACAACGACCGCGGCGTTGCGAGACAGCGGAAGGATGACTTCAATGGGGCGATCGCGGATTTCAATCATGCGATCGAGCTAGCTCCGGAATATGCTGCTGCCTACACCAACCGCGGCAACGCCAGGCGATCCAAGGGCGACTTAGATGGCGCGATGGCCGATCTTAACCGTGCCATCAAGCTCGACTCAAAGAATGCAGTCGCGTATTATAGCCGTGCCTACGCCAAACAGCAAAAGAAGGACGCAGCCGGCGCGATTGCCGATTACACGCGTGCAATCGAACTCGATGGGAAAGATGCCGATTTCTATAAGGAGCGCGGCGACGTTTGGCTTGAAAAGAAGCAGTATAGTGCCGCGATCGACGATATACAGAAAGCTATTCAACTGGATCCGAAAAACGGAGACTACTACTCATCTCTCGGTTGGTATGAGCTCTTCAATCGCAAGCCTCGTGAGTCGATTGCGGCGTCTCTCAAAGCTCTGGAGTTGTCGCCGGACAATGCAGTGATGATCAAGGGCAATCTCGCCCACGGTTATCTCTTCGATAACCAATTCGAGAAGGCGAAAGCGATCTATCTGGAAAACAAAGATGCCAAGCTCCAGGATGGACGGCCCTTTAGCCAATCCGTGCTGGATGACTTCAAAGAGTTTCAGGAGGCGGGCATTACTCATCCCGATACGGAGAAAATCAAAGCGCTGCTAACTACTAACACGGAGGCACGGTGAATATCCCCGGAGCACCTCGAATGGAGGAGCCAAGATCTGCAGAAAAGCAAAAGGAGGAGGAGATGAGCCCTCCGAGAGCTACTATCTCTGGTTCAGCGCCGAAGGGGAATGCGAACTTTTACCCGGAGACAAATCCCGGGTCGTCAACACGCGGCCTGTTAAAGAGGAAGAGGAGAAAAAATAACTCACCCACATTCCGTTCCCTATGAGAACAAAACCAGCTACCAGGTTTAAGGTGGAGCAAATTCGAAAGGATCAATCATGAAACACATCGTAATATTAGCAGCCGCGCTGGTTATCGCTTTGAGCGACCAGGCTTTCGCGCGCCTCGGCCAGACCGAAGATCAAGTCAACGCGCTTTTCGGAAAGCCGACTGACCCGGGTAAACCAGATAGCGACGGCATAACAACAAACATGTATAAGAACCCAACAGGCGAATACCTTGCTGTGGTCCAGTTTTTAAAAGGTCACAGCGTTACCGAATCGTATGCTCGCGTGGATAGCCGGAAGTTTTCGGAAAAAGAATTATCGATCTTTCTCCAGGGAAATTCTGCCGGCAAGGAATGGAAAAAAGATCCGCGCAAGCTCAAGTGGGAAAGAAGCGATCACCACGCAACTGCATGGTGCGAAACGGTGGCGGGACGACCCACGCTCCTCATCCGCGGCAAATAATGAGAAGCAATTTTATGCCAGGAGTTGACGTACTTTTCGAGGCAAGACAGCAACTATGCACCGATTCCGAGACAAGGATTTGCGGCTGAGTATTACTGCAGTTTTGCTCCTGACGTTGGTGGGTTTGCGACCGCTGGATGCAAAGTCTACGGCAAAGAACTCGCAACAGAGCCGCGCGTTCACAGAGGCATTGGCCGAAGCGAGACGTCTTGCCGATACCGAAGCGGGAAAAGCATATCAAGGTGAGTTCGGAAAAATAGTTGCGCCGCGCCTGGGTGACATCATCGGCGAATGCACAAAGAATCTTGGCCCGACAGTTAAATTTCAGGTTGTTTTTGTTTTTGCGGCCAACGGTCAACTGGAACAGGTATTAGGGGGGCCTAAGGAGCAGCCAGCCGCGAAATGTGTGGGCGATAAATTCCGCGATCTCCAGCTTCCCCCTCCGCCGCACGCCAACTGGCCAGTGTCATTGTCGATCAACATTAGCCCGGAGAACGCTCCACGACTTCTCGCCCTAGCATTGAAGCTAATGGAAACCGGTACTTGGGAAGTGGACGCTACGATCAGCCGAGCGTTCAAGTTCCGCGTCCATGGGCTCCTAGCCGGTCAAGATTTTGATCTCACAGTCGAGCCTGAGAACCGAAACGCTTTCCGGCTAATCGCGATCAAAGGCCAACTGTGGACAAGCTTTGACGGAAGCAAAACTTGGAAATTGGAAGACGCGAAAGGCGACGCGGTTGCTCAACGGTTCTATGGTTTCGTGCACAACCCTCTTCGTTCCGAGGCCGCATCGCCCGCGCTGCACGTCGTTAAGCAGGAAACGCACGATGGCGATACGTGGATGCAGCTTCGCCCGAAAAAATCTGATAAGAAAAAGGCCGAGCTTCAGCAGACTGAATATTGGATTGCGATCAGCCAGAACGCCAAGCGCAATGGCGTCCGGCGCTACGAAGGCCCGGTCACGGAACCAGGCCATGAGAAGGAACCGTTGCATTGCGTGGTGACCTATCAGCCCACGAACGACAAAACAATTCAACCGCCGGCCAGCGCGGCCGCTTTGCCAGAAGAACACAGCGCACCATCGGCT
>WNGL01005624.1_pt1 | contig 42430 bp, 33 predicted proteins | sample 5400591 | NCBI WGS metagenome assembly WNGL01 (sample SAMN13153377, study PRJNA577476) | soil metagenome | isolation source: 80 cm soil or saprolite under Garry oak tree replicate 1 | place: USA:California | collected 2016-06-15
CGTTCGCGGCGATCGCCTGCGCCCAGAGCAGTTGCCTGCCGTAGGTGTTGACGACGGTCGGCTGCCCCCTGCCCTGGGTGTAGGCGGTGGTGCCGAACTCGCCGTCCAGCCACGGCTTGCAGACCAGCACGGTCCACAGCTCGTTGGCGTTGGCATCGACGATGGTGCCGCCGGAGGAGAAGTTGAAGTTGGCCTGCGGCGGGGTCTGCGGGTCGGCCTTGCCCACCGGCACGCAGTTGCTCTGGTGCGGCGCGGGCAGGTTGGCGAACGCCACGTTGAGCGCCTGGGTGATGCCGTCCGACACGGCCTTGCCCGCCCCGGTGAAGTCGGCCGGCCGCCCGATCAGCCAGATCGCCGCGGCGCAGGCCACCACCATCCATAGGGTGCCCTCGATGGTGCGGGTCGCCCGCCTCCGGATCAGCCCCTGCCAGGCCAGCCAGATCGCGCCGAGGATCACCACGGGCGCCAGGTAGGGGAAGTAGATGGCGTTGCCGAGGCTGGTGACCAGCCGGTCCACCGCGCCGGTGAGCCAGGACAGGATGCCCTCGCCCGCCGCGGACTGGTACACGGTGATCGTCACCCGGTCCAGGGCCTTGGCCGCGTCGAACACCACCCCGGCGATGTTGTTGCCCACGAGCGAGGCCATATCGGAGCACTGCAGGTCAAAGGCCGCCCAGGACTGGCCGGCCATGCCGTAGCTGTCGTACAGCGTGGGGGTCTTGGGGGTGGCGGCGGTGCCGGCGGCGGCCGGGCCCGTGGCGGCCGGGCCCGTGGCGGCCGGGCCACCGGCGGAGTTGCCGGTGCCCGGCGGGCTGATCAGGGCGTCGATCCCGCCGGTGGCGGGCTCGGGGGTCGGCACCGACGGCTGGCAGATGTTGTTCAGGTCGCCGAGGATCCCGCTGGACCCCTGCGCGCAGAACCCGAGCAGGCCGCCGATGTCCCCGATGCCGGCCACCGAGCAGACCCCGCCGGACGGTGCGGCCGGCTCCGCCGGGAGCTGCGCGGCGACCGTGGTCGCGGGCAGGCCGGGCGTGGCCGGCTGCGCGGCCTTGACGGCACCGGCCGGGAGCGCGGCGCGGGCGGGGGTCACGGCCGCCTGGGCCACCGCGGGCAGGCCGAGCATCGCCGCCGCCGCCCCGGCCAGCAACAGCGCACGCCAGGCGGGCCCGGTCAGGGCACGGCCCGGGCCGTGGGCCGGAGCGTGGCCGCCCAGCCCGGTCAGCGCACGGGCCGGGCGGCGAGCCGCGCGGCCCGGCCGCGGAAGTATCCGGGACCTAGGGGACTGCTGAGGCTTCGGGGACTTCGGGGGGGACGTCGGCATATCCGGGTCTCCGGACCTTGTGGAGTTGGCTAACTCAGCGACATGGGGATGGACCTGGGGCGATGGCATCTCGGGTTTCCTGATCAATACGGGGGCCCGCCCGTGAGCGGCTTGGACCTGCGTAACTCACCCCCAAGAGCCCGCATCCCCCGTACTGGATCTCCCGGCGGCCGCGACTCCGGCACGCCGCCTCCTGTCGGCTGGTCTCCCCCTGAACTCCCGGCGGACCCTGAACCCCCGGCGGGCGGCCCGGCCGGTCCCGCCGCGACCGCCGGCCCGCCGGGCGCGCCCCCGGCGGACGCCTGGGCTCCCGGCGCGCCGGCCGTGTCCGCCGATTCGGCCCGGGCGTGCCTGGCGACCGGCGCGTATCCCCCGCCCTGCGGATCCGCGTGCGCGTGCGCCGCGGCGGGCTGGGCGTCCCCGGGACGGGCCCGGGTCGGGTTGGTGTCCAGCCAGCGGCGCATCTCCTCGGAGATCAGGTCGACGCCGATGCGCCCGGCCCGGCCCTCCAGGTCGCGGAAGATGCACTCGCCGTTCCCGAGGCCGCGCAGCACGGCCTGGTGCTCCGGGGAGGCCTCCACGCCGAGCAGCGCCATGACGTTGGCCACCTCGACCCGCTCGGAGGACCGGAACGCGAACACCGAGGAAATGCAGTTGGTCACCTGCTCGGCCAGCAGGTCACCGGCGTTCTGCGAGACCAGGATCAGCGCGGTGTTGCGGGACCGGCCCATCCGGGACACCTCGGGGACCAGCTTGGCCCCCTCCGGGGTCGAGGTGATCGCCCAGGCCTCGTCCAGGAAGATGGCCTTCGGCCTGCGCCGGTCCATCCCCATGAGCAGCCTGCGCGCGAACTGGGAGACCAGGTACAGCAGCGCCACCGACAGGCGCTGCTCGTAGGAGAAGTCCTCCCGGTTCACCGCGGCGTCCGGGAGGGTCAGCCCGGCCAGGGTGAACACCGTGGTCCACCCCTCGGCGTCGATCCGCTGCCCGGCGGTGGGCGAGAAGCACAACCGGGCCAGCCGCATCTCCGACATCGAGTGCAGCACCGCGCCCAGGTTCTTCGACGCCGGGTCGCTGGACGCCTCCAGGTGCCGGACCACCCCGCCCAGGCTGGGCTTCTCCCGGCCGGCCACCGCGGCCACGGCCTGGATCATCGCGCTCTCGCGTTCCTCGGACATCCGGGGCAGCAGCAGCCGGAGCGTCTCGGTGGCCATGGTGCGCCGGGCGGCGAGGTCGTCACCGAAGGAGAACGGGTCGAGCAGGCCGGGCGCGGCCGAGCCGAGCGGCAGCACCCGTGCCTTGCGGCCCCGCGCCTGCAGCACGTCCACCAGCGGCTCGGCGTCGCCCTTGGGGTCGATCACCGCGACCGTGACACCGCGCAGCGCGAGCTGCATGATGAGCAGCAGCGCCAGGGTGGTCTTGCCGCCCCCGGGCTCGCCGGTGATGGCCACCGCGGTGGGCCGGTTGCGCACCGCCGCGAGCAGCGGGTCGAAGTGCACGATGGAGCGGGCCCGGCCCATGGTCTCCCCGATGTAGGGGCCGACCCAGCCCAGGTTCTGCTCGCCGTTCTCGGTCACGCCCGCGTGGTCGGCGGTGCTGCCGGCGGGCTGGTCACCGAGGGAGACGGTGGCGGTCGGCACCCCGCCGGCGATCGTGTACAGCGGCTGGCGCTGCAAATACGACGACAGGTGCACCCGTTCGCCGGGCAGCGACTCGCGCAGCAGGCTGAACTGGTCGCCGGTGGAGTTGACCACGTCGATGCCGATGTCGCGGTAGTGCTCGACCAGCGCCTCCACCCGCCGCTGGCACAGTTCCCTGGTCGGCGCGGCCACCGCCAGCCGGTGCCAGCCGTAGACGAACGGCAGCCGTTCCTTGGTGATCCCGTGCTCCAGCATCCGGGCGGCCTCGAGCTGCTCGGCCAGCGCCAGCGGCAGGTCCACCCCGGCCTCGCGGATGTGCGCGTCCATGTCCCTGGCATGGGCGAGCCGCCGGCCCACGTCCTTGCTCGCCTTGGCCGGGGAGATGAACTTCATCCGGGAGCTGACCTCGACCGGGAACGGCAGCGAGTCGGCGAAGTGCAGCCAGGGCTCCCCGTCGGGGAAGCTCATCACGTCGGGGAACCGGGAGAAGGACAGGAACGCCGCCCACGACTCGCCCTCGGGCTGCTCCAGGTGCAGCAGCGTCCTGCCGTTGTGCACCTGCCCCTCGAGCAGCGCCTCGATCTCCCCCGCGCCCCAGGTCCGCCGCCGCACCGCGGAGGCGGGCGGGTCCCCCGCCGTCCCGGCCAGCGCGTGCCGGAACAGCCAGGCGATCTCCTCGCTGGTCGCGTGCCGCGCCCGCAGCGCGCTGCCGGCCAGCGAGCGGCCCAGCCGCTCGGCCTGCTCGGTCCACCGGGCGATCTCCGATTGGGGCACGGCCTCGTCGTTCAGCCCGAGCGCCTGCTCACTGGCCCGGTAGGCGTTGATGAACTGGGAGAACACCCCGCCCGAGAGCTGCGCCCGCATCCCCCGCTGGCCCAGCCGCACCCCGAGGTAGACCTCCTTGGCCCAGAAGTCCTTGGCCCAGACATGCTGGTACATCTCGTCCAGATAGTCACGCCAGCCCGGCCCGCCGTCGGAGGTCGCGTCCAGCCGGGCCGCCCACTGCGCGGCCGGGTAGGAGCGGTGCGCTATCCGCAGGTGCACCTCCGCCTCGGGCAGCCGGATCGCCGCCAGCGCCACCGTGATGTTGATGGCCAGCGCCTCCCGCTCGGCGGGGGTGGTGAACTCGTAGGCGTGCGTGGGCAGCCGGTAGTACGCCCACGCGTGGGTCTCGGTCAGCAGGATGAAATCGTCGAAGTAGCGGATGCTCATCCGGCTACGCCGACGAGTGCGCGCGGTCATCGGGCCGCCCTTCGCCGCACCGGGTCATCCGCCAGCGAGCTCACCAGCACCCCGGCGAGCGCGGTATAGGCCTGCAGCACCGCCGGGCGCAACCGGGCCAGCCGCGGCGGCTCGTCCGCGGTCTCCAGGCTGTCCCGGATGCCGCGCTCCGCTTCCGGTTCGGCCAGGTGGTCGTCCCAGGGGACCCGGACGATGGCCCGGCACCTGCCGCGCAGCACCAGCTCGGCCTGCTCGGCGTGGCGCACGCTGCGCTGGCTGACCCCGTTCAGCACGGCGATGGACCGCTGGGCCAGCCCGGCGTGGCCGTGGCCGCCGAGCCACTCGCACGTCATGGACACCGCCTGCGCGGCGTCCGGGCTGGCCGGGGCGACCAGGACAAGCTGCCCGGCCTCGGCCAGCAGCTTGGCCACCGCCGGCGCGCCCGGGTCGGCGAGCGTCAGCGGGTACCGGGACGCCAGGATGCTGACCAGCCGGTCTTGCTGCAGGTTCGGCAGCGCGGCGCTGCCGTCCGGCCCCGCGTCCTGGCAGATCACATCCAGGCGGCCACGGGTGCGCCCGCCCCGCGCGGGCTGGTTGCCGGGCCGGTTGCCATGATGCGCGGGGCCGCGGTGCGCGGGCGCGGGGCCGCGGTGCGCCGCGTGGGCGCCCGGGGCCCGGTCGGCCAGCAGGGCGCTCACCGTGATCGCCGGGACCCCGGCCATCTCGGTGAGCGACGCGGGGCCGGGGTTGAGGTCAAGCGCGGCGACCGGTTCGCCGCGCAGCCCGGCCAGCAGGTCGGCGAGCATGAGCGTGACGACGGTCTGGCCCGCGCCCACGGTGCAGCCGAGCACCACGACCAGCCGCGGCCGGTCCAGCGGCAGCACGGCCCGCGCCCGGGCCTCCTTGACGTGGTCGGGGCGCCCAGGGCCGCGCCCGCCGGGGACCACGGTGACATGGCTGCGCCAGCCCGCGGGACGGTCGCCGGGGCCGCTCAGGGCCCGTTCCACCACGGGAGCCGGGCGCGGCCGCGCCGGCGGCGCCTGGGGCGGTCCCGCCGTGGATCGTTGCGCCGGGACGATGGTCACCGGTGCGGGCCGCCGCGGAGCGGACGGCTGCCCGGCAAGCGGCTGCCCGGCAAGCGGCTGCCCGGCGGGAGGCTGCGCGGCGGGCGGCCGTGCGTCGGGGGCACGCGGCGGGGCGAAGGCGTCCAGGGCTGGCGGTTCCGGGGATACGGACCCTGTGGAGACAGGCGATGCCCTGGAGGACTGCGCGCCGGAGAACTGCGCGCCGGAGAACTGCACGCCGGAGAACTGCACGGCGGCAGGCTCATCCGTGGCGGGCACTGGTGTGGCGGGTGGCGCGGGTGGCTGCGGCCCGGCACCGCCCGGAGGCAGGCTCGCACCCGCCGCATAGCCGACCGGCCAGCCCGTGCCCGCGGCCTGGCCCGTGCCCGTGCCCGCGGCCTGGCCCGTGCCCGTGCCCGCGGCCTGGCCCGTGCCCGTGCCCGCGGCCTGGCCCGTGCCCGTGCCCGCGGCCTGGCCCGCACCCTCGTCCGGCCGCTCCTGTTGGCCAGGTCCGGGATCGCCGGCTGCGCCACCGGGCCGCACGCCCGCGGCCGGAGCAGCGGGCTGCTGGCTCACCGCCGGGGCATTACCGACCAGCGGCCAGCCCGTGCCGGCCTCCGCGCCGCCGCCGGAGTCGCTGGGCCGGGCCTGACGGCCCGCAGCGGCGCCGCCTGCCCCAGCCGGCCCGGGCTCCAGGCCGGCCCCGCCGGGCTGCGCTCCGCCACCCGCATAACTAGCGGGCGCGGGCGGTCTGGCGGGCGCGGGCGGTCTGGCCGGTCCCGCGCTGGCCGGTCCCGCGCTGGCCGGTCCCGCGCTGGCCGGTCCCGCGCTGGGCGGCCCGGCCAGCCCCGGGTCCAGCCATGCGCCCGGATCCGCGACCGCGTCCCTGGCCCACCCGACGCCCGCGACCGGCGTTCCCTGCGCGTTCCTGGCCGGTCCTGGCGCCCTCGCCGGTCCTGGCGCCCTCGCCGGTCCTGGCGCCCTCGCCGGTCCTGGCACCCTGGCCGGGCCCGGCGCAACCCGCCCGTATCCGGCACCGGGCGCGTGCGGCCACCGGCCGTCCTGTGGCACGCCGGCCTCCCGGGCCCGCTCCGGCTGCGGGGTCCCGGCGGTCGCCCGCTCCGGGGCCTGGCGCTCGGGAACCTGCCGGGCGCGGACCAGGCGGCCCCGGCCACGGGCCCGCCGCGCCGCGACGGGTTCCGCGGCGGCGGCTTGCGCCGGGACGGGCCGTGCCACCGGGGTCGCGACCGGCAGCGCGGTCCGCGCCCGCTCCGGCAACTCGCCGGCGGCCTGCTCCTGCTCGGCCGCGCTGACCCGCCGCCACACCCGGCCGAACACCACGACCTGGTCTTTCTCGGCCAATGGCGCCATGCGGCACCAGCTGGACGGCTCGCCCAGGTACCGCATGTGGGAAATCAGCAATTCGGGCAGGCGTTTACTTTCCAGCACCGGCCGGGTCGCCAGCCAGGTCAGCAGGCCCGGCGGCAGCACGTACAGCCAGAACAACGTGTGGTTGAACGGCAGCCCGAACAGCGTCAGAAGAACGATGTACGGCACCGTGACGGCGGTGAAGACGGCGATCTGCCCGACCGGCAAGGGCATCGGCAGGCGGAAATCGTAGAGCTTGTACAGCCGTTTCTCAATCCGCCAGATGCTCGTATAGGTGGGCAGTTCCACCGGTCGCTCTCCTTATGCTCGCGCGGAGATCAGTGGACGCCCAGCGCTTTCGCGATCCCCTGGGCAAGCGTTTGCACGATGCTCGGGGTGTAGAAGATCACTGCGATCGCGACGGCAAGGACAACGAATTGAACGAACCGGATGATCTCGCGTGTGAAGAGGAAGAAGAGCGCAACGATTCCGACGATCCCCAGGAACAGCGGGCCGAACAGGCCCTGCAGGTACGACACCAGGCCGGACGTGCTCAGCGACTGGGGAGCCGCCACGATCAGGGCATGAAACGACATCGGCCTACTCCGTGATGAGGGGGATTGCAGGTGGGCAGCAGGCCAGAAAAGTCAACCAGGCGCGGGGTCACGGCTGCCCCACAGCCTGGGTCGCGGGGGCAATGCTCTGGACATACCAGGTGCCATGCTGCCTCACAATGGTCAGCGCATAGGTCATCTCAAGGCTAGCCGTCGAGGTACCCGCCCGGGGTCCCTTTACTGCCTGCCCAGGGATTTCCCAGACGACGGTAGCAACAATGTGGCGGACGGTGCCGCCGACAGGTGCCGTGACACCAGTGACAGAACCGAACACAACGGACCCGCCGAGGCCGGTCACCGAAGTGCCCGGCGCCAGGAATCGGCCGAGGGTGGACTGATCTCCGCTCGCGTAGGCCGCGAAAAAGGCGCGGAGCGGCGCCATCAGTTCCGATTCCGTGGCGCTGTCGTTGTTGACCGTCGGCGGCGCGGGCACCGCGACCGGAGCCGGCGCCGACAGCCAGGCGGGCTCGCCGGAGATCGCCATGCCGCCCGCGCTCGCATAGACCGGCACGCCCAGTTCCATCATCTTGCCGTTGACCCGGGCCAGCAGGGTGACCACCGCGTGCTGGGCGTCCTGCACCCGCACGCCCGCGACCTGCTCCGACTGGAGGGTCAGCGAGCCGCCCCCGTTCCAGCCGAGCTGCGGGTCAGTGGCGCCCGGCGGCAGGAACGCCGCGAGTTCGCTTTGCCGCTGGCTGGCCGTGGCCGGGCTCGCGTTCAGGTACACCTGGCCGAATTGCAACGCAAAGGCGCCGGCCAGCTGCGTCGGGAAGTCCGGTGCCTGCGCGACGCGGGCGGGCGGCGTGTGGCTCGGCGGCGTTTCGTTCAGCACGATCGCCATCACGCCCCGGTAGCCGATGATGAGCAGGATGGCCCAGACCACCACGCGGAACGTCCAGACCAGCCAGCGACCGCCGGCGCCGCGCCAGCCCGCGCCGGATCGCGGCCGCTTGCCGGTACGACCCTGGGGCTGGTTCCCGGCCTCCGTGCCGTAGCCCGCACTGTACAGATCTGGTTGCGGACTGCGATCAACGGTCGACCTACGAACCATCGCACCTCCGCCCCGCTCCTGCGTACGCACCGCATCCTGCTGCAGTGCTCTCCGTGTCCGTCGGCACCATTCTGCGCTATAACGCGCTGCTCGGGCAGTCCTTTCAGCACCTCACAAGCCTGCCATCCCTGCCATTGGAGCCGGCGCTGACGCGCCACTCTAACCCTAAGATCCTTAGGACATAGTTGCTGATCAGCGTGGTGACTCCACGTTAGGTAAACCATGCCATCCGGCCCGCCAAAACGCACCGATCCTTGCGCCATAACTTGCGGCCACAGCCCACCCTGATCGGACAAATCAGGACAAACCAGCAACCGCGGCATCAGGCTGGCCGCTTCGCCGTCAAGACCGCCTGGCCAATCTCATCATGCATCTGCCCTTGCATGGCGGGCAGAACGGGGACGTAGACCTCGGGCGGCAGGCCGAGGAGGGCGTGCGCCTTGCCCATCACCAGCTTGCTGATCTCCGTCACATAGTCACGTCGGCGCTCGTCGCAGGCCACGCCGATGAGCCATAGCAGGCCGACGAACAGGACCATCAGAGTGACCGGTACCACTGCAGCTATCCGGGCAGCTGCAGACCCAGGCGCGGGAACCACCGGGACCATGTCAGCCTGAGCCGCTACGGTGGTGACCGGCCGGGCGATTCGCAGGGACAGGTCTTCGTCCAGCGTTTATGCTCATCAGAGAGCCTTTCCTATGACCAGTGGGTTTCGGGCTCTTCAGGCGGCCCCCTGCGCTACCAGGGGGCCGTCTTCGTCTGGCGGCGCCCGTGCCGTCCGTAGCTCGCTGCGTTCTCCGCCTCGCCTCTGCACAGGCACCGCTCGGTGCTGCGGTGCTCTCTGTGCCCGTCGGCACCATTCTGCGCTATAACGCGCTGCTCGGGCAGTCCTTTCAGCACCTCACAAGCCTGCCATCCCTGCCATTGGAGCCGGCGCTGACGCGCCACTCTAACCCTAAGATCCTTAGGACATAGTTGCTGATCAGCGCCAGAACGCACCGATCATTGCGCCATAACTTGCGGCATGGTCCGCGCCGCCGACCCTGAGGGCCTGCGCGCGGCGATCGAGGGTGAGTCCCGGTGACCGCCCCGGCACCGGTCGCGGTGACCCGTTGGGGCGAGCTGCGCGCGGCGATCGGAAGCGCCCGGCACCGTGCTGCGCGTCCTGGTGGACGGCCAGCACGCCGGGACGCTCGGCCGCGATCGGGACGGCTGGCAGGCAGTGCCCCAGGCACGGCCACTGTCCGGCCGCACCGAGTTGTACGCCGGGACCGATGTGGCACCCCTGCCGCCGGTCCCGCTGGCACCGCCGCCAGATCAGGCATCGCGGTGACTGTCTCGGCTGGCCCCAGTGGTGCTGGCTCGCGGATCCTGAGCGGGCAGAGGACGGCCTCATCGAGATCACACCGCAAGACGTCGGCGGGTGACCAGCGCCGGTCAGAGAGGAAGCTCGCGGAGCTTGGTCCTGGTGGCGATGAAGATGAACGGGCCGGGCCGGTCGAGCAGCCGCTGTATCTGCCGCCAGTTGCACATCAGCGCTTCGAGCTGGTTGAAGGTATCGATGGCCTCGGCGCCCGCGAGAGTGACCAGCCGTGCCCCGCTGGCCTTGACCGCGGCGATCTCGGCACGGTGCTCCTGGATGCGCCGGTCGCGGGTGATGATCAGCCACCCCTGGCGGGCTGTCTCAGGGATCCACACGTCATCGCGGGTGGCACTGTCGGTGATCGGGCATGGTGCCCGGACGCGGCCGCCTTTGACCGGGCCGCCCGGGTCGCCGGGGTAGGTCACGTCTCTCCGGATCTGCGCAAGGATCTTGGCAAGGCCAAGAACGTCGGCGTCGATGTAGAACTGGACGGGCGCCGGCTTCGCCGGCCGGTTCATGCGGCGCGCGCCGAGGTTTCGTAGGCCAGCGCCCACAGCACCGAGTCCTGCGGCATGCCGAACTCGGCCGCGATCTCCTCGACGCTCTCGCCGGCCTGCTCGTGCTCCCAGACGACCTCCGTGGCGATACCGGCGATCGCCGGGCGGCCGAACCGCACGTCAGGGTTCATCCTGACCGGCGATTGCGGGTCGTTGTGCGGGCGCCACTCGGCCGCGGTGTCACCGTCCCAGGTCACCCGGCGGACGAACGAGTCCGCCGGTGAGGTCAGCACGTACTGGCCGCGGACCTCGGCGACCAGGCAGAAATCCGGATCCAGCCCGGCCGCCTCTTGCGCGTGCGACAGCAGGTCGCGGCCGGAGACATACGGGCGCCGGTCGGCCAGCGGATAGGGCGTCCCGTAGCGCTCCCGCACGACATCGATGAACGCCCGCAGTTCGGCCATCGGCACGTTGTGCTTGCGCCGGTACTCGCGCAGCAAGCCCGCCTCGACGAACTCGGCCCATGTCACCGCTGCCCGGTCACCACGCGGCTCAAGGCGGATCACGGGCCGGTACACCCTGCCGCGGCGCTCGCCGCCCTCCAGCCAGTAGTTGAGCGTGCCTTGGGGCAGGCCAAGCAGCCGCGCCGCGGCGGCTTCTGTGTACATCTCCCTGTCGAGCACCGTTACCGACATAAGGCGAGTGTCGCATTAGGGGTGCTGCCAGGCGAGCATCAGCCTGCCGCCGAAGACCTGGTCGCCGACCCCGCCGGTACAGGGCCGGCCCTCCCGTCCGCCCGCGCCGCCGCGGTCAGCCGCGGGTCCTCGTCCTCGGTGAGGTCCGGCCCGGTCGCCGCGTAGAAGTCGGCCAGGACCGGGCAGCACCGGTCTAGCGGGTCCGCACACAGCGCCGAATACCAGTCCCCGATCGTGAGCCCGTGCTCGACCTCCCACGCCCGCCGCGCCGTCACCCACTCCTCGCGGGTGGCGAACACGTCGATGCCCAGCCCGTTGCCCCGGCGCCGGTCCCGGCTGCTGGTTGTTCGGCTTCGGCAAGGATGTGCCGCCTCCCCAGAACACGGTCGGCTTCTGGTGGCGCAGGGCGCGCCAGCGCCACGGTCACGCTAAGCACCTACACACACCGGTGGCCGAGTCCCGCACCCGGGCCGCCGCGGCGCGATGCTGGCGGACACCCTCAGTGCGGGCGGCGCGGACTCTGTGCGGACTTCCGGGCAGGTGTAGAGCCGTGACCTGCTGGAGCGGCCAAGATCACACATTGAAGCGGAACTCGACCACGTCGCCGTCTTGCATGACGTAGTCCTTGCCCTCGATGCGGGCTTTACCGGCGGCCCGCGCGGCGGTGACGGAACCGGCGGCGACCAGGTCGTCGTAGGACACGATCTCGGCCTTGATGAAGCCGCGCTGGAAGTCGCTGTGGATCACGCCGGCTGCCTCGGGTGCCGTCGCGCCAACCCGGATCGTCCACGCACGGGTTTCCTTCGGCCCGGCCGTCAGGAACGTGGTCAGCCCGAGCGCGGCGAATCCGGCCTTCGCCAGCTGTGCCAGCCCCGACTCCCCGAGCCCGAGTTCGGCCGCCAGCTCGGCCGCTTCCTCCTCGGGCAACTCCGCCAGCTCCGCCTCGGTCTTCGCGTCAAGGAAGATCGGCTCGGCCGGCGCGACCAGGTCGGTGAGCTCTTTCCGCTGTTCGTCGGCCAGGCCGGTGAGGTCGGTGTTGAACACGTACAGGAACGGCTTGGCCGTGAGAAGCTGCAATTCGCGCAGGTCATGCAGGTTGATGCCGGCTCCCGCCGCGCCCTGGGCCAACGTGGTCCCCTGGTCGAGCAACCGCTGCGCGGTTGCGGCGGCATCAACCACGCGCAGCCGTTCCGGATCCTTAGAGAATTTCGCTTCCTTGGCGAGCCGGGGCACGGCTTTGTCCAGGGTCTGGAGGTCTGCCAAGATCAATTCCGTGGCAACGGTCTCCACGTCGCGGACCGGGGCCACGTCACCGTCGACGTGGCTCACGTCCGGGTCATCGAACACCCGCACGACCTGGCAGATCGCGTCGGTCTCCCGGATGTGGGCGAGGAACTGGTTGCCCAGGCCCTGCCCCTCGGACGCACCGCGCACCAAGCCGGCGATGTCCACGAAACGCACGGTGGCCGGGACGATTTTCGCCGAGGAGTTCATCTCGGCCAGCACCGCCAGCCGCGGATCGGGAATGCCCACCACGCCGACGTTGGGCTCGACGGTCGCGAAGGCATAGCTTGACGCCAGCGCGCCTGCCCTGGTCAGGGCGTTGAACAGGGTCGATTTCCCCACGTTGGGCAGGCCGGCGATGCCGATGGACAAGCTCACCCGGGCAGTCTAGGGGCAGCCGGAGACCACGAAATCACGGCTTCCCCGCCATGACCGTTCTGCTGAGATACGCGTGAGCAGCAATCACACGTACGGGCGGGTCATCAGCAGCGAGCGGGTTCCGGGGTACCCGGAGGCCGCCCTGCCCGCGCCAGCGGGGCCGCACGGCCCGACCGGCACCGGCCGGCCGGCGGCCCGCGTGGCGAATGGGAACTGTCGGTGCTTGCTGCAAGTATGGCGACATGCCCGTGATCTCACTGCTCACGCTGGCCATCGGGCTGCTGCTGGGCGCGGTCATAGGCTTCCTCGTGGCGCGCAACAGGGAGGCGGCCGCCGCGGCGGACCTGGCGGCCCGGGCAAGCGCCGCCGACGAGCGCGCCCGCGCCGCCGAGCAGCGGACGGCCCTGATCGACGGGCAGCTCGCGGAGCGGTTCCAGGCGCTGTCCGCGCAGGCGCTCGACGCCAGCACGCGCCGGTTCCTGGAGATGGCGGAGGGCCGGTTCAGCGCGGCCAACGCCCGGGCGGCGGGTGAGCTGGAGAGCCGCAAGGCCGCGGTGGAGGGCCTGGTCGGGCCGTTGAAGGAGACGCTGACCCGGGTGGAGGCGCAACTGCGCGACTCGGACGCGCAGCGTGCCGCGTCACACGCCGCCCTGGCCGAGCAGATGACCATCACCCGGCGCAGCTCGGAAGAGCTCAGGCACCAGACGCAGGCCCTGGTCACGGCGCTGCGCCGGCCAGAGGCCCGGGGCCGCTGGGGCGAGATGCAGCTCCGCCGGGTGGTCGAGCTGGCGGGCATGAGCGCCCGGTGCGACTTCGACGAGCAGGCCGTCGTGGCCACGAGCGAGGGGCAGTTGCGCCCGGACATGGTGATCCACCTGGCCGGCGGCAAGCACATCGTGGTCGATTCCAAGGTCTCGCTCGCGGCCTACCTGGAGGCGGCCGAGGCCACCGACGACACGGTGCGCGAGACCCGCATGTCCGCGCATGCCCGGCACCTGCGCGATCACGTGGACCGGCTGGCGGGCAAGGCGTACTGGTCGGCGTTGCCGGCAGCGCCGGAGTTCGTGGTGCTGTTCATCCCGGGCGAGGCGTTCCTCGCCCCGGCGCTTGAGCACGATTCCGGCCTGCTGGAGCACGCGGTGGCCCGCCGGGTGCATATCGCCACCCCGACGACGCTGGTCTCGCTGCTCCGCACCGCGCAGTACGCCTGGCAGCAGGAGGCGCTCTCGGAGAACGCGCGCGCGGTGTTCGAGGCCGGGCGGGAACTCTATGAGCGCATCTCCGGCCTGGGCCAGCACATGGAACGGGTCGGCAAGGCGCTCACCAGCGCGGTGACCGCCTACAACCAGACGGTCGGCTCCCTGGAGAGCCGGGTCCTGGTGAGCGCCCGCCGACTGGCCCAGCTCGGCCTGGTCACCGACAGCCAGGAGGCACCGCGGATCGTGGAGGAGCCCACGCGACTGCTGTCCGCGCCCGAGCTGACGGCCGCGGTCGTCCCCGCGCCCGCACCGGAACCAGCCGCGCCAGCCCTGACCACAGCGGCCGGCGCCGAGGCTACGGCCGCATTGCCACAAACGGCCGGCCCGGAGGCCGCGCCCACACCGGGAGCAGCCGGGCCTGCCGCGGCCGCGGCCACCCAGACCGGACGGGCCGGCCCCGGGGCCCCGCCCGCACCGGCCGCACCGGCCGCCGAGGCTCCCGAGGCCCTGGCGGAACGCAGTGCCCACGTCTCCCCCGAGGCCGCGCCTGAACCAACCCCTGCCGCCGGGATGAGCCTCACCGACTCACCGGCTGAGCTGTTCATGGCCCATACCCATGGCGCCGCCTCGTAGCGGACGGCCCGAGCAGGCTGCTGGCCCGGCAGCACGGCTCACCGGGCGCGGGGCTGTGCTGATTATGGCCGGGTTTTTCCTGATCGGCCTGCTGGCGGCCGCGCTGTTCGGCTGGACGGCGCTGGCAGGCGTGGCGTTCCTCGCCGGCAGCGTCCTCGCCGCCCGGTACACCGTGCCCGCCGACCTGCTCACCGTGGTGACCAGCCCGCCGCTGCTGTTCGTGGCGCTCGTGGTCCTGGTCAGCGCGGTTACCGGGCCGGGCAGCCTGATGCTGTCCGTGGTGGTGGGCTGCGTGGCCACGCTGACCGGCGCCGCACCGTGGCTGGCCGTGGGCATGGCCCTCACGGTCGGCATCACCTGGGCCCGCGGCCTGCCGCGGTGCATCCAGGACCTCCGCCGCGAACTAGGCTCCAGTTGACCGGGCCGGGCGCCTTACCGGGCGGCGCTGAGCGAACCGGGCTCCGGCCGAGCGCGGCGGTGCCAGGCCGGGCGGTGCCAGGCCGGGAGGTGGCGGACCGAGCAGCCCGAGAGAGCAGCGCCCGAGGAGCGGTGGCTTCGGCGGACCGGGCCGCGGCGGAGCGCGGGGGCCGTGTGAGCCGGGCCCCGGCCGGTGCGGCGCGGCGGCTAGTTCCCGCGGTCCGCCTTTTTCTTGCGCAGTTCGTGCGGCAGGGCGAACTGCATCCGCTCGGGGACCGCCTCGACCTCTTCGACCTGATCGAATCCGCTTTCGGCGAGCCGGGCGAGCATGCCCTCCACCAGATCCTCCGGAACCGACGCGCCGCTGGTCAGCCCGACCGTGGTCACGCCCTCCAGCCACTCGGGCCGCAGCGCCGACGCGTCGTCCACCAGGTACGCGGCCCCGGCGCCGCCGTCGCGGGCCACCTCCACCAGGCGCACCGAGTTGGACGAGTTCCGCGAGCCGACCACCAGGACCAGGTCCGATTCGCCGGCGATGGCCTTGACCGCGGCCTGCCGGTTCTGCGTGGCATAACAGATGTCGTCGCTGGGCGGGTCGAGGAGCTGGGGGAACCGCTCCCGGAGCGCGGCGACGGTCTGCTGGGTCTCGTCGACCGACAGTGTGGTCTGCGACAGCCAGGCCACCTTGGCCGGGTCCCGCACCTGGGTAGTGGCGCTTTCCTCCGGGCCGTCCACCAGGTGGATGTGCGCGGGCGCCTCGCCGGTGGTGCCGACGACCTCCTCGTGCCCCTCGTGCCCGATGAGCAGGATGTCGTAGTCCTGGGCGGCGAACCGCCGGGCCTCGTTGTGCACCTTGGTGACCAGCGGGCAGGTCGCGTCGATGGTACGCAGCCCGCGCTTGCGGGCATCCTCGCGCACCTGCGGCGCCACCCCGTGCGCGGAGAACACGACCACCGCGCCCTCCGGCACCTCCTCGGCCTCCTCCACGAAGACCGCGCCGCGGGCTTCCAGGGACGCGACCACGTGGGAATTGTGCACAATCTGCTTGCGTACGTAGACGGGCGCGCCGTACAACTCAAGTGCCAGCTCGACCGTCTGTACCGCCCGGTCGACGCCGGCACAATAGCCGCGGGGCTTGGCGAGCAGGACACGCCGGGTCTTGACAGGCATGCTTCACATGGTAAGGGAGGCCTTCGGGGCCGCCGCCGCCCGCCGTCCCCGCCTCGCCGCAGCGGACTTTATCCGGACAAACTCCGGCCCGCTGCTGCGGTGAACGGGACAGGAAGAGACAATGAACTCACGGACACGCTGGTGCCACTCGCCCGCCAGCGCTGCCGCAGGCACGCACGCCAGGGAGAACCGCCATGCCAATCCCGCAGGTCAATGACCGCATCAAAGAGGCTCCCGTGGTCGTGCTCCGGGCGGTCTTCGCCGGGATCGGCCAGCTACTGCTGACGGCGGACAAGGTCCGCGCCCGGGCCGCCGAGCAGGTCTGGACGCCCGAACGGGCACCGGGCCCGGCCGGGCAGCCCCGGCATTGCCCGGTACCGCCGCAGCCCCGGAACGGGATCGCGCACGCCGAGCCTGCCGCCGCCAGCCACCCGGCGACGCGCGAGGCCGTGGCAGGCCCTGGGACCGCGACCGCGCCGGCCCCGGGCGCCGCTCCGGCCGCCAAGGCCGGCAGTGGGCTGGCGGGTTCCGTGCCGCACCCGGCCCCGGGGGCCGACCGGGAGAAGGCCACGCCTGCCGCGAAGACGACGCCGACGGCGAAGGCCACCGCGAGGACGACGCCGGCTCCGAAGGCCACCGCGAAGACGGCGAAGGCCGCCCCGGTAGCCAAGGCCGCGAAGAGCACGGTGGACGCGAAGAGCGCCGCGGGCGCGAAGGTAGCGACGGACACCCCGGACGCCAAGGCCGCGGGCGCGAAGGTAGCGACGGACACCCCGGACGCCAAGGCCGCGGGCGCGAAGGTAGCGACGGACACCCCGGACGCCAAGGCGGCGGGCGCGAAGACGGCTAGTCCGAAGGCCGCGGGCGCGAAGAGCACGAAGACCACGCCGACGGCGAAACCCGGACCGGCCACGAAAACCAAGGCCGTGCCGGCGCCGCGAGCCGGGAAAGCCGGGCCAGCCACGGAGGCGCCGCCGCTACCCGGCTATGACGACATGTCCCTTGCCTCGCTGCGGGCCCGGCTGCGCGGGCTCGACGCCACGACGATCCGGGCCATGCTGGCCTACGAGCGGGCCAACGCTCGCCGGGAGCCGGTGATCACCATGCTGGAACGGCGCCTCACGAAGATCACCTCCGGATAACTCCGCCGGATAACTCCATTGGGCCGGATAACTCCGTTGGATAACACGGCCGGATGACGGGCCCGGAGCCGGGCGCGCTGGCATTGTGGTGTTGCCATGCCGTTGCAGACCTCCGCTGAGTCACCCGTTCCCGTCCGCACCGCGCTGCGCCTGGTCGGTGACTGGGTGGGCAGGCTGGGCCGGATCTGGGTCGAAGGCCAGATCGCCGAGCTGACCAAGCGCGGCAACACCGCGTTCCTGACGTTGCGGGACCCGGTGGCCGCCGTGTCGGTGCGGGTGATCTGCGCCCGCGCGGTGCTGGAGGCGGCCGACCCGGCGCCCGGCGAGGGCGCCCGCGTGGTGATCTGGGCCAAGCCGGAGTTCAACGTGGCCCGCGGGTCGTTCTCGCTGGCCGCGCTGGAGATCCGTGCGGTGGGCATCGGTGAGCTGCTGGCCAGGCTGGAGCGGCTGCGCCGTTCGCTGGCCGCCGAGGGAGTGTTCGCGGCCGAGCGCAAGCGGCGGCTGCCGTTCCTGCCCGGGTGCATCGGCCTGATCTGCGGCCGCGACTCGGCGGCCCAGCGGGACGTGCAGCTCAACGCGGCCAGGCGCTGGCCCGCGGTGCGGTTCCGGGTCGAGCAGGTTGCCGTGCAGGGCACCTTCGCGGTCGCCGAGATCACCGACGCGCTGGCCCGGCTGGACACCGACCCGGCCGTCGATGTGGTCATCATCGCCAGGGGCGGCGGGTCGATCGAGGATCTCCTGCCGTTCTCCGACGAGTCGCTGATCCGCGCGGTGGCCGCCTGCCGGACCCCGGTGGTCAGCGCGATCGGCCATGAGCAGGACACCCCGCTGCTCGACCTGGTCGCCGATGTCCGGGCCTCCACGCCCACCGACGCGGCCCGCCGGGTGGTGCCGGACGTGACCGAGCAACTGGACCTCATCGCCCAGTTGCGCGCCCGGGCGCACCGGATCGTGGCCGGCCGGGTGGACCGGGAGCGTGCCTGGCTGGACGCCATGCGATCCCGGCCGGTGCTCGCCGACCCGCTGCGGGAGATCGACCGGCGCCAGGAGCAGGTGACCGGGCTGGCCGAACGCGGCCGCCGGGCCCTGTCCGCCGGGCTTGGCCGTGCCGCCGACGACATGGGCCATATGCGGGCCCGGCTGCTCGCCCTGGCGCCGTCGGCCACCCTGCGGCGTGGTTACGCGATCGTCCAGCGGCCCGGCGGCGGCGTGGTCCGCAGTGCGGCCGGCGTCAGCGGCGGGGAGCGGCTGACCGTGCGGTTCGCCGACGACCAGCTCTCGGTCACCGCGGACGAAGGCGCGCCGGGCTGACCACGCCTCGCGGCCCTGGCCCGCGCTCCGGACCCGGCCTGAAGTCCCGGCCCTGGCCCGCGCTCCGGGCCGGCTTGGCGTCCCGGGCCTGGCCGGGGCCCCGCCGGCTAGGTTGGCCTGGTGACGGAGACTGCTTCCCCGATCCCCTACGAGACGGCGCGCGATCAGCTCGCCGATGTGGTCCGGCGGCTCGAGAGCGGGGGGCTCACCCTGGAGGAGTCGCTGGAGCTCTGGGAGCAGGGCGAGCGGCTGGCTGCCATCTGCTCAGAGTGGCTCGAAGGCGCCAGGGCCCGGCTCACCGCGGCTTCGGCCGACGAGGCGGGGCCGAGCGAGCCCGGCGCGCCGTTCTGACCTTAAGTTCCGACGGAAGGCGCCGGCCATGACAGAGCCACAGACCGACGGCATCCCCGGCGAGCCCGGAGTCACGGTCAGCGAGCCGCCACGGCCACCACGGCAGGCGCCGGACCGGAACCTCGCCATGGAGCTGGTCCGGGTCACCGAGGCCGGTGCCATGGCCGCCGCCCGGTGGGTCGGCCGGGGCGACAAGAACGGTGCCGACGGGGCCGCGGTGCACGCCATGCGCACGCTCATCAACACGGTCTCGATGAAGGGCGTGGTGGTGATCGGCGAGGGCGAGAAGGACCGCGCCCCGATGCTCTACAACGGCGAGGAGGTGGGCGACGGCAGCGGTCCCGCCTGCGACGTCGCGGTGGACCCGATCGACGGCACCCGGCTGACCGCCAACGGGATGCCGAACGCTGTCTCCGTGCTCGCCGTCAGCGCCCGTGGCTCGATGTATGACCCGTCCGCGGTCTTCTATATGTCCAAGCTGGTCACCGGGCCGGCCGCGGCGGACGCGGTGGACATCGAGGCACCCGTCGCGCACAACATCGGCAAGGTCGCCAGGGCCAAGGCCTGCTCGCCGCACGACGTGACCGTGGTCATCCTGGACCGGCCGCGGCACGCCAGCCTCATCTCCGAGGTGCGCGCGGCGGGAGCCCGGATCCAGCTCATCACCGACGGCGACGTGGCCGGCGCGATCATGGCGGCGCGCGACGGCACCGGGGTTGACCTGCTGCTCGGGATGGGCGGCACGCCCGAGGGCATCATCGCCGCCTGCGCGATCAAGTGCCTGGGCGGGATCATCCAGGGCCGCCTCGCGCCCCGCGATGAGGCCGAGCGGGAGCGGGCGCTCGCCGCCGGGCACGACCTCTCCCGGGTGCTCACCACCGATGACCTGGTCGCCTCCGAGGACGCGTTCTTCGCCGCCACCGGGATCACCGACGGGGAACTGCTGGCCGGGGTCAGGTACCGGGCCGGCGGCGCCACGTCGCACTCCCTGGTGATGCGGGCCCGCTCGGGCACCATCAGGACCATCACCAGCGAGCACCAGCTCTGGAAGCTGCGCGCCTACAGGCCCAGATCCTCCGGGCTGTAGGCGTGGATCGTGGGCTCGCGCTGCGCGCACCAGGTCACCGAGCCGTCGAGGGCGTTGGGGACGAACCAGACCGTCCAGCCCGGGTGGTCGCGCATCAGGGCGGTTCGCTCGGCATCGAGCGCAGCAAGACTGGGCATGCGGAGAGCTTATCCATACAGTTGCATGCAGTTCTATATAGAGACAGGATTAATCTGCATCTTCCCTGGTCAGTTACCTTGATCGCGTGGCTGCGATTGATCATGATTCGGCGGTTCCGCCCTACCGCCAGCTCGCTGCCATCCTGCGCGGGCAGATCGAGAGCGGCAAGCTGGCCGGCCGCATGCCCGGTGAGAAGACCCTGATGCAGGAGTATGGGCTGGCCCTCGGTACCGTCCGCAAGGCCGTCAAGCTGCTCCGAGACGAGGGCCTGATCGAGACCGTGCCCGGCTGGGGAAGCTATACACGCGGGAGTTCCGGCACCTCGTAGGCCGAGCAGGCCGCCGCCTCCCATGCGGCTGTCTGCACGGTGGCGCGGGTGGCGGCCGGCGCAAAGGGCGGGGTAAAAGCGCTCCCGCCGCAAGCTTGACCGCATAAGGTACGGTGCGTCTTCTTCGGTGCTCCTCGGGCTGCCGGGCCGTTGTACCTGCCTGGCGCCTGACTCGATGTTCGGCGGTGTCTCGTGGGCCTGGACCTGATCGCCGTGGTGCTGCGGCCGGCCAGCGGGCTTGGTGAGCGGCTGGCCTGGTCCACCGGGGTGTCGATGGCCTCGGTGCCGGCCGTCGCGGTGATCATCGCCCGGGCCGCCCACACCGGGGTCGCGCTCTGGGTGGCACTGGTCGCGGTGCTGATCGTGTTCGGCTCGGGCCTGCTGGTCTTCCGGCTGAGGGGCCCGGCACCCGGGACCTCGGCCCCGGTGCTGCGGATGCCGGAGCCGTCCCGGGATCCCCGGGCGCTCGGCCTGGTCGCCACGGGGATCGCCCTCGGCCTGCTGATGATGGCGGACCACCGGCCGCCGGTCCTGGTGCTCGCGCTCATCGCCATCGCGCTGCTGGCCGGCGGTGCCCTGATGGCGTGGCAGCGGCCCGCCGAACCGGAGAGTTCCCCGCCGGCATCGTCCCCGGGGCCCACGGGGTTCCTCTCGGCGCCCCCGCCCGCGTCCTCGGAGCCCGCATCGCCGGCATCGGCTCCCTCACCACCGGAGCCACCGGCACCGGCGGCCCAGGCCCCGCCGGCCCAGGCATCCGCGGCCCGGGCGGCGGGGTCCCCGGGGCCCGCGCAGGCCGGGCCCGGTACCGCCGGGCACACGGCGGACCCGCGGCCGTTCGGCCTGCCGGTGTCCGTGGTACGCGACGGCGGCCTGGCCGTGATCCTGGTGCTGACCGCGTTCCGGGTCTACTCCGGCGTGGTGCGTTTCGAGTGGCCCTATGTCAGCGGCGGGGACCAGTACTCGCACGCGGTCATGGCCGAGCAGATGCTCGCGCACGGGCAGTACCCCGGCTACCTCATCTACCCGCCGGGGTTCTCCGCGCTCACCGCGGTCATCTGCAGGTTCGCCGGCCTCACCCCGCTGGCACTGTTCCCGGTGCTGGCGCCGATGCTGCTGGTGGTCACCGCGGCGGGCGCCTACGCCCTGGCCACCAGGCTGTGGGGCTGGGAGTACGGGCTCGGCGCGGCGGCGCTGTCCGGGCTGGTGTTGACCGGCGCGTTCAACGGCTTCGCTGGCGGCCGCTACCCCGACCTCATCTCCGCCTTCTTCCTGCTGGTGATGACCGTCGCGGCGCTGGTCACGCTGTACGAGGCGGCCACGGTGCGCTCCGCCGCGCTGGTCACCGTGGTGGGCGCCTCGGCGGTGTTCTATCACTCGGTGGCCACCCTGTACGCGGCGGTGCTGTTCGTCCTGGTGGCACTGATCTGCCTGCCGTACCTGGTGCGCGGCCGGCACCGCGCGCAGACCAAGGCGCTGCTGCTGTCCCTGGCCGGCGTCGCGGTGCTCTCGGCCTGCTACGCGATCTACGTCTACAACCCGGGCGGGATCCTCGGCGGCAAGTCCTCCACCGGCGGCGCGGTGTCCATCGTGCTCGGCAGCCAGGCCCCCGCCAGCCAGGGAGCGCTGCTCAAGGAGCTCGGGCCGCCGATCGTGTGGTTCGGGGTGCTGGGGCTGGCCGCGCTCGCGGTGAGCCTGCGCTACCTGCGCAAGCCGGCCCAGGTAATGACCGCCGCGACCGTGGTCGCCTGGTGCGTGGTGATGTACCTGGGCAGCCGGACGTCCCTGGACGGGTTCCCGCAGCGGTTCGAGCGCGACCTCGGCGCGCCCCTCTCGGTCATGGCGGCCTTCGGCGCCGGCCTGGTGGTCCGTTCGCTGCCGGTCCGCGGTGCCGCCGCACGGACCGCGGCGGCGCTGGCCGCCACCACGGCCGGCATCCTGGCCGCGGTGATGCTGCTGGCCCAGGCGTTCCACGCGGTGAACGCCAGCGACCGGTCCGCCGGTGAGTTGCTGAGCCACCGGGTCGCCGCGGCCGGGCGGTGGCTGGCGGCGCACAACACCGGGGGCACGATCATCTCGACGCCGTACATGAACCCCGGGATCACCAACCGGGCCGTCCTTGCCCTGGGCGGATACACCGGCCTGCAGTCCTACAGCCCGTTCCGCATCGCCCACCCGCGTTCCCTGCCCACGGCGGGCAAGACACCGCTGCTCGACTCGCAAGAGGTGCTGCTGCACCCGCAGAGCTGCCAGTCCGCGAACATCCTGGTGCTCCAGGACGTGCGTTACGTGGTGCTGTACCGGGTCGGCAACGGCGCCGACCTGCCCGCGTTCGCCGCCGACCCGGCTCACTACCGGCAGGTGTTCCAGAACCCGTCAGTGATCATCTACGCGACACACCGGACCGGCTGCGATTGACTGCACCACCGCCGTTATCCGGTGGACCTGCTGGCGATGAGCACCGTGGCGGCCAGCTCGGGCGAACGGGCCACCCGTGGGACCAGGCCACCGCGCCGCATCGTATTGCATGCTTGGAGTTCTTGCCGCTCGGTGGTCTCGACCAGCAGGGTGCCTCCCTCGGCCAGCCACAGCCGAGCCTGCGCGGCCACCCGCCGCAGGACGCCGAGCCCGTCGCCGCCGCCGTCCAGCGCCACCTGCGGCTCGTGCAGCCGGGCCTCGGCCGGCAGCAGCGCGACCTCGCCGGTGGGCACGTACGGCACGTTGGCGGCCAGGATGTCGACGCGGCCCCGCAGCGCGGCGGGCAGCGGCTCGAACAGGTCGCCGGTGTAGACGTAGCCGTGCGGGGCGAGGTTGCGGCGAGCGCACCGGACCGCGACCGGGTCGATGTCAGCGGCGTGCAGTTCGGCAGGGTCCAGCGCCGCGGCGAGCGCCGCGCCCACCGCGCCGGAACCGCAGCACAGGTCCACGATGACCGGGTGCGGCGGGGCGACCGCGATAGCCTGCCTGACCAGGAACTCGGTGCGGCGGCGCGGCACGAAAACGCCGGGCTCGACGGCTATTCGCAGGCCGCAGAAGTCCGCCCAGCCGACGACGTGTTCCAGCGGCAGCCCGGCCACGCGCCGGTCCACCATGGCGGTGAGCTCGGCGGGCGTGGCGGCCGCGGAGATCAGCAGTTCCGCCTCGTCCTCGGCGAACACGCATCCGGCGGCCCGGAGCCTGGCGACGATGGCGGACCGGGCTACGGCGGAGGGGGTCAGGGTCATGGCAGCGCCTTCCGGGAGGTCCGAGGGCGCTCGCCTGGCCGCTTAGGCCGCGTGAATCGCGCAGCCATGAGGCGGGAGCACCCGGGCTGATCTGGCGGAAACGGGTCTCACCTCCTCGGCTTGAGCTGCGTTGGCGACGGCCAGACTACCCCAGCGGGGGCTGGTCGCGGGGAGGGTGATCGGCGCGGGGCGGGTGACCGGCGCGGGCCTGGCGATGAGCGCGGGCCTGGAATCGCGCGGGGGGCGGCGGTCAGCGCGGAGGCCGGTCAGCGCGGGCGGTTGGTCAGCGCGGGCGGTTGGTCAGCGCGGGCGGTTGGTCAGCGCGGGCCGGTGGCGCGCCGCGTGAACCGGCCGCGCCAGCGCAGCCCGGGGCGGCGCGGCGCGTGCACCTGCACCCGGCCCGCGACGGTGAACGCCCGGACCTCGATCAGCGGCGAGCCGGCCGGTGCCGGGGCAGCCTGGCGGACAGCCGGGCCGGAGCGGGCCCGGCCCGGCTGCCGGGAGCTGGTCACGACCACCTGGACCCGGTCCGGAACGAGCAGGTGCAACTGGCCGCCGAGCAGGGTGGCTTGCAGCACGATGTGCATGTCCTGGAGCAGCGCCTCCCGCATGTCCAGGATCACCTGCCCGCCCACGGCCGTCACGGCGAGCCGGTCGGGCACCACCCAGCGCCCGGCGCGCTGGACGGTGGCAAAGAGCGCGGTGATCGCGCGGGAGTCGTCGAGCTGAAGCGGCTGTCCCGTGGCCGGTGCCAGGTCCATGGTCAGGGAGGCGAGCTCGCCGAGGGTGCGCGCCTGGTAGGCGCGCTGGACCCGCTGGGAGTGCTCTTCCAGGGTGAGCCGCCCGTCCGCGGCCGCCGCCGCGAGCACCGCCACGACCCGTTCCCTGTCGTCGTCGGACGCGCGCAGGTCGCTGGGTTTGCGTGCCGGGCTCACCTGACGAAAATATCCGCCCCTGGCCAGCGCCGTCACCTTTCCTGGCCGGGCGGGGCCGCGAGCGGCGCGCCCGCCGGCGGCACTTGCGCTCCGCCCCGCGCGCCCGCTCGTGACGCGCCCGCTCGTGACGCGCCCGCTGGCGGCGCGCCCACCGACGGCGTGCTCGCTGACGGGGTCGGCGTGGGCCCGGTCACCGGAACGGGACCGGCCCGCCGAGCGGGAGCGCCACCAGGTGGTCCGCCTCGGCCGGCTGCCACACGGTGATGCCGAGCAGTTCGCCGAGCATGGCCACCCTGATCCCGGGGACGCTGGCCGCGACGTCGCCGGTGTCGCAGTAGCGGAGCTGGCGGGCGCGGAAGGCGACGCTGAGGTTCATGCCGCCATCGAGCACCTGTTTCCAGGTGTCGGCGGACCCGATGATGTCCCACTGGGCGCCGCCGGTCTCCCCCGGCGCGAGCCCGCTCGCCGAGATGATGGCGGGCGCCTCGAGGTCCACCCGCCACCGGGCCGCGATGCCCCCGCCGCCCGGCGCGGTGACCGTGACCAGGAACACCTCACGCGAGCAGGGCTGCCACAGCGAGGCGAACCGGCTATCCAGCCGGGCCATCCCGGACAGCAGCCGGGCCGCCATCATGCGCAGTCCAGGCGGGGTGTCCCCGGTTCCGCCGGGTGCCGCGCTCGTGCTGGGGGCGGCGCTTGCGCCGTGGCCGGTGTTTCCGGGGGCGGTGTTTCCGGGGGTGGCGTTGCCGGTGGGGGTGGCGTTGCCGGTGGGAGTGGCGTTGCCGGTGGGAGCGGCGTTGCCGGTGGGAGCGCGCGGCCCGATCCGGCCAGGGGACGCGAGCCATTGTCTTTCGCGGGGACGAAGACAAGGATCCGGCCGGGCCTGCCGCCGGCCGCGCCCCGCGGGTCAGGAACCCCGGCCCCCGGAGCGGGCGCGTGAGTTGCAGCTCATGGGCGAGGGGATCCTTTCGTCGCTATCCCGGCGCGCGGAACGCCGGGTGCCGCCGGCTGGCGCCAGCGCGCAGCCGGACGTCCCCCTGGATGCCGCGCAGAAGGATGACACAACGACCGCCATGATCGTGTCCCTATCGACCGGATGTTGCCGAATTGTGGTCGTTAGATCGTCATTCCCACCTTCGGGGCACAGATCAGCCTGAATCGGATGAGCACAGCGCCGGGTCCGTCCTTCCCACGGCACCCCGCCGCCAGCCATCCCCGGGCAAACCGGCCCGGCGGCGCCCCTTCCCACGGCACCCCGCGGTCGGCCATCCTCGGCTAAGGCGGCCGGGCGACGCCCCGCCAACAGCGGCTTCCGCGGGCCCGACGGGCCGGACTAAGCGTGGGTGCGAGCCTCTTTCTCTGTTAGTTTGCTAATAACAATTAATGCTGAGCGAGGAGATCCGCAGCAGGTGACCGAGTCCGCGAACGGCCAAGGGAAGGTGCCCGGGCACGGTAGCCCGGGCGGGCACGACGGCTCCGGCCAGGGCGGGGCACCGCCCAACGGCAGCACGGCCGGCCCCGGGTCCGATCCGGCCCCGGACGGCGCCGCGCCGAGTGGGATGCCGCGCGGCACCTCCGCCATGTTGCGCGGGACGCACTACAAGTGGCTGGCGCTGTCCAACACGACGCTGGGCATGCTCGCGGCCACGGTCAACGCGTCGATCGTGATCATCTCGCTGCCCGCCATCTTCCGCGGCATCAAGCTCAACCCGCTGACCCCGGGCAACGTCAGCTACCTGCTGTGGATGCTGATGGGTTACCTGGTCGTCTCGGCGGTGCTCGTGGTCACCCTGGGCCGCCTCGGCGACATCTACGGCCGGGTCAAGATGTACAACGCCGGGTTCACGATCTTCGCCCTGGGCGCGCTCGCCCTGCCGTTCGACCCCCTGACCGGGCCGTCCGGCGCGCTGTGGCTGATCGGCTTCCGGGTGATCCAGGCGGTCGGCGGGGCGATGCTGATGGCCAACGCCCCGGCGATCCTGACCGACGCGTTCCCGTCCAACCAGCGCGGCACCGCGATGGGCATCAACCAGGTGGCCGGCATCTCCGGCATGTTCATCGGCCTGATCCTCGGTGGCGTGCTGGCCGCGGTCGACTGGCGGCTTGTGTTCATCGTGTCGGTCCCGATCGGCCTGGGCGGCGCCATCTGGTCGTACTTCAGCCTGCACGAGATCGGCATCAGGACGCCGGCCCGGATCGACTGGCTCGGTAACGTCACGTTCGCGATCGGCCTGATCGCGCTGCTGGTCGGCATCACCTACGGGCTGCTGCCGTACGGCGGGCACTCGATGGGCTGGACCAGCCCGCTGGTGCTGAGCGGCATTTTCGGCGGCGTGGCGATGCTGGTGGTGTTCTGCTTCGTCGAACAGCACGTCGCCGCGCCCATGTTCGACATGCAACTTATGAGGATCCGGGCGTTCGCCGCCGGGATCAGCGCCACCCTGCTCGCCTCGATCGCCCGCGGCGGGCTGCAGTTCATGCTGATCATCTGGCTGCAGGGCATCTGGCTGCCGCTGCACGGCTACGATTTCAAGGACACCCCGCTGTGGGCGGGCATCTTCCTGCTGCCACTGACCGGCGGGTTCGTCTTCTCCGGGCCGGTGTCCGGCTGGCTGTCGGACAAGCACGGGGCCCGCTGGTTCGCCTCCGGCGGCCTGATGGTCTCCGCCCTGGCGTTCGCCGGCCTGCTGCTCATCCCCACCGACTTCAGCTATCCCGTGTTCGCCGTGCTGATCTTCGTGGCCGGCGCGGGCATGGGCCTGTTCTCCGCGCCGAACGCGGCCGGGATCATGAACAGCGTCCCGGCCAAGCAGCGCGGCGCCGCATCCGGCATGCTCGCCACGTTCCAGAACTCCGGTTTCGTGCTCTCGATCGGCGTGTTCTTCACGCTGATGATCGCCGGGCTGGCCGCCACCCTGCCGAGCACGCTGACCCACGGGCTCGCAGCCCAGGGCGTCCCGCACGCCGTCGCGTTCAAGATCGGGTCACTGCCCCCGGTCGGCAGCCTGTTCGCCGCCTTCCTCGGCTACAACCCGGTCGCCCAGTTGCTCGGCCCGACCGGCATCCTGGCCCACCTGCCCGCCAGCCATGTGGCACTGCTCACCGGCAAGGTGTTCTTCCCGCAGCTCATCTCCGGCCCGTTCCACCACGGCCTGAACATCGTGTTCATCATGGCGATCGGCCTGCTCGTCATCGCCGCCGGGGTGTCCCTGCTGCGCGGCGGCCGGTACGTGCACGAGGAGCAGGTGCCCGCGGAGCAGCCGGAGGGCACCGGCCAGGCCGCGCTGGAACGCACCGGGCGCGCCTGACCAGGGCGTCCGGCCAGTTCGATCGACAGGCTGGTCGCCGCGTGGCCGTTTTCCAGTTCGGTGAATCCTCGACGTGCCTGATGATGATCGCCGGATGCGTCCCAGCCTGTCACGGGAGCAGCCAGTAGACCTCCGTCCACTGCTGAGCAGCATCTTGGGGATCACCGGTTCGCCGGTTTGCTGGAGGCGGCCCCGGACGCGATGGTGTGCGTGGACGCCGACGGCCGGATCGCACTGGTGAACGCGCAGACCGAACGGCTGTTCGGCTACAGCAGGGACGAGCTGGTCGGCCAGCCGGTAGAAATTCTGGTCCCTGACCAGGTACGCGACCTGCATTCCCGGCTCCGGGCCGGGTATGTGGCCGATCCCCGGCCCCGCCCCATGGGCGCGGTGATGGAACTGGCCGGGCGCCGCCGGGATGGCACCACCTTCCCCGCCGAAATCTCGCTGTCGGCCATCGACACCGACCAGGGGATCCTGGTCACCGCCGTGGTCCGGGACGTGACCGAGCGGCTGGAGATCGCCGCCGAGCGGGAGCGGCTGCGCACTCAGGCCGAGCGGGACAAGCTGGAACGGCAGCTCCACCAGTCGCAGCGGCTGGAAAGCCTGGGCCAGCTTGCGGGCGGGGTGGCCCACGACTTCAACAACTTGCTGGGCGTGATCTCCAACTACGCCACATTCGTCGGCGAAGAAGTCGCCAAGGAACTGCCGGACGAGCGCTGGCAGACTCTCAGCGCCGACATCAAGGAGGTCCAGCAGGCCGCCGCACGGGCCGCTGGGCTGACCCACCAGTTGCTGGCGTTCGCCCGCCAGGAGGTGATCCAGCCGCGGGTGCTCAACATCAACGACGTGGTCGAAAGTGTCGAGCAGCTCCTGGCCCGCACCCTCGGCGAGCACATCGAGCTGATCGCCGACCTGGCCCAGGACTTGGATTTGGTGCTGGCCGATCCTGGGCAGATCGAGCAGGTCCTGGTCAACCTGGCGGTCAACGCCCGTGATGCGATGCCGCGGGGCGGGAAACTGGTCATCCAGACCGCCAACACCCGCGTCGATGAGACCATGGCTGGCCAGGGCGGGCCGGCCCCCGGCCGGTACGTCGCCCTGAAGGTGAGTGATACCGGCACCGGGATACCCAAAGACGTCCTGGACCGGGTGTTCGAGCCGTTCTTCAGCACCAAACCCAAAGGCGAGGGAACCGGCCTGGGGCTGGCCACCGTGTACGGGATCATCACTCAAGCCGGCGGGGACGTGAAGATCTATTCCGAACCCGGGACGGGCACCATCCTCACCGCCCTGCTGCCCATCACCGAACAGACCACCAGCTGTGGGGTGCCGCCGCCCGCCGAGCCCCAGCGCGGCCACGGCGAGACGGTCCTGGTCGTGGAAGACGAAGCCGCGATGCGTGAGGTCACCCGCCGGATCCTCGACCGCAACGGTTACCGCGTCGTGGCCTCCGCCAGCGGGCACGATGCGCTCCACATCCTCGCCAGCCAGCTAGAGCGCATCGACGTGCTGCTCACCGACGTGATCATGCCGCAGATGCAGGGAAAAGAACTCGCCGAAAAGATCCGCATCCTCCAGCCCGCCGCCCGGGTGGTATTCATGTCTGGCTACACCAAAGGTCTCCTCAGCGCACAAGGCGTCCTCGAACCCGGCGTCCACCTCATCGAAAAACCGTTCTCCGAAGCCACCCTGCTCACCAGACTGCACGAAATCCTTACCACGGATCGCTGACCTGGCCGGCAGCGTGGAGCAGGCGCCGTCAGGGGCGGCCGGAGAGCACCGGCCGGCCCCTGACGCCAGTACCCGCTCTTACTCGATCGGGATCTCGCGGTAGGCGGCGTCCAGGTTCACCCCGCGGCGGCGTTGCACGACCCGCGCCACCAGGTAGATAACCAGCCCGGACAGCAGGATCAGGATGTTCAGCAGGAACATGTCGAACGACCGGCTGCCGAAGAGGATCCCGCCGCCGCCGGTCGGCTTCCAGGTTATTCCGGACAGCGGGTCGTGCAGGTAGTCCCAGCCCATGAAACCAGCCGCGATCAGGGACAGGACACCGACGATCGACATCACCGGGATCCGGCCCAGGCGCCAGTTGACCGAGGAGTTCTCCCAGACCTTGCGCTGCCGGTAGGGAAGCACGATAGCCGCGATGGAGGTGATGCAGAACGACAGGATGAAGCCGAAGATCCCGGTCAGCGTCTTGAACGGGGAATCGGGGCGGGTGTACAGCCACAGCGCCGCGATGGAGCCCAGCCCCATGACGGTCAGGGCGTTCACCGGGGTGTGCCGCCGCCCGTTGACGTTCGCGAGCCAACTCGGCATAACCCCGTCGACCCCGTACGCGAGCAGGTTTCTCGACGCGTTGAGGATCTGGCCGGGAAGCCAGGAGTAGGCCCAGAAGATGAACCCGAAACAGAGCAGGAAGGCCACGATCCCGCTCCCGGTCGCGTAGGACGCCAGCTCGCTGTAGGTCGGCGCGGTGCTGAAATGGAGCGCCGCCCCGTTATTGAAGGAGAGCGCGCCAAGGAAAGTGGTGCCTGCGGTGCGCTGGAACATCCAGACCACCAGCATGGCCGTCGCCGTGGATATGACTGCCGCGGCCGGCATCGACCAGATCTGCACCCGCCCCGGCCTGCGCACCTCGCCGCCGATGTAGGCGGACGACTGGTTGAACACCAGCTCGAGGTAGATCCAGGTGATCGGGATGATGGTCCAGTACAGGCTGAATGGGGCGGTCGTGAAGCCGTCCTTTTTAGCGGCGGCGAGGACCGCATGGTAGGGATCCGGGGTCCCGGCCGTGCCCCTCAGCGAATGGTTGAATCCAGCCTGGAAGCTGGCCGGGTTCTTGGTCAGCAGCACGACCACCGTGATCAGGACGCCGATCATCGCCACGCCGAACAAGACGTTCTGGATCCGGAAGTAGAAGTTCAGGCCGGTCGCGAAGATAACGACCAGGATCACTATCAGCGCGGTGCCGGTCAGGAACGCACCGGTCGGCGTGGACAGCCGGTCACCCCATGTGATCAGTCCAGGATGGTTGGTCAGCACGCCCAGCGAGCGCAGCAGCGGAGTCAGCCCGTAGTAGGCGAAGAACGCGGATGGGACCCCGCCGTACAGTACCCACCAGACCGTCTGGTTCCAGTTGGACATCATGCCCCACGCGGGCCCGAGTGCCCGGCTCACGTAGACGTAGTCGCCCCCGGAACGGGGCATCGCCACCGACAGCATCGCGAAAACCATCGACGTGGGCAGCACGATGATCAGTGCAAGAAGAAACGAGAGCTGTATGTTGGAGCCGGGGTAGAAGGCGGGGATAAGCGAAATAGCGAACACTACCATGAGCCCGATGCTCACGAACATAATGTTGTAGATCAGGACACTCCACCTGCCCGCAGCGCGGACAAGGCCAGTCGCCTTCCTGACGTATAGCCCGGAGTCGTCACGTATGGTCACGGCTGCCTCCTGCCTCGGCCATTAATTTCATGATTTGCTCCCTTTTTGACTGAATAGGATCTTAACGTAGCCGGGTCCGGGCGCGGCTGCTCATGCGGCCATTGCCCGGTCCGCGATCTCGCACAGGGGGGCGAGCCAGATCTCCCCGTGCTGGGCGATCTTGTCGATCAGCCAGCCGAGCGCCCTGGCCCGCGCCGGGCGCCCGGACAGGAACGGGTGCATGGTGATCACACAGCATGCGCCCTCCTCCGCGTAAGCCAGCACCTCCTCCCACCAGTGCTCGGCCACCAGGGAGGGGCGCTCGATCGTGCCGGTGCCGGTGACCCCGGGCCAGAACGCATACTTCTCCCAGTCATCAAGCGCCCAGGAAACAGGGATCTCGGTGATCGAGCCACCCGGCAGCCGGCGAACATACGGCAGGTCGGCGTCGAACAGGCTGCTGTCAAAACGGAAGCCGTACTCCACCAGCAGGTCCAGGGTCCGGTCCGTGGTCTCCCACCAGGGCGCGCGGTAACCGATCGGCCGGACGCCGGTCACCTGGTCGAGTGCGTGCAGCCCGCGCTCCAGGTACTCCCGCTCGGTTGCCTCGTCGGTACCGGTCAGAAGCTCGTGCAGGTAGCCGTGATGGCCGATCTCGTGCCCGGCGTCGCGGATGGCCCGGATCGGGCCGGGATGCTGCTCGGCGGTGTAGCCCGGGACGAAGAACGTGGCCCGGACCCCGCGTTCCGCGAGCAGGCGGAGTATCCGGGGCAAGCCGGTCTGCGGCCCGTAACGCTGGTGTGACATCAGCGAGGTTCGCTGTGCCAGCGAAGGGTCACTGGCCAGCATCACCGATTCCGCGTCGACGTCGAAGGTCAGCGCGACCGCGGCACGGAAGCCCTCCGGCCACAGCGTGGCGGCGGCCGCGCCCGCGCCACCGGGCCCGCTGGCGGTGTTCACCCGGCCACGAACCGGTGCGACGTTACCTTGGCCCGGTCCAGGGTCAGGATCGAGCCCTGCAAGATCCCCTCCGAGTACTGGGATCCGGGGTTCACCACGAGGGTGCGCCCCAGCTTGCTGGTGGCACGGGACTCGTGGATGTGGCCGCAGAGCGCCACAACCGGCTGCACATCCTCGATGGATTCCCGGATGGCGTGACTGCCCACCGGCACCTGTACCGGCTCCCCGCCCGCGGTCTGGATTCGCAGGTCGTCGTTCAGCTTGAACGCGCGATCGGTCGCGGTCCCGAACGGCGGGTTGTGCAGGTTGAAGATCGTCGGCTGGGCCGGGTCCAGATGCTCAGCCAGCGTCGTCAGCTTGGCGCGCATCTGATCCTCGGTGATCTCCCGGGGCGAGTCCCACGGGGTCGGCGTCGAATAGCCGAGGCTCAGTACCTGATAGGGCCCGAACCCGACGATGCGCTCCTCGGCCTGCTGCAGCCACCCGGCCTGATCCAGCAGCCGCCGCACCCAGGGCGGATCGTCATTGCCGGGCATCACCAGGCAGGGCAGCCCGAGCGCACGCAGCCGGTCCTCGGCCATGGAGATCCAGCGCTCGAGCGTCTCGCTGATCACCTGCTCGAAGGCGCGATTGAGCCGGTCCGGGTCATCGCGCATCTCCTGGAGCTCGTCCGGGGTGGCCCGGTAGGGATAGCAGCCGAGCGCCCGTATCCAGTCCTCGATGCTGGCCAGGCCATCCTCGCCCTCGGCACGGACCGACCTCCCGTACGCGCTGGCCTCGAAGCTGCCCTGGGGGCCGCTCACCACCGGAACGAGCGCCTTGCCAGCCACGTCTCCGCCCAGGATCACCGCGTCCGCATCGTAGAACTTTCCGGCATTCAGGAATTTGCGGAAGCATCGCTCCGAGCCGTGCAGGTCCGTAGCGAAATAGACGGTAAACCTAGACATTGCCCTCTTTCATTGGATATGCCGGGACATGATCGATCATGCGAGGTAATCGGGCTGCGCGCAATAGGCCAGGCGCCGCCGGCCCGGCCCGGCCCGGGCGGCACCGGTACCGCCCGGGACGGTCGTGGCCCTTTCCGCCGCCGAACTCAGTCGCCGGTCATGGCCTTGAGGCTCTCTCGCACGGTCTTCGTCAGGGGATCATTGGCTCCCAGCACCCGTTCGCAGTCGGCCAGCGTCCCTCGCAGCAGCGCGACAGCCTCGCTCAGGCGGCCTATCGCGTTGTACGCGTGGGCCAGGTTCGTGCGCGAGGCCAGGGTATCCGGGTGAACCGGCCCCAGGATCCGCTGCCGGCCCGCGAGGGCCTGCTCGTAGAGCTGGATCGCGGCGGCCAGCCGCCCGGCCGAGTGGTAGACGGAGGCGAGGTTGCCGCGGGCGGTGATCGTGTCCGGGTGATCCGTACCGTGCAGCCGGGTCTGGACCTCCAGCATGCGCGCGTAGAGCGGCAGCGCTTCCTTGAGGCGCCGGGCTGAGTAGGCGGCGGCAGCGAGTGTGCTCAGTGATGCGAGGGTGTCGGGGTGGTCGTGGCCCAGCACCCGTTCCCGGTCGGCCAGGGTGCGCTTGGCATAGGTGATGGCCTCCCGCTTCCGGCCATCGGCCAGGCAGGCGCTGGCCAGGTCGGCCCGGGTGGCCATGGTGCCGGGATGGTCGGCCCCGTACCGCCGCTCCCGCTCGGCCAGCGTCCGCCGGGCTAGCTGGATCGCGTCCTGGTACCGCCCGGTGGCCTGGTAGGCGGAGGCCAGGCTGTCCTGGACGGCAAGGCTGTCCAAGGCGCCCGAGCCATGGAGGCGCTCAACCGCGGCGAGCACGTCTTCCAGGACGCCGATCGCCTCGCTGGGCCGCCCGGCGGCGAGCAGCGCGCTCCCGACATCCACCCGGGCTGCGACCGTGCGCGGATGGTCGGGGCCGAGCGATCTGACCTGGGTGTCCACGATCCACCGGTACAGCGCGACCGCATCGTCGTTCTGCCCGGCGGCGAGCGCGGCGCTGGCCAGCCTGACGGCGGCCACGAGAGTGTCGGGGTGGGCCGGGCCGAGCACCCTCTCGCTGGTCCGGGCGACCGCGCGCCAGTGACTGACCGCGGGCCCGGTGAGCCGGGCGCCGTCGAGGCTCCGCCCGGCCCGGAACAGGACAGGGTGCGCTCCGCCGGCCCACAGCGTGTCAGCCGTGGCCCGCTCCAGGCTGGCCTCGCAGGCCCGGAGGGATTCCGCCAGCGGAGACTGCTCCGCATCGTCCGGCCAGGCCTGGATCAGCGCGTCCGCGGCCGCCCGGGCAGCCTGGTCCCGCACCTCCTCTGGCATGGCTGACCTGACCGCCGCCTGCACGGCCGGGTGCACCCGCACCATCCGCGCGGCGCCGGGGTCGATGTCCAGCAGGCCGGTGCTGTGCAGGCTGAGCAGGGCAGAACGGACGGCCTGGGGATCGGCCGGGCCGCCGCCGGGCGCCGTGATGAACTCGGCCGCGGGGCGGGTGGCGAACACCGCATCCGGGATGCCGTGGCAGCCGAGGAGCACGGCGAGCGCCAGGCACAACTGGGCGAGACCGCCCGGCGACAGCTGCTCGGCGCGCTCCACCGACAGGGTCCAGGTGACCGCCTTGGCCGCGGGCTGGACACCGACCGCCTCGGCGATCTGCTCCCGCCGCCGCAGGAACAGGTCGAGGTAGTCCCGGCAGGTGATCGCCGAGCTGCTGATTGCCGCGCTGGCCTGGGCCAGGGCAAGCGGGTCGCAGCCGAGGTCGGCTACCAGGTCCACCGCACCCAGCCGCTGGTCGGTATCGGCGCTCAGCCGGGCCATGAGATAGGTGAGGGCCTCATGGGAGCTGAACGTCCCGACCGGGAAGACCAGCGGGTCCCGGGACCCGGGGACCGCTATGTCCTGCGCGGCGGTCATCAGCACTCGTCCGGCCGGGCCGTCTGGCCACAGCTCGTCGAGGTTCACCGGGTCGGTCACCCCGTCCAGGACCACCAGCCACGGCTGGGTGGTCTCCGCCAGCCAGGACAGGAACCGGGCGGCGGCCTTCTCGGCGTCGTCCGTGGGGACCGTTCCGGTACGCCCGGTGGCGGCCTGCAGGTACCCGGACAGCACGGAGTCGCGGCTGCCGGCGGTCAGCCAGACCAGCAGGCCGGCCTGGCTTCGCTGCCACCAGGTCTGCGCCAGGTACACGGCGAGCTGCGTCTTCCCGGTGCCGCCGGGCCAGTCATACGCCGGCCTGGCCGGCGCGGCCGGGCCGGTGAGCACCAGCCACTGACCGGGCGGGTGCTTGTCTAACGGGCCAGGCCCGGTTTGCAGCCTGGCGGTGAAGCAGTCAGCCAGCGCAGGAATGGTCCCGGACCGGGCCGGGCTGGCTTGCGGGCGGCCGTCTGGGCCGGCCGCCAGACTGCCGGGGACGCTGCTGCTCACGGCCGATTTGCCCCCGCCACTGGAACGCGTTCACCGGGACCCTGTCGAACCCGCTCCACCGGAACCTCCGCGGCTCAAGATAATGGTTGCTGGGCCAACCCTACGGTGAATCAGGGGAAGCACCCGGAACAATTGGCTCAAGGCACGCAGATAGTACAGGTCAAGACCAACCGGCACCGCAGCGGTGGTTCCCCGCCGGGGTTTCTGCTGTTGTCGTGACGTGCGCAGCGCAGCGACGGGGCAGCCTTCATGCCCGCAACGAGGGCAGCGAAATCCCGGTGAACCCGTCGAATGTCAATCAGCTCGAGGACGCATGGCAGCGGACGCTGTCCGGCTCGTGCCCCGCCACTGAGGCCGCGATCACGCCTCGCCGGGCTGGTGCGTGCCCTGGCCCAGCGCGGCCCGCAGCATGTTCTCCGCGGCATCGGCGGCCGCGCGCGCGGTGATCGCGCTGGTATGCGCGCGGTCCAGCTCGCCGAGCTGGATGCAGTCGAAGGCGACCCGGGCGTCATGAATCGCGAGCTCCAGTTGCCTGGCCGCCTCGTCGATGTCAACCTGACTCGTGCCTGTCTCGGGAACGCTCATCGGCCGCCATCCTTAACTGGTACACCGAGCCGGGGTGCCGGTGCTGCCTACGGACTTCCCCGCCTGTTCGCAGGCATGCATCCCCCGCCGCGCCCCGGCACGGGACCTACCATAAAGCCGACCGGCTCCACCGCACGAGGAAGTGCCTCAATGCCCGAATTCACGCCCACCGAACTGTTGCCTCTTGGCCCGGATACCACGGATTACCGGCTGCTCACCGCGGACGGGGTCACCACCCGGCAGGCGTTTGGCAGAGAATTTCTCGAGGTGGCGCCGGAGCTGCTCACGCTGGTCGCGCGGGAGGGCATGCGGGACATCGCGCACCTGCTGCGGCCAGGTCACCTGCGCCAGCTGCGGGCGATCCTTGACGATCCGGAGGCCTCCCCCAACGACCGGTACGTCGCCCGGGACCTGCTGCAGAACGCCTGCATCGCGGCGGGCGGGGTGCTGCCGATGTGCCAGGACACCGGCACGGCGATCATCATGGGCAAGCGCGGCGGCGGCGTGCTCACCGACGGGCGCGACGAGGAGCACCTGGCCCGCGGCGTGTTCGACGCCTACACCGAGCTCAACCTGCGGTATTCCCAGCTCGCGCCGCTGACCATGTGGGACGAGCGGAACACCGGCAGCAACCTGCCGGCGCAGATCGAGCTGTACGCGGCCCCGGGCGCGGAGTACAAGTTCCTGGTCATGGCCAAGGGCGGCGGGTCGGCCAACAAGTCGTTCCTGTACCAGCAGACCAAGGCGGTGCTGAACGAGGCCAGCATGCTCGCCTTCCTCGAGGAGAAGATCCGCTCCCTGGGCACCGCCGCCTGCCCGCCGTACCACCTGGCGATCGTGGTCGGCGGCACCAGCGCCGAGTACGCGCTGAAGACCGCGAAGTACGCCTCGGCCCGCTACCTGGACACGCTGCCGTCCGCCGGGTCGCCGTCCGGGCACGGCTTCCGCGACCGGGGGCTGGAGCAGCAGGTCCTGGAGATCACCAGGAAGCTCGGCATCGGGGCGCAGTTCGGCGGCAAGTACTTCTGCCATGACGTGCGAGTCATCCGGCTGCCCCGGCACGGCGCCTCCTGCCCGGTCGCGATCGCCGTCTCCTGTTCCGCCGACCGGCAGGCGCTGGCCAAGATCACCGCCGAGGGCGTGTTCCTGGAGCGGCTGGAGACCGACCCGGCGCAGTACCTGCCCGAGCCGTCCGGGAAAGACCTCACCGCGGACGTGGTGCGAATCGACCTGACCAGGCCGATGAGCGAGATCAGGGCCGAGCTTTCCAGGCATCCCGTCGCGACCAGGCTGGCGCTGACCGGCCCCCTGGTCGTCGCCCGCGACATCGCGCACGCAAGAATTGCCGAACGCCTGTCGGCGGGAGACCCGATGCCCCGATACATGGCGGATCACCCGGTGTACTACGCGGGCCCTGCCAAGACCCCCAAGGGATATCCGTCAGGGTCGTTCGGGCCTACGACCGCCGGGCGGATGGATTCTTATGTAGACCAATTCCAGGCCGCCGGGGGCTCGCTGGTGATGCTCGCCAAAGGCAACCGGTCGCCCGCGGTAACCGCCGCATGCCAGGCCCATGGCGGGTTCTACCTCGGCTCGATCGGCGGGGCCGCCGCGAAGCTGGCGCAGGACTGCATCACCAGGGTAGACGTGCTCGAGTACCCGGAACTGGGGATGGAAGCGGTGTGGCAGATCGAGGTGCGCGACTTCCCCGCGTTCATCATCGTGGACGACAAGGGGAATGATTTCTTCTCCGGCCCCGCGGGAGGCCAGGGATCGGGCCCGCTGCTCACCATCGGCCGGCGCTGAGCGTGACCGCACGCGATTGCCGAATCCTCGTAGGATTTTGCGATTCGCACGAATGACATCGGTGCCGGACGGAGCCTAGGCCGGCTAACCGGTGAAACTGGGTGAATTCTTATCTAGCTCCCAGGAAAAAGGCCGGCCGATCGGTGTAATGTCCCGCCCATGCAGTCAGTGACCGGGTCGGGACGCGTGGTCGCCGGGCGCTATCAACTGCTGGATCCGGTCGGTCACGGCGCCATGGGCACCGTGTGGCGGGCCCGCGACTTGCGCCTTGACCGCGACGTCGCGGTGAAGGAGGTCCGCGTTCCCGGGCCGATGACGCATCAGGACCGGAACATCCTCCGCGAGCGCTCGCTGCGGGAGGCACGGGTCGCGGCCCGGCTGACCCATCCCGGCGTGGTCACGGTGCACGACGTGATCGAGGCCGGGGGCAGCCCGTGGATCATCATGGAGCTGGTGCCGTCCAGGTCACTGTCCCAGGTCCTGGCCGAGGACGGCCCGCTGCCACCGGCGCGGGCCGCGATGATGGGCATGACGCTGCTCGAAGCGCTGGGCAGTGCGCACGCGGCGGGCGTGGTGCACCGGGACGTCAAGCCCGGCAACATCCTGGTCGCCCCGGACGGCCGGGTGGTGCTGACCGACTTCGGCATCGCGACCTTGCACGGCGATCCCGGACTGACCCAGGCGGGCATGGTCATGGGGACACCTGGTTTTTGCGCCCCAGAACGGATCCGGGGCGTGCCCGCCAGCCCCGCCTCCGACCTGTGGTCGCTCGGAGCGACCCTGTACGCAGCCGTTGAGGGGCGGGGCCCGTTCGAGGGCCAGGGCAGCGCGATGGCCGTACTGGCCAACATCGTGCACGGCGACCCGCCGCCAGCGACATCCGCCGGGCCGCTGGGCCCGGTGATCACCGCGCTGATGCGGCGCGACCCGGCGGCGCGGCCGGATGCGACCGCCGCCCGCAGGCTGCTCGCCGCGGCGTGCAGCGGTTACGGCACCGGGACCGGTGCCGCCGCGCAGAACGGTGCCACCGCACACGGTTCCGCCGTGGCGCAGAACGGGGCCGTGGCACAGAACGGGGCCGTGGCACAGAACGGGGCCGTGGCACAGAACGGGGCCGTGACGCAGAACGGGGCCGTGACGCAGAACGGGGCACTGGCGCAGGGCGGCCCGGGGGCGGGCGGCAGCGCCGGGGCGCGGCATGGTTCCGTGGCGCGGGACGGCGCCCCCGCCGGTGACCGCGCGAGGCTGGCCGGCGCTGGCGGCGTCCCGGGTCAGACCGGGATCCGGGGCGGGACCGGCGGCCCGCACAGCACGCTTGCGTTCCCCGCCGCTCCGCCGGAAGGTGCCGCGGCGTTCGCCGGGCAACCGCCCCCCGCGGAACCCGCGCGGCCGGTCGCCGGCCTGGAATCCGCCGCGACCGTATCCGCCTGGCCGACCGGATCCGGCGCCGGGCCGGCCGGGGCGGGGCCGGCCGGGGCGGGGCTCGCGCAAGCGGGGCTGGCCGGAGCCGCCGGGGACGGGGTTGCCGGGGCGGGGCTCGCGCAAGCGGGGCTGGCCGGAGCCGCCGGGGACGGGGTTGCCGGGGCCGGACTGCCCGGGGCCGAGTTCGCCACGACCGTGACTGCCGGGGCCCAGGCGGGCATGGCGACGCCCGCCGCGCCTGCGGCACCGGGCTGGCAGCCGGCCCCGGGCTGGCAACCCACGGCGGGCAAGCAACCGGCCCAGGGCGGCCAGCCGGGTCAGGGTGGGCAGCGGCGGCGCCCGGGACGGCACCGGCGGGCACTGCTGTTCGGTGGCGGCGGGACGGCCGTGGTCCTGGCCGCCCTCATGCTCGCCATGGGCTTCGCCCACGCCGCGTTCGGTGCGGCGATGGCCGCCTTCACCCCGCGGTCCTAGCGCGCTCTCCCGCACCCGCTGCGCCGCTGGCCGGCTGGTTCCGGGCACCCCCTGTTCGCGGGCCTGCCCCTGGGCGCGCTTCCCGGGGAGACGCTCCCGGCGCCCGCCTCCAGCGCCGTCTCCCGGGACGGCTTCCGCGCCCCGTGCGCTTCCCCGGCACCCCGCGCCCGCCTCTTTCCCGCGCCGGCTCCCTGGCGGAAACCCGATGGCCCCGCCGGGGCGGGCCGGCGGGGCCATCAGGGGGACGTGGTCCTGGCCGGTCAGCGGGCAAGGACCGATTCCGGCTAATACCAGCCGTCGGCCTGCTCGTGCCCCCACGCGCCGCAGGGCGAGCCGTAGAGCGACTTGATGTATCCCAGGCCCCAGCGGATCTGGGTGGCCGCGTCGCTCTGCCAGTCCGGGCCGGCGCTGGCCATCTTCGAGCCGGGCAGCGCCTGCGGGATGCCGTAAGCCCCGCTGCTCGGGTTCGTCGCGTAGACGTTCCAGCCGCTCTCGGTGTTCCACAGGCTCACCAGGCAGCCGAACTGGCTCGACGACCATCCGTAGGAGCCCAGCATGCCCTCGGCGATCTTCTGGGGATTCCCCGATGGCTGCGGCGCGGAGGCCGTGGTGCCCGCCGAGCTTGGCGACGGTGACGGCGAAGGAGTGGCCGCGGCCCGCGCGGCGGCACGTTCCGCAGCCAGCCTGGCTGCCCGGCGATCCGCGCGCCGGTCGGCGGCACGCTCGGCGAGGACCCGGCTGACGCTGAGCGTGGCCACCTCACGGCGGGCCGCTCCGGTCAGCCTTACCCCGCTGTCGAGGTGCGCGCCGGTGGCCATCGTGCCCGGCCGCGCCCCGTCCATCGCCAGCAACGACGACGAGTTCCCGGCGTCCGGGCCGGAGGCGGTGATCCCGGCGACGACCGCAATGGGGACGATGACGCCGACCCCCGCCATTGCGACGGTAATCTTGGACAATTTGCGATTGTGCAGAATCAGGTTGCGCTTCTTTTTGTGTCGCGCAGGCACGAATTACCTTTGGTCGGGCGCTTTGTGCGCTCGGCTCCACCCGGGACACTGCCGACCGATGACTAGACGCCCGGCCAGGGCAGAGGCGCGCTGATGTGACGCAGGTTCAAGGCGACGCGTCGCTCGGGGCAACCATCACACGCCGGGTGCTGTCTGCAAGCGAGTGTGCCGTCTACCACGGCCTCCTTGCGGCGGAATTGGCGTAAAAGGGCTGTGACAAGAATCACGGGAAAGATCAACGTACGGTAACAAACCGATACGCTTAGTAGTACCCGTGTGCTTGCCAGAAACCCCACGCATCGCACGGAGTGACGTAAATGGACTTGATGTAACCGAGTCCCCACCTGATCTGTGTGGCGGGGTTCGTCTGCCAGTCCGCGCCCGCGGTGGCCATCTTCGATCCGGGCAATGCCTGCGGTATACCGTATGCGCCGCTCGCATTTTCCGCGTTATACCGCCATCCGCTTTCCCGGGTCCAGATGTTATTCAGGCAGCCAAACTGGGTCTTCGGGTTGAAGCCGAACGACGACATCATGTTGTACGCGGTGGACTGCGCGGTGCCCGGGTTGGGCGGCGGGAAGCTCACGGTGGTGCCGGCACCGCCTCCGCCGGTAGATGTGCTGGTCGCAGCGGTGGCACTGGCCGTGCTGGCCAGTTTCGGGGCGCCGACCCGGTGCATCGTGTGGGAAGCGGTGTTCATGACGATCATCTGCTGGCGCGCCTGCTCCAGCACGGTCATGGCGCGGCTCCCCGGGAGCGCGGCCGCGGCGAAGGCGGCTCCCACATCGGAGTGATCGGACCGCACAACCAGGTAGCCAGCGACGGTCGTCCCGGTGATGAGGGCGATGGCCGTGGCTGCCACCGGCATCAGAAAGCCGGACCGGCGCGCGGCACGCCTCCTTCCGGGGCTCCGCCTCCGGTGTTGTGACAAGGCAGTCCTTCCGTCGGCCATGCACTCCGGGGCGGGGCGCCCAGGGTGCGGACCGCTGCGGGGCAGGGCAGCGCGTCGCGTGATGACCATCCGGGTGCTCCCCGGCCCGGCGCCGGGCGGTGCCCGGGCTCACGGGCCTTCCGCCCTCGGCCATCGGCGATACCTTGCCAGAAGGACAGGTGGGATTCCTGAGAATTCGCGGAAATAGCTTGTGTCGCGCCGCCGCCGTCACCCTCCGTGCAGATCACGGAACGACAACGAGTATCGACACAATTACCATCAGTCATTCTTGCTACCCTTGTAACGCTCGGCAACATCCCATGCGCGGTATGGAGTCAGCTATGTGACGCATGGGCCTACTGCGGCACGAGGTACCTTTTAACGCGCGTCATGACCCCCGGCCCCGGACCAGTCGCACCGCGCCCAGCCCGGCCGGCTTCGGCCCGCCGCTCCGGGCCGGTCAGCCCGCGCCGAGTGCGCCTGTCGCGTCGGAGTGGGTCACGCCGGTGTAGCCGCGCTGCCGCAGCCCGGCCAGGGTTCCCGCCGCTCGGCCTGGGATGCGCGCAGGGAAGAGGCATGGCTGGTGCCGGCGGGCCCTTTACGGCCGGGCCATCGTTTGGCGTAGTTGCCGTGGAGATGCCCCGGCTTGCGAACGCCTGTTTTCGGAT